>ENA-OQAJ01000277-OQAJ01000277.1-human-gut-metagenome-genome-assembly--contig:-NODE-277-length-16230-cov-4.165994_pt1 | contig 16230 bp, 16 predicted proteins | sample MGYA00242736_ERZ504529 | MGnify/ENA primary metagenome ERZ504529 (study PRJEB26092, sample SAMD00036275) | human gut metagenome | host: Homo sapiens | study: EMG produced TPA metagenomics assembly of...
GCGGCCGCCTGCTGTGCCCATGCTCAGCGATAAATTGGCCGCAGGCCACCGATCTGCTGCTGTTTGCAGTGTCGCTGGGGCTTTCGGCAGGGTTTGCGTTTGCGCAGGGCTGGTGGGTGATCGCCTGTTATGGCGGGGCTTACCTTCTGCTATTCCGGCCTTGCAGCAGTGCTGCCCGCCCTTTCCACCGATCTGTTCGGCCTGCCGCACGCAGGGGTGAACTACGGTTTTCTGGCACTGGGGCAGAGCGTGGGCAGTCTGGCCTTTCCGTTTGCAGCAAATCTCTGGGGGTTGGAAGCCGGGCGACACTGGCTTGCCGTGGGCGGCGCAGCGGCGGGCTTTGCAGCCATGTGGGTACTGAAGCCTGCCGGGCAGACACCGCGCAGGCAGGACACAGGAGCGTGAAATTTGCCCTCTTGACATAGTTGACAAAAACTTGACGAATGAAATGACAAAAGCATCCGAATTGACAGTTAGCAGCAGACAACTGCAAATAGTTTTGATGTTTTTTACCGGAAATGTATTGCAAAATCCGTCAGCTTTCTCTATAATAAAATCATGCGTGGTAGTACCGGTTAAGGCGCTGAAAGAGAGCGGCGCGCCCGGTCAGATGCAAGCAGCAAAGGGCAGCGGCTGTGCCGGCAGGGCGCGGCGGCGGCTTTGTGCTGCAAAGCAACATTTGTCAAAAGGAGAGTATGATTATGACCTATTCGCAGCAAGTACAGAATATGTGCCCGATCACCAAAGGTCCTAAGCATGGTCCGGCTCCCATCCCCGAAGAGGGCGCATGGGTCAAGGCCTATGAGATCAAGGACATCAGCGGCTACACCCACGGTGTGGGCTGGTGCGCACCTCAGCAGGGTACCTGCAAGCTGTCCCTGAACATCAAGAACGGTGTCATCGAGGAGGCTCTGGTGGAGACCATCGGCTGCTCCGGTATGACCCACTCTGCTGCTATGGCAGGCGAGATCCTGCCCGGCAAGACCATTCTGGAAGCTCTGAACACCGACCTGGTGTGCGATGCCATCAACGTTGCTATGCGTGAGCTGTTCCTGCAGATCGTCTACGGCCGCAGCCAGACCGCTTTCTCTGAGGACGGTCTGCCCATCGGCGCAGGTCTGGACGACCTGGGCAAGGGCCTGCGCTCCATGACCGGTACCATCTTCTCCACCAAGGAGAAGGGTGTCCGTTATCTGGAGCTGACCGAGGGCTATATCAACAAGCTGGCTGTGGATGCCAACGATGAGGTCATCGGCTATCAGTTCGTCAAGCTGGGCAAGATGATGGAGGATATCCGTCACGGCAAGACCCCCAACGAGGCTTATGAGAAGAACGTGGGTACTTACGGCCGCTTCAGCAAGGAGCAGGGTGCTGTGAAGTACATTGACCCGCGTGAGGAATAAGAGAGGAGGAACAACTCATGGCAACTTTTGAATCTATGGATCGCCGCATGCCGAAAATCGAGGCATGCCTGAAGGCTAACGGCCTGGAGTCTCTGGACGCTTGCAACGAGATGCTCCTCGCAAAGGGCATCGACTGCGACAAGATCGTGCGCGGCGTTCAGCCCATCTGCTTTGATAACGCTGTCTGGGCATACACCCTGGGCACCGCCATCGCCGTCAAGCGCGGCCTGACCGATGCTGCCGAGTGTGCTGCTGCCATCGGCGAAGGTCTGGAAGCTTTCACCATCCCCGGCTCTGTCGCTGAGCAGCGTCAGGTCGGTCTGGGCCACGGCAATCTGGGCGCTCGTCTGCTGAGCGAGGACACCACCTGCTTCGCTTTCCTGGCAGGCCACGAGTCCTTTGCTGCTGCTGAGGGTGCTATCGGCATCGCCCGCACCGCAAACAAGGTCCGCAAGACCCCCCTGCGCGTCATCCTGAACGGCCTGGGCAAGGATGCAGCTACATCATTTCTCGTATCAACGGCTTCACCTATGTTCAGACTGAGTACGACATCCCCACTCAGACCCTGACCGTCGTCAAGGAGATCCCCTTCTCTGAGGGCGAGCGCGCAGCCGTCAAGTGCTACGGTGCAAACGACGTTATGGAAGGCGTTGCCATCATGAAGAAGGAGGACGTTCAGTGCTCCATCACCGGCAACTCCACCAACCCCGTCCGCTTCCAGCATCTGGTTGCAGGCACCTACAAGAAGTGGGCCATCGAGAACGGCAAGAAGTACTTCTCTGTCGCTTCCGGCGGCGGCACGGGCCGTACCCTGCATCCCGATAACGTGGCCGCAGGCCCCGCAAGCTACGGCCTGACCGACTCTTTGGGTCTGTGCACGGCGATGCTCAGTTTTGCAGGTTCTTCCTCCGTGCCCGCACACGTTGAGATGATGGGCCTGATCGGCATGGGCAACAACCCGATGGTTGGTGCTACCGTTGCATGCGCTGTTGCTGCAGCTCAGGCTAACGCCTAAGTTTTTTCCTAAGTTTCAGCGAGGGGGAAGGCTGCTTTCCGAATGAGCAGCTCCCCCCTTTTTTGCTGATAGATGTCCGAACACAAGCAACCCGAATATGAGAAGGAAGAAACAATGAAAAAGAATCAGATCCGCAAGAGCGTGGCTGCGCTGGCCATGGCGGTTGTTGTGGGTGTCAGTCTGCTGGGCTACGGCTGCGGCAGCAAGTCCGCTTCCACCGCAGGCGGCGTGTCCGGCGATTTCACCGGCACTGCCAAGGGCATGGGCGGCGACGTTACCGTTACCCTGACGCTGGAAGACGGCAAGATCACCGGCTGCACCGCTGAGGGCAAGGACGAGACCCCCGGCATCGGTACGCTGGCACTGGAGCAGCTGCCCGCTCAGATCGCTGAGACCGGCAGCATCGCCGTGGACGGCGTGTCCACCGCGACCATCACCTCCAACGCCATCAAGGAGGCAGCAGCCGCTGCCCTGACTGCCGCTGGCCTGAACGCTGACGACTATAAGATCGAGGTCAAGGCCGACGAGACCAAGGCCGAGGATTCCACCATTGACGCTGACGTTGTCATCGTGGGTGCAGGCGGCGCAGGCATGACCGCTGCCATCACCGCTGCTGCCGAGGGCAAGAGCGTTGTGATCGTGGAGAGCCAGGCCATGGTGGGCGGCAACTCTGTGCGCGCTACCGGCGGCATGAACGCCGGCAAGACCGTGTATCAGGATGAGAACGAGTTCGGCGAGTCTGCCGGTGTCGAAAAGACCCTGAAGACCGCTGCTGAAAAGTACGCTGACAACGAGACCATCACCGCTCTGGCAAAGACCGTCTCTGAGCAGTGGGCAGAGTACCAGAAGAACCCCACCGGCTACTTCGACTCTGTTGAGCTGATGGAGCTGGACACCATGATCGGCGGCAAGGGCATCAACGACCCTGCTCTGGTGGAGACCCTGTGCTCCAACTCTGCTGATGCCATCGACTGGCTGGACGAGCACGGCATCACCCTGCACAGCGTTTCCAGCTTTGGCGGTGCATCCGTCAAGCGCATCCATCGCCCTGTGGACGCAGAGGGCAAGACCCTTTCCGTCGGTTCCTACATGATCCCCCTGCTGGAGGAGAACTGTGAGAAGGCTGGCGTTCAGATCCTGCTGAACACCACCGCCAACGAGATCCTGACCGATGCGAGCGGCGCTGCTGTGGGCATCAAGGCCACCGGTTCTACCGGCGAGACCGTCACTGTGAACGCCAAGGCTGTGGTGCTGACCACCGGCGGCTTCGGCGCAAATCTGGACATGGTTGTCGAGTACAAGCCTGAGCTGAAGGGCTTCATGACCACCAACGCTGCCGGCGCTCAGGGTCAGGGCATTGAGATGGCCACCGCCATCGGTGCTGGCACCGTGGATATGGACCAGATCCAGATCCACCCCACCGTTGAGGCCAACACCGCTGCCCTGATCACCGAGGGTCTGCGCGGCGACGGCGCTGTGCTGATCAACGCTGAGGGCAAGCGCTTCATCGACGAAGTGGGCACCCGTGACGTGGTCTCTGCTGCTGAGATCGCTCAGACCGGCAGCTACAGCTGGCTGGTGGTCGATCAGGCTATGGTCGATGCTTCCAGCGTCATTCAGGGCTACATCAAGAAGGGCTACACCGTGACCGGCGAGACCTACGAGGAGCTGGGCAAGGCAATGGGCGTTGATGAGGCTGCTTTTGCCGAGACCATGAAGACTTGGAACGGCTATGTTGAGGCCAAGAATGACCCCGACTTTGGCCGCACCAGCTTTGCAAACCCGCTGGATACTGCTCCGTACTATGCAATCAAGGTCACTGCTGGTGTGCACCACACCATGGGCGGCCTGACCATCAACACCAACACCGAAGTCCTCAAGGAGGACGGCACTGTGATCCCGGGCCTGTTTGCAGCAGGTGAGGTCACTGGCGGTGTGCACGGTGCAAACCGTCTGGGCGGCAACGCTGTTGCAGACTTCACCGTGTTTGGCCGCATTGCAGGTAAGGCTGCCAGCGACTACGCTGCATGAGTACCCGCAAAGCACCTGAAAACGCTTCCGGCTCCAAAGGCCTGAAGCCATGGATGAAGAACCTGATCTTTGCTGCAGTGATCCTTGTGCTGGCAGCAGCGCTGTATTTCGGCGTGCGCGCAGCACACAGCAGCAAGGGCAGCGGCCTGCAGGCCACCGTCGATTTTGGCGATGGCATCACCGAGACTCTGCCGCTGGATACAGACCACGATTACCTGTATGATGTGGGCAATTATGTCGTGCATCTGCAGGTAAAGGATGGTGCCATCGCGTTTTTGGACAGTCAGTGCCCGGACCATGTGTGCGAGCAATTCGGCTGGCTGGACAAGGACGGCGCATGGGCTGCATGCGTCCCTGCCGGGGTGTATGTGGTAGTGGAAACTACAGCTGAATAAAGATCGTGCTTCAAAAAAGAGGCAGTACCCTGCAAGAGCAGGGCACTGTCTCTTTTGTTTTGTCTGGAAGGCAAAAGAGGGCACGGTGTGAAAGTTGGGTAAAACTTTGACACAAATGCGTCAAAACAAAATTTAGACGCTTGTGTAATAGACGAAAAATGCGATAAACTAACAATAAACTCTTTATCGCGCGCTTTTGCAAAGCCTGCGCCCGATACCGAAACCAGGGCATGCCCTGAAAGATACAGGAGGAAACAGCAAGCATGATCTTTAAAAAGAAGCAGGATGCTGCGGTACAGCAGACGGCTGCGGGTGAGGCAAAGCCCGCAGCGAAGGGCGGCAAAGCAGCAGCCTTTTTCCGCAAGAACTGGAAATGGATGGTGCCGGTGGTGTGCGTGGCCGTGCTGGGCGGATGGTTCATCCTGCGCCCGGACAAGGCACAGAACGCCAATAAGGACATCAACTATGTGCAGGTCTCGCCGTCCAAGCGGGATGTGTCCAACACCCTCAGCGGAACCGGCACTCTGAACCCTGCCAATACGTATAATGTTAAGTCGCTGGTAGCGGGCAAGGTGTTGACCAGCAGCTTTGAGGAAGGGGACATCGTGGAGGAAGGCACCGTGCTGTACACGGTGGACTCCTCCGATGCCACCACCAAGGCGGAGCAGGCGTCCATTGCTCTGCAGCAGGCACAGCGCAGCTACGACAAGACGGCAGACCGCCAGTATGTCCGCGCCGAGGTGGCAGGTGTTGTGAGTGCCCTCAAGGTGGCCAAGGGCGACGAAGTGACCAGCGGTCAGGAAGTGGCGGTCATCCGTGACAGCTCCAAAATGGTGCTGCGGCTGGAGTTCCCGGCAGCAGATGCCGCCACCTTCTCGGTGGGCCAGAGCGCAGAGGTGACGCTGGACGGCACCTTTGAAATGCTGACTGGCACCGTGACCGCTGTGACCGGCACCGATGCCCTGAGCACCGGCAACCTGCTCACCCGCACCGTGACCATTGCTGTGCGCAATGCAGGCGGCCTGACCACTGCGCAGGCAGCAACGGCAACCATCAATGGCGTGAACTGCATTGCCGCCAAGTGCTTTGAGTATCAGGCGGAGCGCACCCTGACTGCCCTTGCCGCCGGTACCGTGACGGCCATCAATGTGCCGGAAGGCGGAGCCGTGAACAAGGACGATATCGTGCTGCAGATCAGCGGCGAGGACCTGACCGAGGCTATCCAGTCTGCCGCCGAGAGCCTGCGCAGCGCCGAGCTGAACATGGACAATCTGCAGGAGGCCATGAACAACTACACCATCACCTCGCCCATCAGCGGCACCATTATTGAAAAGAATGCCAAGGCCGGGGACGCGCTGTCCGCCGGCTCGGACCTGTGCACGATCTTTGACCTGAGCTATCTGGAGATGACCCTGAACGTGGACGAGCTGCAGGTCAGCAGCCTGTCGGTGGGTCAGAGCGTGCAGGTCACGGCGGATGCCGTGCCGGACAAGACCTATACCGGCGTTGTGACCCGTGTTTCCATGAAGGGTACCTCCAACGGCGGCACCACCACCTACCCGGTCAAGGTGCGCATTGATGAGACCGATGGCCTGCGCCCGGGCATGAACGCCAATGCTGAGATCGTGGTGGCACAGGCAAAGAATACCCTTACCGTGCCCAACGCTGCCATCGTGCGCGGCGGCTATGTGCTGGTCACGCAGGACTCCCCCAGCGCAGTCAACGCAGACCCGGGCATGATCGCGCCGGACGGCTATGTGTATGTGCCGGTCAAGACCGGCGTCAGCGATGACAACTACACCCAGATCGTCAGCGGGCTGACCGGCAATGACACGGTGGCTTACGACTCTGCCGCAGCAAGTACCGATACGTACTATGACGACGGCGGCTATTACGAGGCGGATGCAGAGGGCACCGAGGGCGAGGAAGGCGCCGATGCTGAGAACGGCATGGTCGATGAAGCAGAACCGGAAAACGGGACCGTACCGGCGGAAGAGCCTGTGGAAGCCGAGGAAAAGCAGAGCTCCGCAGAGGATGCCGTGAATCCGTCTCAGGCAGACGGCGTGGTCTATCTGGGCTGACACAGGAGGAATGCATGAGCGCTCTGATCGAGTTTGATGAGGTGTGCAAGTATTACCAGATGGGTGACACCACGGTAAAGGCTGCAGACCACATCACCATGAAAATCGAAAAAGGCGAGTTCGTGGCCATCGTGGGCCAGTCCGGCTCCGGCAAATCCACCTGCATGAACATCATCGGATGTCTGGATGTGCCCACCCACGCACCTACCGCCTGAACGGAAAAGACGTTGGCCGGATGAGCCGCAACGAGCTGGCATCCGTCCGCAACGAGATGCTGGGTTTCATCTTCCAGCAGTACAACCTTTTGCCAAGGCTCAACCTGATGGAGAACGTGGAGGTGCCGCTGGTGTATGCGGGCATCGGCCGCGCCGAGCGCCACGCCCGGGCCAAAGAGGTGCTGGAGCAGGTGGGTCTGGGCGATAAGCTCAGAACCGCCCCAACCAGCTTTCCGGCGGCCAGCAGCAGCGTGTTTCCATCGCTCGGGCGCTGGTGCGGAACCCGGCGGTCATTCTGGCCGACGAGCCTACCGGCGCACTGGACAGCCACACCGGCCGCGAAGTGCTGGGAATGCTGCAGCAGATGCACGATGAGGGCCACACCGTGGTGCTCATCACCCACGATAATTCCATTGCGGTGCAGGCAGACCGCATCATCGTCTGGAGGACGGGCGGGTGGTCTACGATGGCGATGCCCATGCACCGGAAGCCGTGGTGCAGCCCACGCTGCTGCCGGAAACGCCGGATGAGGAGGAGAAAGCATGATTATTGAAACCTTCCGTCAGGCCATCCAGAACGTGTGGAGCAACAAACTGCGCACCTTCCTTACCATGCTGGGCATCATCATCGGTGTTATGGCAGTCATCGTCATCGTGGGCTTGGGCAACGGCATGACCAAAAGCATGCGCGACAGCTTTTCGGCACTGGGTACCAACACCCTTTCGGTGCAGGTGTGGGGCAACGGCTCACGCACCGTTTCGGTGGAGGAAATGTACAAGCTGCCCACGGAGTACCCGGAGCTGATCCAGTCCATTTCGCCGCAGATCGATTTCAGCGGCAGCGGCACGCTGAAGATCGGCACTACCAGCTACCGCTGGTCCAACATCAGCGGCGTGGACGAGAACTATTCCGCCATGAAAAATTACCAGATCGCGCAGGGACGCGGCCTGCAGTACATGGATATGAAGGATAACAAGCATGTGTGTGTCATCGGCGATTACCTCAACCGTGTGGCCTTTGGTGGCAACGGCCTTGGCCAGACGCTCAAGATCGGTGCCAACAAGTTCCGCATCGTGGGCGTGCTGGCGGCCAAAGTCAGCGATCCGGACATGCAGCAGGGCAGCGATGACGACTGCGTTTACCTGCCCTATACCACGGCCATGCGCCTTTCCAGCCAGAGCACGGTGAACAACTATGCCGCGGTCATGGAGGATGAGAGCCGCGCCAACGAAGCAAAGTCTGCGGTGGAAAGCGAACTGCAGCGCCTGCTTGGCTCGGATAACGGCTACTATGTCTATAGCGCCAGCGAGTGGCTGGAGGAAATGAACAACATGATCAACATGGTCATTGTGATCCTGACCGGCATTGCCAGCATTTCGCTGCTGGTGGGCGGCATTGGCATCATGAACATCATGTTGGTGTCGGTGACTGAGCGCACCCGCGAGATCGGCATTCGCAAGGCACTGGGTGCCAAGGAACGCACCATTCTGTCGCAGTTCGTGGTGGAAGCAGCCACCACCTCGGCCCTCGGCGGCGCACTGGGCATTGCACTGGGCTACATCGTATCCATGGGAGCAAACAAGGTGCTGCCCATGTTCACCAGCGGCACAACGGTCACGGTCAGCCCGTCCTTCAATTCCATCGCAGTGGCCTTTGGCATCTCGGTGGGGATTGGCGTGCTGTTCGGCTACCTGCCCGCAAAGCGCGCAGCGCGGCTCAACCCCATTGAAGCATTGCGCTATGACTGAACTCTTCTCTGCCGGCGTTGCGCCGGACTGCAAAACACCAAGGAAGGGGAATATACCTATGAAAAACGTCTTTTCGCATGTCTGCTTGCAGCATGCCTGGCTGTGTCCGTGCTGGTGCTTCCGGCATCGGCGGCCAGCCTGAACAACTCGGCCATCCAGACGGCCATTACACTGGGCGCTATGGATACCAGCCAGACCGGCAGTCTGGATGCTGCCGTCACCCGCGGTGCATTTGCCAAGATGCTGGTCTCCTTTTCGGCCTACCGCGAAAGCGCCAGCCAGCAGGGCAATCTGGGCACACTGTATAAGGATGTGCCCGGCAGCTCTCAGTGGGCACCCTATGTGCGCATTGCGGTGCAGCAGGGCTGGATAAACGGCTATACTGATGGTACATTCCGCCCGGATAATACGGTCACGCTGGAAGAAGCCTGCACCGCAGCGCTCAAGCTGCTGGGCTATAAAATGACCGACCTCAACGGCGTGTTCCCGACGGCACAGCTGAACAAGGCGCAGGAACTGGGCCTGCGTAACCAGCTGAACCGCAGCCAGAGCGAGGCCATGAACTATGAGGACTGTGCTTTGCTGTTGTATAACACCCTCACGGCAAACACCGCCTCTGGCAGCGCCTATGGTACCAGCCTGGGCTTTACGGTTTCGAACGGTCAGGTGGACACCTCCACGGTAATGCTCAAGAGCCTGAAGGGACCCTTTGTGGCAGCGGAAGGCACCCAGCTGCCTTTTACGCCGGTGAGCATCTACCGCAACGATAAGGTCTCGGCTTCTGCAGAGCTGAACCGCTACGATGTGTATTATTACAGCGAAAGTCTGCAGACTGTATGGATCTACACCCGCAAAGCAGCAGGCCGCATCACTGCCGTTTCGCCCAGCGCCAGCGCACCCACGGCCGTTACCGTGGCGGGCACCAGCTATCAGCTGGGCAGCACAGCAGTGGCTTCCAAGGTGTCCAGCCTGAACGGCGGCGGCGTGGGCGAAGTGGTCACTCTGCTGCTGGGCATGAACAATGAGGCGGCGGATGTTATTACCGGCGCAGAGGCCGACGAGGTGTTCTACGGCGTGGTGCAGGGCGCAGCCCGCAGCCTTGTGGAAGATAACGGCGCGGATGTGCTGCAGCGCGTGGCTGTCATGTGCACCGATGGTGTTCAGCGCACTGTGAATGTGGACAAAAGCCTGAACTACCCCAAGGGCTGGCTGGTAGAGATCCGCGTAACGCCGGAAGGCGAGTCCGTGAGCGGCATCGAGAACAAGGTCGTTACCGGCAAGGTCAATGCAGATGCAACGGCACTGGGCAGCTATGCCCTTGCCGACGATGTACAGATTCTGGATACAACTGCGGAGGGTGTGGCTGGGACGGTTCGTCCCAGCCGCCTAGCGGGGGACAGACCTGAATCTTTCTGAACGTCCGCTACTATACGCTGAATGAGAAGGGCGAGATCGACCGCCTGATCCTGAATGATGTCACCGGCGACTGTGGACCTACGGCGTGCTGGATGATATCAAGAATGTGGCAGTCAACTACTCGGAACTGCAGACGCTGGCCAAGATCATTTCCACTGGCAAGAGCGACAGCACGGATACGCAGGATAAGATCGTGGACGACCTGAAGGATGTTCTGGTGCCCACCACCAGCGAAGTGCTGTGGGGTGTGATCAACGGCGACATCCTCTCCACTCTGTGGCAGAAGATCACAGCCAACACGGATAGCCTGCTCAGCCTTGGTCTGCGGCAGGTGGGCAGCCTTGTAGGCGAACCGTATGCGTCCATCTTCCGCTATATTGGCGGCGGTGCTACCTATGTGTGCTATGTCAATGGTTCGCAGGTAGCTTTCACCACCAACGTCAAATATCCGGTGCTGGTAGGTGGTGTTGCAGCCCGCAGAGAGACGACCGGCAGCGTGCGGACGATGGTCCAGCTCATGCCCATGAAGATCGATCAGGTGGGTGCAGCGTCGGTCATGAGCAACGGCACCCGCTTTGAGATGGCGGACGACGCACAGGTGTATCTGTGGTACAAGGGTCAGTACTATGCCACCAAGCTGACCGAGGTCAACTCGGAGGGCTACTACCTGACCGGCTGGTACGATAACTTTGGCTGTGCTGCGGGCAAGCGCGTGCGCGTGATCGTGGCCGTCAAAAAGGACTGATGGATTATTACAGCGTCCCGCGCCGCATTCTGCGCGGGGCAAGGCAGTTGGTGTACCCACGCCGCTGCCCGTTTTGTGATCGGGTGCTGGGCAGTGTGCCTGTCTGCCCGGATTGTGCCGCGGAGCTGGAAGAGCTGCGCAGAAAGCCGGGAATGCGGCTGGACGCTTCTCAGCATTATTTAGGGGAACTGACCGGTGCAGCAGCACCGTTCCGGTATGAGGGCTGTGTGCGGCGCGGCATCCTGCATACAAAATACCATGCTGCACCGTGGGCGGCGGTGGAGCTGGGCCTCTGGCTGGCAAAGCTGGCCTTTGGCAGCGAGATGCATATGGCCGGTGCAGAACCGGTGCCGGAGCTTGTGGAAGGCATGTCCCTTGGGTACGACTGCATCGTTCCCGTACCGGCATCCGGCAGAGCGCGCGGCTACAATGTGCCGCAGCTCATGGCGGTGCCGCTGGCCCGCGCACTGGGGATACCGCTGTACCCGAAAGCACTGGGCCGCACTCGTGCAAAGCGGCATCAGGCGGGCCTGCCCTTTGAGCAGCGCCTTGCCAATGTGGCGGGTGCCTTCCGGGTGACGGACACGGAACTTGTGGAGGGCAGAAAGGTGCTTTTGGTAGACGATGTGATCACCACCGGTGCCACGGCAGCAGCCTGCACACAGGCGCTGCTGGCAGCCGGTGCCGAGAGTGTGTTTGCAATTGCACTTGCCACTGTTGAATTTGAAATGTTTCCCGCAAGGGATCAGCCGCTGCAGGAAAACGAGCCGGAGTTTTGAAAATTTATTTGCAAAAACTTGGCAGAAAAAGCTTGACAAAACACCCTGAATCAAGTATACTAATTGAGCTGTGAGCGATAACCGCTTGCAGATATCCGGGTGTAGCGCAGTTTTGGTAGCGCGCTTGAATGGGGTTCAAGAGGCCGTGAGTTCGATTCTCGCCACTCGGACCATAAATCCAACGATTTCACGTTAGAAATCGTTGGATTTTTTTGTTTGTGGGCTGACCTCATTTGGTTTTGACCACAATTTTGACCACAATGCCAAAGATTTTATCTGGTCTAATTAGTGCTGTTCCGTCCAATTTTCAGGCCGAAAATGCCTCACTGAACAACTGGATCGCACTCTGCCGAATGGATTCCTGAACATGGAGATAATGCTCAGTCATCTCGGTATCGGCATGGCCTACGATGCTCTGGATGGTCTGGATGTCCACGCCCAACGCCTGCATCTGCGACACATAGGTGTGGCGGCAGCTGTGCGGCGTGAGCAAGCGGACATCGCCCGCTTCTTCCAGAGATTTGCGGAACACATCCCGGAAATGGGTGGGATTGCAGGGCAAGCCGGTTTTGGGACTTTCCCAGATGAACTGGTCGGTGGTATCTCGCAGCTTGATGGCACAGGGGCGGACATTCAGCGGCACCGGAATATCCCGGATACTGTCTTTGGATTTCGGACTGCCGATGCTGACCGTACCTTTTACGACCTTTACTGCCTGCCGGATGTGAATGACAGAGCCATCTTCTTCAATAAACTGCGGCTCCAAAGCCAGAAGTTCCTGCATTCTCATTCCAGTGCCGAGCAAAAGCCGGATGCTCAAGCCCATGCGGTCATCGGGGAGAACCTTCATTAAGTGAGCGACTTCCGCCGTGGTAAAGGCTTCCTTGCGCTTTGCAGTGCCGGATGTCCGCATCTTTTCAGCAAGCCGAACCGGGTTGCGGCGCACAAGGTCATTGGCTTCTGCCTTTTGAAAGATCTGGTAGAGCATCCCTCGTGCCTTGCTGATGTAAGAATCGGAGCGTCCGTCACGGCGCATCCCTTTCAGGAAGTTTTCGATGTCGATGGGGCGTATGACGGTCAAGGGGCGATGATAAAATCCCTCTTTGAGCATTTTCAGGCAGTATTTGTAGCTTTCCTGTGTCGTGGGAGCGATATTATCCCTGTGACCCTCGAACCATGTATCTGCCCAATCCTCAAAGTACAGGATCGTGTCCAGCTGGACACCGCTGATAAGCGCATCCTGATACTCCTTCAGTTTGAGCTTGACCTCCTTCTGGGTCTTGCCATAGAAGGTCTTGAAGCGCGGCGAACCATCTTTCTGGTAGCCGTCCATCATACGTAATTCCCAGCGACCGTCGCTGCGGTGGCGAAGCGTACCCTCGCCGTGTGAACGTTTGCTTGGCATATTGCCTCCTTCCTGATGTCAAGTCGTTTCGGGAATAGTATAGAAAAAGAAACCTCTTGAATCAAGGATGTCAGATCAGCCATTTACGCTGTCCGTGATCCACTGAAGAAAACGGTCTTTGGGTACGACCATCCGCTTACCGATGTGGAGCGTGGGAAAACCGTCCGAACGGAGCAGGATGTAAGCGTTGGCGCGGGAGATGCCCAGCGCAGCAGCGACATGATCGGCTGTCAGGGTGATGGGAAGCTGCTCATACGAAGTGAACTGAGAGCGCATAGAATACCTCTTTTCTCTATATGTTGTATTAAATGAATACAGAAACACTATATATTGCACTTTGATATGTAACAAGGGGCATCTGCGGTTTGCGGATGCCCCTTGTGTATATGGGAGGAATGCCTGTGAATATCAGAATTTCATCGGCAGTGCGTCTTTTCTGCACTTGCCGTTGTAGGCGGTGTAGACGGGGAAAACGTATTTCTTCCATCCGCGCAGCTTTGCGGGGTCGTCCTGCCCGATGCGGTAAATATCGACCGGGTGGATGTTGCGCAGCGCACGGAGCAGCCGTTCTTCACTGAACTCGCCGTGGTACAGTTCCACAAAGTGCATCATGCCTTTCAGAACAGATGCCCGGAACGAATCCGGCTTGCCTTCCCATGCTGCCACGATCAGCCGCATCGTTTCACAGTAGAGCGGTTCGCCCATCTGCTTGTAGAGCCGGAAAGCCGTACCAACGCAGCCGATGCGGTAATCGGTCAGCTGCTGGCTGTCATAATTGAGGCTCAATCCCACCCGGTTGGTGGCTGCGAGAAAGGCTTTGGAGATAGCATCGCCGCCCACCACCTTGGCACGGAGCTTGATGCCTGCCGTCAGCGGCGCAGAGAAGCCGTTCTGCTCGGCAAAGAGCAGGGCTTCCTGCTCCACGGTCATGCCCGTGTACACCTTGCAGAGGATCGGCAGATCCTTGCCGCCGTTGCGGAGGATGCGCCCCTCGATGGTGTGCTGCCCATCCGTTACGATGAACTGACCGTTACGGAAACTGACCTTCGGCTCATTTGCCACATATTCGTTGAAGTGGGCGGCGATCAGTTCCACACGCTTGCGCTCCACACCGCGCTGATACAGTTCGCGGGGATAGACCAGCTTGCTGCTGTGGATGACCATAAGCTGGTACGGCGGGTTGACATGGATGAAGGGATTGTTATTGTCTTTCAGGCGCATCGCATTTCCTCCTTGATCCTCCAGATGTACGTTTCGGCTTCTTTCAGGATTTCAGCAACCTGCTGCTTACGCTTTGGGATGGTGAGCAGGCTGGGGTTAAATGTGAAGCTGTATTCCAGCCGCTGGATCATTGCGTGTACCGCAGCTTCCAGTTCGGTGTACAGCATCATGTCCTCAACGCTCCCAGCGTCCTCAAAGGACGATTTGATGGGCGTGTAGGGATAGATGGGCGGCTTGCCGTCAACCACCTCAGGCGGCGCGTAAGCCGCCGTAGAACGGATGATAGGTGGAAGCCGCTGAATGCTCCCCATCGGGTTCAGGGCAAGGCTGGCACGGACAGCATCATCCACCCGGCTCATTTCTTCCGGGGTGAGGTGTCCGAGAAATTTCAGCACCCTGCTTTTGTCTACGGTAAAGATCTGCTCTGCCTGAACGATGGATGGTACGGAGAGAAACTCGTTCACCAGCAGGCAGTGGGTCGGCTGGGTATACTTTTTTGCCGCCTTGCTTGTCAATGTGGCCACGATCAGCGTGGGCGAGTAAAAATTTCCTACATCGTTCTGGAGAACGACTGCCGGACGATTCCCACTTTGCTCTGAACCGATGGCGTTGTCGAAACGGGTGAAGAAAATGTCTCCACGCTGGAATTTCCAGTTTTGAATCAAAAGCTGCCCTCCTTTTACAATATGTACACCGCCCGCTGCACCTCCTTGGCAGTGGGCGGTGTGTTTGTTCAGCGGTTCATCACAACGTAGTCATGACCGCGCCGGGTCTGGCAGACTGTGCAAGTGTCCATGCTCCGGTCTGCGCTGGGAACAATGGCGATTTTGAACGCCTTGGATTCTACAAAGCTGCAAAGGCAGACACCGCAGAGCGTGCGGATAGACCGGATCATTTCCGGGGGTCAGTTCCATTTCCTCGTAGATCGCTTGCTCTAAGGTGGTACGGTCGTTCTCGTTCATAAAACCTCCTATGTAGGACGAAAATGTGGATATATGGAATAAGTAAAAAGAACAGGCGTGGACGAAGACCGAAAACAGCATTCGGCCACGCCTGATTTAATAAGTTAAGGTCTCGCATATTCGCCCTCGGCTCCCTGCGAGTGGGGCATAAACATCTGGCAGCGGACTTGTACCGCTCCATTGGCATTTCAGCCACCCCGTCTGCTTTGTGACCGGGCCGCGAATTACGGAAGTATCATTATCGGAGTACCAGATGACGGAACTATTCAGTTTTCAAAGAACATGAGTGCAGACATTTCGTTCAGCGGCTTTCGCCGTCTGGTGAATTGTCCTTTCACTTGGTAGGCATCGAAAACGCCTTTCAGACAACCTCAATTTGAAAGTTTTTGATAAAATTAGTAATTCTGCGGATTTTCTTACTAATATTCTGCTTTGTTGTGCCAAATACTTTAGAAATTTCAACGGTGTCATATTCTTCATAGGCGTACAGAGTAATCAGCTCAAGGTCTGCATCCGACAAATTTTCCAGCGCAGACAGCAGTCGTTCGTCCTCGATCTCACCAATCCATGTGAAGCGGCTCTTGGTTTCACGATAGTGTTCGGTAATAGAAATGGCTTCCTGATACTTGTTCATAAGGGGCGAGTAGGCTTCTTCGCCCTGCTCAAAGGACGGAGCGGCGATTTCCTGCGTGTGGTTCTGGTAAGAACGTGCAGCATTGAAAACAGACCAGTCATACTCATACATTGCCTGAATCACTTCAATGCTCATGCCAGCTTCCTCATACTGCTTGCGCATGATAGCCCACTGACGGTC
>ENA-OQAJ01000278-OQAJ01000278.1-human-gut-metagenome-genome-assembly--contig:-NODE-278-length-16157-cov-6.428946_pt1 | contig 16157 bp, 17 predicted proteins | sample MGYA00242736_ERZ504529 | MGnify/ENA primary metagenome ERZ504529 (study PRJEB26092, sample SAMD00036275) | human gut metagenome | host: Homo sapiens | study: EMG produced TPA metagenomics assembly of...
GCAGCGGTCGCAGAGTGCGAGGGGCTTTTGTCCCCGAAGCACGATGCGGGTACCGCAACCCGACATTATCGAGCATTTTGGCAACGCAGATGCCGTGCCGCAGCTGCCGGAGCGGTGCTTAAGCCGCTAGGCGGGAATTGTGCGGTGTTGCCTTAGGTTTTACCAGGTTTTCACCAAGAAGCACTTGTTCTGCCCGGCGAATTAGGATATAATAAAAGGGTTACAAACAGCTTTACCTGCCATGGAGGGCAATGAATGATGAAACTGGCAAAACGTGCAGCTGCACTTGTGCTGGCAGCGGTTCTGGCGCTCAGCCTGACCGCCTGCAGCCCCAAGGAAGTAGCAAGCAATCTGATTTTGAAAACGGCAGACCTGCTGGGCCTGCGTGAAGAAGGTTCCGATGACGATGAGGCGGACGAAATTGTGGCGCAGCCCGGCGGTGAGGTGAACTTCCCGGATGGGCTGCAGGATACCTCGGTCCACTGGAACCAACAGGTGCAGGATGGGACGCTGTATGTTGCGTTTAACAGCATCCAGAACCGCAACACCGAGTATTTTGTGGCGGGTTCCGATACCGTGCAGGTAACGGGCTATGGCACCACCGAATCCACCGGTATTCTGGAGTTCAAGGTGGCGCTGTGGGAACTTTCGGAGGATAAGGCAACCACTTCCTATGTGGCGGGCACCACGGTGTATTTCCCGACCGGCGGGGAGTGCAGCACCTATACCATCTCTGGCTTGACCCCCGGCAGGCTGTACAAGGCCAATGTCAGCTATGACTCTGGTATGTTCTACATTACCGGCGGCGTGAAAATTGAGGGCATTGGCAGCGACGACCTGGTTGCCCCGGATGCAGAATAACCAAAAATGAAGCGTGCCCCGGCGCAGCGGTCAACGCAGACCGACGCCGGGGCATTTTGCGGATATGACTGAAACAAAAAAAGGAATCAAAAGATGAACTTTGATAAAAAACAGCTGCGCAACACCCTGCTGCTTCTGCTGGGGGCGCTGATCTGGGGCACAGCCTTTGTGGCGCAAAGTGTGGGCAGCGGCTATGTGGGGCCGTATACCTTTTTGGCGGCCCGCAGCTGGCTGGCCTGCGCATTTTTGATCGTGCTGGTTTTGCTGCGCCGCGGCAAGGCCCGCAAAGCGGATCCCGGTGTCCCGTTCTGGATCAACGGCCAGATGCTGCTGCGGGGCGGTGCGTTCTGCGGCATTGCGCTGTTTGCGGCTTCGGCGGCACAGCAGATCGGCATTGGCACCACCAGCACGGCCAAGGCGGGCTTTTTGACGGCGCTGTATGTGGTGCTGGTACCGCTGCTGGGGGTGTTCTTTGGGCGGCGGCCGGGGGTCAAACTGGGAATCTGCGCCTGCATCAGCCTGGCGGGGCTTTACCTGCTGTGCCTGGCGGGGCACGATACCCTGACCCTGACCGGCGGCGAATGGATGCTGCTGCTCTGCTCGCTGCTGTTTGCGTTCCAGATTATGCTGGTGGATCATTACAGCCCCAGGCTGGACGGTGTGCAGCTGAGCTTTGCGGAATTTTTTGCAACGGCGGTCCTTTCCACTATTTTTATGTTTGTGTTTGAAACGCCGACCTTTGCCCAGATCCAGGGGGCGGCGGTATCTATTGCTTACTGCGGCATTTTGTCCAGCGGTGTGGCCTATACGCTGCAAATTGTGGGCCAGAAAGAACTTGACCCCACCATTGCCAGCATGGCCATGTGCATGGAAAGCGTGTTCAGCGCCCTGGCCGGCTGGCTGATTTTGGGCCAGACCCTTTCCGGCGTAGAACTGGCAGGGTGCGCTTTGATGTTTGCGGCAATTATTGGGGCGCAGATACCGGAGAAAGTTAGGAGTTAGGAGTTAGCAAAAACGCGCACAGCGCCGATAAATATCGGGCGCTGTGCGCGTTTTTTGTATGATGACGAGGAAGAAAATGTATTGAAGGGGAAGAAAGGTAAAATTTTGCCGCGAACAGAAAAAGAGATTTGTAGGGGACGATGCTTGCATCGTCCCGTGGGGCGGGCCGTAACGTGGGCAGGTGGTACAATTTTATGATGTCTCTCTGCGGCGGGATGAAGGCATCCCGCCCTACAGATATGATTTATGGCACGCTCTGTAATAAAGATGGCGGGCGCACAATGTGCGCCCCCTATGGTCTGTATAACTAAAAGGTTAATACATAGAATGCGGTCCACCGAAATTATTCTTTACTATTTATTCTTTTTTCATTCAAACAAAAACGCGCCCTCCTTTGCGGGAAGGCGCATTTGATTTAATCGTGCCGGATGGCCTCCAGGGCGCTGATGCGAACGGCGCGGCTGGCGGGAACGATACCGGAAAGCAGGCCCACCACCACGCAAAGCCGATGGCAGCCAGCACCAGCCAGATAGGAATGATGGACATGACGGTTCCGCTGCCGGAATCAGACATGTACATTCCACCGCCGTAATACATCGAATCGCTGCTGCCCATCAGGGAGCTGAGGTCGATGGTGGCGTTGATGCCCAGCTTCATCAGCAGGGTGTTCAGGCCGTATACGATCATCGTCATGTTGTTCATGCCAAAGCTGATGATGTAGCTTAAAATCGTACCGGCTACGCCGCCGATAAAGCCGATCATACCGCTTTCAATCAGGAACATCCGCCGGATGTTGCCAATCTCGCAGCCCAGAACTTTCATCACGCCGATCTCACGGGTGCGCTCGTAAATGGCCATCGTCATGGTGTTGGCGATGTTCAGCGCGGCAACAAACAGGCTGATGGCCGCCAGACCCGCCAGGCGCAGCTGGCGCTGTGCGGTCTGCTGCTGCATCTGCTTGCGGTAATCCACCATGGAGCTGATCTGGTAGCCTTCCTCTTTTAAGGTATCGCAGATTTTATCCACATTTTTGATGTCATCGACCTTAATGTACACTTCGTTATAGGTCACTTTTTTGGGGTTAAAATCCGTTTTGGCCAGCTTGCTGTAGGCTTCGCTCAGCATCAGAAGGTCGTTCAGGCGGAAAGTAATGCCGTATTGCAGCATGTAATCCTCGGATTCTTCCGAGACAACGCCAACGATTTTGAGCGTGTAGCTCTGGGTCTTGGGGCTCTCGGTGTCACCATTGGTCAGGGTCAGGGTAAAGGTATCCTTGGTAGCATCCACAAAGGGCGGCAGCTGGTTGCCGTTGGCATCGGTTTCGCCGCTCCAGCGCTGGCGTTTGGAGCTGTTTTGGCTGCGGCGGGTATCCTCAAACTGATACAAAAACTCCTTGCCCACCACAACGGGGATCACATCCTTGCCGTAATTCACGCCGCTTTTGGGCCAGTCGCCGCTTTCCAACTTGTTGTCCAGCAGGGGCATGGTGTCCGGATCCAGGCCGAGAACGCTCCATACATAACTGGCGCGGTAGCGGTTGTTTTTGCCTGCTTCTACATACAGGTTCAGGTCCGGCTGGTAATAGGGGGTGACAGCCGTAACGTGGTCGATCTTGCGGAACCGCTGGACGGCTTCGTTATCCAGCTTGACCTCCTGCCCATTGATGTTCTGGCTGCCGTAGTTGTATACCTCAATCTTAGTCAGGCCGCCCATATTTTTGAGCATTTCGTCGTTGTTATGGCTTTCCGCAATGCCCATGGAGATCATAACGATAACCGCACAGATGCCCACAACGACGCCCACAACGGTCAGTGCCGTGCGGCCCTTGCGGCGGGACAGGTTGGTGACAGCCAGCCCGATCTGGTCAGATATCTTCATCGTTGCCTTCCTCCAGCTTGGCAAGTGCGGCGGCCTTCTTCTTTTTGCGTACCACCACAATGATCACAACTACCACCACGATCACAGCAGCGCCGATTGCCAGATAGGCCCACAGGGGCAGGCCGGTCTGCTGGGGCTGCATGTCATCCATGTTAGAGTCCATATCGCCAGAATTGCCGTAGTCCATGGCCGGCTGAACAGAGAAGGAAAAATCTTTGCTGACGGTTTTCAGGGTGCCGTTGGCGTCCTCATAGGTCAGGGTGATGGTACCGTTGCAGGTGCCTTCCTGGGTGGGGGTCATGTCAAAATCCACGCTGTTGGAGGAACCGGCGTTCAGGTTGCCAATGTACTGCACAGTGGTGTCGGCGCCCAGATTGTCACCGGAAAGGGTGGCTTCCAGGTTGGAAAGGGCGTTGCGGCCCTTGTTGACAAAGTTCAGGGTAACGGAAGCAGAATCACCCAGCGTAATGCTGTCGCTGAGTTCCAGCTGGCCCAGCTCAAAGCGGTCCGGCTGAGATACCGGAACCGAGATGGTGGTGGACATACCGGTAACGGCCTTGTTGGTGTCGGCACCGGTGCCCACGCTGTTCACGGTGATGTTGGCCACGCCGCCGGTAAAGCCGGCGCTGGGGGTCAGACTGAAGCTGACATCACGGGTGGACTTGGGGGCATGGTGCCCAGGTAGCTGCTCAGGCTGCCGCTGGTCATGGTGATGCCGTCCGGCAGGGTCAGCGAGATGACCACATCGTTCAGGTTCTCCTGGCCGCCGGTGGCGTACAGGGTCAGGGTCAGGGTAAAAGGCGTCCCGGCCACAACCGCTTCATTGCCGTAGCTGGAAGCGCGGATCATCAGGTTGGGGGTATCGGGGTCTTCGTCCACGCACTGGCCAAGGGTAACGCTGAGCTGCTGCATCGCCATGGTGGAATTCAGGTAACTCAGGTTGATGGGCACGCTGTTGCCGCCGCCGTTGTAGATCACATCGCGGAACAGCAGTACATAGCTGTAGTAACCGGCACCGTTGGCGTCGGTTTCCTCGTACAGCTGGCCAACTTCGGCGTTGCCGGTAAAGGTGAACGCGGAGGAGTTGATGCGGGCAGAGATCTGGTCCGCGGGAATGAAATTGTTGTAAGCACCGTAATCCGCCACGCGCAGAATCAGGTTAAACCGGCTGTCCCGGTCAATGGTGGTGATTTCGCCGCCTGCGGCATCGGTCACGGTCTGAGCAATGATGTAGGCCGAGCCGCTGTTGTTGGGGGCACTCTGGCCGTTGTCCGTCGGGGCGGGGGTCACGGTAGGCTCGGCGGTTGCTGTCGGTACAGGGGTAGAGGTTACGTCTTCGGCGGCAAGGGCGGGCATGGCAGCCACGCTGCCGAAGAGCATGACGGCCGCCAGCAGGGCGGCAAAACGGGAAGCTTTTTTCACTCCGGGGTCCTCCTTAAATTGATTCCATCTTTTTCTATGGCTTTGATATTCCTGAATGAGTGGGCAAAATTTACGGTTTGGGTTGTTCGGGCTGCTGGGCTGCGGCAGCAGGGGCTGCGTAAGAGGCAAGCTCGGCTGCGGTTTTCTGGTGAACTTCGCCGCTGGCAGAGTCGCCGCCGATCCGCATGTTGCCCTCCAGGCTGGCGAACAGGGCTTCGCGGTTGCGCTCCCTTGTGGCGGGATCCTGCACCACATCGGACTGCACCTTGCCGTCCAGAATGGTAATAATGCGGTCTGCACAGGAGGCCAGCTCCGGTTCATGGGTGACCATGACAAAGGTGGTGCCCATCTGCTTGGATATTTGCAGCATGCGGTAGAGCACCTGTTTGGATGTGATAGAGTCCAGGTTGCCGGTGGGTTCGTCCGCAAAGATCACGCGCGGCTTGCTGACAAAGGCGCGGGCGATGCCCACGCGCTGCTGCTGGCCGCCGCTCATCTCGGTGGGCATGTGTTCGGCACGGCCGCCAAGGCCCATGTTTTTTAACTCTTTGCGGGCCATGGCAAGGCGCTGGGAGCGGGAAATGCCCTTGAACATCAGCGGCAGAGCAACGTTTTCTGCCGCCGTCATGGTGGGCAGCAGGTTGTAGCTCTGAAAAATAAAGCCCAGGTGTGCCTGGCGGAACTTGGCCAGCTCATCTTCGGTCATAGCGCTGATCTCGTGCGAACCGATGAATACCTTGCCGCGGGTCGGTTTTTCCAGCCCAGCCAGCTGATTCAGCAGGGTGCTTTTGCCACTGCCGGACTGGCCCACGATGCAGCAGAATTCCCCTTTTTCAATGGAGATAGAAACATCGTTCAGGGCAACGACCCGTTCTTTGCCCACGGCATACACCTTGCGCAGGTTGACGGTATGGATAATGGGTGCCATTTCAGCCCTCCCTTTTTGACAAAATCCTATACCTCTATACTATATCACATTTTACCCCCGGCGGAAAGGGGGCGGAGTTGTAAAATTGCGGTGGGGCGAAGGAAGTAGTTAGGAGGGAGAAGGTAGGAGTTAATTAGGAATTAGAAATTAGGAATTGGGGCGGGGAAAATGTGGTGGGTAAGGCGGCCAGCCCTCAAAATATATGTAGGGGACGGCGTCCTCGACGTCCCGGAGGGGCCTAGGAATGAAATTTTGTTGAGGGATATATGGCAAGGTTTCTCTGCGCCATGAACCTTAAAATTATCATAAAAAATGCCGCGGCCCGGTGGGGCGGCGGCAAATAGGGATGGGTTATAGATATTCTTCAAAAAATTCTGCGGTGGCGGATTGATGCGGCGGCGGACGGAGAAATCGTCGATTTTTTTGCCGGATGCGGCGGTGAAATTGTGAGTGGCGTCCTCATACTGGCCGGTCAGGTCCACCAGAGGGCCGCTGTGTTCGGCGGCAGCCTGGCGGGTCAGGTCAATGGTGGTCTGGCTCAGCAATTCGGCATCCCCGGCGGTATAAGCCAGCAGCAGAGGGCCGTTGTAGGTGCGCAGGCTGGCGGTGGGGTCCTGGTCGGCAACCTGCTGCACAAAATCGGCGCTGATCGTTACGCCCCACTTGGGCAGGTCCAGCACGCCGTTCTGTATGGAACCGTCATAAATAGCCTGGCGGCCCTCGGCGCTGTGGTCCAGAAATTCCAGCCCGTCCAGCCCTGTGTTATCCGCCGGTGCCCACAGGGCGGCGGCTTTGATGGAATCTTTCAGGTAGACGCTGACGGCGCGGCCGCCCATGCTGTGGCCCAGCAGGCCGATGCGCTCCGGGTCGGTACCCACAGTGTCAGTCAGGTAGGTGATGGCAGAAGTGATATCATCCCGCATGCTGGCGGGGGTGTAAGCGGTGAACGGCTCCTCGCTTTCGCCGCTGCCCGCAAAGTCAATGGCGATGCTGATAATGCCGTGCTGGGCCAGCGTTTTGGGCCAGCGGCTTGGCGTGGCCGTCCAGCTGGCGGTTGCGGTAAAGCCGTGGCAGATCACCACGGCAGGCATGTTTTCGGCATTGGCAGGGGTGGTCAGCGTGGCATGGATGCTGCCGCGCTCGCCGGGGATGGTAAGCTGCTGCACCTGAACGGATGCCCCACAGCCGGAAAACAGTACCACCGCCGCGCAGACGGCTGCGGCCAGTAGCACCGCAAAAAAAAGAACGCAGATGTTTCATGCAGATTCCCCCTTTCTTAGGGTGTAGCTGAAAAGGCGAAAAATTCGTCGGCTTCTTTGCTTTCAGATACATCTTGGGGGTGAGTATACCACACTGCCCCGGCAATAACAACCGCCGCGACGTAAACAAATCGTGAACAAACCATCAATTTACACTGGTAAAAAAATTGGTTACGACCGCCTACGGGGCGGAGGTTTACTGCCCCGGTTCCCACATGGCAACGGGGGTCATGATGGTGGGATCACTGGCGGGGGCAAGGTACTGCTGGTAGGTCTGGAACCAGTTGTCCGAAAGATCATCATACACCCAGGAAAGCAGCAACAACTGGCCCACAGGGGATTCGGCGGCAATATAGGTGCTTTCACCTGCCTGCCAGCTGGTGTGGAACACGCTGCCGGCGGCAAAGTTCAGCAGCAGCTTTCGCCGCCCTGACCGCTGTTGGAACGAAACAGCATCATGGTGCCCCATTTTTGGGAGTAGAGGTTGGCAACCGTGGAAGAATCCAACAGATAACCGTAAGGATAATCGGAACGGTCGATCCCTAAAAGGGATTCCAGCGCGGTCTGCTCCCCGTTGCGCAGGTTGAGCCGGATGGCGTTGAACTGGGTATCATCCGGATTCTCCCAAAGGATGGTATCCAGATAGAGAGAATCCCCATACAGCGCGGCATGGGTGAAAGAACCGGAATTTTCGTTCAGGCTGTATAACCGCCGGCTTTGGGCGGTGACGGGGTCGTACAGCACAACGTCATAACTGGTGTTCTGGAACCGGGAAGAATAACTGCCGGCCAGGCTGTAATCGGACATTTTATCGGAAGTGAACGGTTCGGCGCAGCGCTCCCGGAACAGCACAAGCTGGTTGTTCCAGACACCGCAGAGGTGGTCGGTATCCGGGATGGGCATGGTTTCGTACTGGCCGGTGGTGCGCTCCATGCGGAACCAGCGGGTGGGCTCTTCGCCCTGCTGGCTCCGCATGATGCCGTATAAATAGGTGGAATCGCAGCCGCCGATATACACGGCGTCATGATCCAGCCGGACAAGCTCGGTGCGGGTGGTGCCGTCCAGCATTTCAATGCGGCCCTGGCCAAAGGCGTTCTGCATCAAGCGGCGGGCGGCGGTAACATCCTCCTGGGTGTAAGGCTCCAGCTCCTGGGTATAAAGGGCCAGCGGAACCCCGGCATCTGCCGCGCGCGCCCAGCGCATGATCTCATCGTCCGACATGGCGTTGATATCCGCGCCGGAAGCGCCCTTTGCCGTTGTGGGCGAATAGGTGCCGTAAACAAGGTAAACGCAATCCCCGGCGGGAACCAGAGAATACATTTGGTCCGTGATGCGGGCAGGGCAGCTGTTGGTGGTATGGGTGCAGCCGGGCACATCACAGAACACGGTCTGCACGCCGGTGCTCAGGTTAGTGCGAAGGATCAGGTTGGCATCATAATCAAACACAGCGGCAGCGCGGTCATCGTCCCACTGGTAAGCGATGACGTCAGTGTAATAATAATCGCTGGTTTCTGGCAGCGGCTCGGCGGGCAGCAGATCGGTGCTGCCCGGCTGCGGGGTGGGGGCATAGGGCTGCCAGGTCAGCTGCATGCTGTAATAGGCGCGGGGAACATCGTCGAGGGTAAAGGAGCCGTACACACAGGTCAGCAGGGCGTTGCCTCTGGCGCTGTACAGGCCGGTTTCGGCGTAATCGCTGCCGTAAGGCACGGTCCAGTCGCCCAGGTCGGTAAGGCCCTCCCAATGCACCCAGCGTTCAGCAGGTCGGAGATATTCAGCGATACCGGGCTGCCGGACAGCAGGGTGGGATCGTCCAGCGGGGCCTGGACCCACAGGTTCAGCAGGCGGCCGGTTTTATTATCATAATCCAGGGCGAATGTGGGGGATTCGTTGTATTCGGGGTCGCTTTCATCATAGGCGGCATGGGGGTAACGCAGCAGCCGCGTAATGCCAAGGGAATCACTGGAAGTATACAGCTCGCCGCTGCTGTAGCTGCTCAGGTTATCGGCTGCCACATGGTACCAGGTGTCCGGCAATACCTCGGCATCATGGAGCTGGGTCAGCAGGCTGGCGGCAAAATCAGCGGCGGTATCGCTGGAGGTCATGTTGTAGCGGCTGCTCCCGGCGGGGGTATACAGGGCTGCTGTGCCGTCCAGCCCGGCGGAAACCATCCAGTCCGTGCGGTTCATCTGGGTGCGGCTTTTGACCTGCTGTAATAGATAAAAATCATCCCCGCTGACCTCGCGGGATTCATACAGGCCAGAGCTTTGATTGACGGTGCCGAACATACGGGCATCCTGTGCGCGGAACCAGAGCAGCGGCAGACAGGCCAGCACAGCCACCAGGGCGGCGCAGGCCAGCATCAGCAGCTTGCCGCGTTTTGTGGTTTTCATACGGGTTCCTCCTGTGCGAGTTCGGCGGCGGTTTGGTTCGGTGCGGGCAGGGTGACGGTTACGGTGGTGCCTTTGCCAAGCTCGCTTTCCATGGCAAGCGTTCCGCCGTGGGCCTGGGCAATGCGGCTGCACAGGGCCAGGCCCAGGCCGCTGCCGCCCTGGCGGCGGGAACGGGATTTATCCACCATATAAAACGGCTCCACCACGCGGGCCAGCTTGTCCGCCGGGATGCCCTGGCCGTGGTCCTGAACCGTCAGCCGGGTGGAACCATCTGCCTGTTCGGCGCAGACCGCAATGGCGCTGCCGGGGGTGCTGGCCTTGGCGGCGTTGGTGACAAGGTTGATGACGAGATCACACAGCAGGTCGGCATCTCCCTGCACGGTCAGGCCGTTGGACTGCATGGTCAGAATGCAGCCGTTCAGAGCGGGGGCAACGGCGCGGCGCGCTTCGGCAAAAACAGAATCCAGCTGCACGGGTACCAGTTGGGGGGCGTGCTCACTCAGGCCCATCAGCTGCAGCAGCTTTCCGCTTAAGACTTCCAGCCGCTGGGCTTCATGGAAGATGGCCCCGGCGGCTTCACGCTGTTCTTCGGGGTCTGGCTGCATGCTGCGCAAAAGGTCGGCATAGCCGATGATGCCGGTCATGGGGGTTTTGAGCTCATGGGTAAACGCACCCACAAAATCATCCCGCTGCTGGACCGAAAGCTCCAGAGCTTCCACTTTGTCCTGCACGGCACCGGCCATCTGGTCAAAGCCCTGGCTCAGGATTTCAAGCTCATCCCCGGTGTGCATCCTGGTGCGCAAGGCATAATCACCCGCGGCAATGCGGGCGCTGGCGGCGGTCAGCACGGTCAGTGGGTGGGTCAGGCGGCGGCTGACAAGCCAGACCACCACGGCAGCCCCGGCCACCACGGCAGCTTCCAGCAGGAAAAAGCGCTGCAGGCTGCGGTTGCGCGCGGCAAAAATCTCCGTTACATCAAAGGTGGTTACCATCACAAGGCCGCCCAGCAGATCGCTGCGGTAGGTGCGGGTCACATTGGGGCCGTACTGCAAAATGCTTTGGCCGTCCTGCAGGCCGTATATGGCATAGGCTTCGTCCTGGGCGGGGTCAGCGGATGCGCGGAACAGCCCCTGGGAATAAACCCCACGGGCCAGATCCCCTGCGCGCCAGGTGGCGGCGGTGATAAAATCATCCCCGCAGGTATCTTCGCCGCGGCCGGTCTGGTCCAGGTAGTAATCCTCCACCACGCCGCACAGCATGGCGTGCATGCTTTGTTCCTGCTCGGCGGCTGCGCTCAGGCGGTCCATAAAGCTGCCGTTGACCAGCACCGCACCGCCCACGGCAAAAAACGCGGCGATGACCAGCAGCATGATGCAGACAAGTTTTTGAGAAAATTTCATAGAAAAACCCGTAAGTAAGTTTGAAATTAGGGCAATACCGCATAATTCTAAGTGCCGATACGGCGAGCGAGGTGCGGACAGATGCCAAGCCAAAAGCGCAGATAATACTTTGTGTATTATCGAGCATTTTGGCAACGCAGATGCCGTGCCGCAGCTGCCGGAGCGGTGCTTAAGCCGCAAGGCGGGAATTGTGCGGTGTTGCCCAAGATATGTGAGGAAAAGGAATGCCAAACCCGTATAACCCGAACCCCTATAACGAAGACCAGGACCGTGCGCGGCAGCAGCCGCTGTATGACCAGCCCGGCGGCCCCTGGCAAGACGCCAGCCAGGAATACCACAAAGGGATGGTGTGTTCCAAATCCCCTGGTGGGTGATCGTAATCACATTCTGCTTTGCGGCGTGGCCGATTGGCGTTGCAATGATGATCATCAACCATCTGCTGCGAATGGGCAAAATCTCTGCGCCGCAGAGCTGGAGCCAGAACAACCGGCAGACCCGCCAGCCGTACACCGCCCGCCCCATCTATGCGGACCCGCAGAAAGCGGAAAAAATGCGCCGGGATGCCCAGCGCGTGGTGCAGAGAGCGGAAGAAGCCGCGCACAAAGCCGAGAAGCGGGTTGAGATCTACCAGAACGCGGACCGCGCACAGGCGTATGACCCGGAGCAGACCGCCCGCCAGAATGAGCGCGGCCGCAAGGATAAAGGTGAGGGCTGGAGCATTGCCCTGACGGTTCTGGGCGTGATTTTTTCCATTGCCATGGTGGCCAACCTGCCGGAAGCCGTGTATTGGCTGCCGGAAGCCCTTACGCAGGGCGGCAGTTACTGGACCTGGTTGTTCCAGGATCTTGCGGGCAGCGTGACCCTGTTGTTTGCGGGCGCGGGCTTCCTGTTTGCCGGGTGGAAGCTGCGCACCGGCCGCCGCATGCGCAAAAAGATCAGTAACATTGTTGGCAACGCCCCCTACATGAAAATTCAGGAGATCGCGGATGCCATCCCCTGCAATTACGCCAAGTGCTGCAAGCACCTGGAAAACTGCATTGACAAGGGCGTGTTTGGAGAGAACGCCTACCTGGATATGCGCACCGGTACCCTGGTGGTACGCGGCGCACCGCCCGCTCCGCAGCCTGCCCCCGCGACAGCCCCAAAAGCCCAGCCGGAAGAAGCAAAGGCGGGGGACAATTATGCCCAGATTCTGAACCAGCTGCGGGCCTTGAATGATGCCATCCCCGGCGAGGAAATGTCCGATAAGATCAGCCGGTTGGAAGCCGTCAGCGCCAAAATTTTTTGCCCAGGCCAAGCAGAACCCGGACAAGCTGCCGCAGATGCGCAAGTTCATGGATTACTATCTGCCCACGGCCCTGAAGCTGCTCAAAACGTATGCCGAGCTGGATGCCCAGGGCGTGGAGGGGGAGAACATCCGCGAGTCCAAACAGCGCATTGAACAGGTGATGGATACCCTTGTGACCGCCTTTGAAGCCCAGCTGGACCGCCTGTTTGAGGATGATGCGCTGGACGTTTCGACTGACATTGATGTGATGGAAAACATGCTGCGTGCCGATGGCCTGACCGGAAACACCGGGAACAGCCCGAAATTGCAGCTGTAAGCCAGCAAAGAAAAGCAAACCCAACATTCAACAAAAGCCATGCCGCTTTGTGGAAACCCACGGCGGCATGCTTTTGTATTTATGGTTGATCGTTTCAGGGAATGGCGAAATTTTTACATGCTGGCGGCAACCGCGGCGGCGCAGGCTTCCAGTTCGGCATCCTGGGTGGCGGTCAGGCGGCCGCGCACCGTTACCTTGGCATCCAGCACGGTGCAATTCTTCAGCTCGCCGATTTTGGCGGCCATCAGCTTGGCGGACATCGGGGCCCAGCTGCCGTTTTCCACCAGGGCAAAGGTGCGGTCGTGCAGGCTCAGGGCTTTCAGGTCCTCCAGCAGGTTGGCGGCGGGCAGGTAAATGCCGCCGTTGTAGGTGGGGGCGGCCAGCACAATGGTGGATGCGCGCCAGCACTCGGCAACGGCTTCGCTGTTGTCAATGCAGGAAAGGTCATGCACAGCAACCTTTACGCCCTTGGCGGCAACTTTGGTGGCCAGGGCGTTGGCAGCGCTTGCGGTGTTGCCGTACATGCTGCCGTACAGCACAACAACCGCCTTTTCTTCGGGTTCGCAGCGGCTCCACAGGTCATACTTGCCAATGAACCAGCCCAGGTTCTTGCGCCACACGGGACCGTGCAGCGGGGCAATGGTCTCGATGGGCAGGGTGGCGGCCTTTTTCAGCACAGCCTGCACCTGCACGCCGTACTTGCCCACAATGTTGGTGTAGTAGCGGCGGGCATCGTCCAGCCATTTGCCGGCAAAGTCTACCTCATCAGCAAACAGGGCACCCTCCAGGGCACCAAAGGTGCCAAAAGCATCGGCGCTGAACAGGGTACCGGTGGTGGTGTCAAAGGTCATCATCACTTCCGGCCAGTGTACCATGGGGGCCATCACAAAGGTCAGCTTGTGTTTTCCCAGGTCCAGCGTGTCGCCCTCTTTTACCACCAGGGCATCGTCAATGGCGGCGCTGTCCGTGGGAAAGTACATTTTCAGCATGGGCAGGGTTTTGGCGTTCACCACCAGGCGCAGATCCGGCCAGCGCACCAACACGGCTTCGATCATGGCGGCGTGGTCCGGCTCCATGTGGTCCACGATCAGATAGTCCAGCTTGCGGCCATCCAGGGCGGCGGCAACGTTCTCCAGGAACTGTGCGCCAACGCTGGCATCGGCGGTGTCCAGCAGGGCGGTTTTTTCATCCAGAATCACATAGGCGTTGTAGCTGACGCGCGCGGAATGGGAAACAGGTTTTCAAACTTTGCCAGGCGGCGGTCACTTGCGCCGACATAAATTGTATTTTCGGATACAGTCTGAATGCTTTGCATGAATATTCCTCCGTATCAGTAGAAATAGTGAAAAATATTTTGAATGATTAGGACACAGTAAAACTTTGCTGAGGATAGAATACCACATTTTGGGGCGTACTGCAAGATGAAACGGGGGGCTTTTTGATGGGATGTGTGGTGATTTGAGGGGCGGGAGTTTTGTGGGGATGGTGAGCGGCTTGCCCGCAAGAGGAGCAGATGATAGGGCGGCGGGCGCACAATGTGCGCCCCTACTAGTGTGGTAATTCTAAAGATTTACTTTTTATGATTTGGAGACTTTCTCCATTTGACTTTGTTACGAAGCGGCTCTAATTTTTTTTAGATAGAGCAAAAAGGTAAAGTTTTAGCCTTAATGCACTACTACGGGTTGGAGGTGGTTTCAAGGGCGATTGCACATAAAAAAACAATCTGTAGGACGCTGCGCACGCAGGCGCGTTTTGGAGGCCAACCGATCCCCCGAAAGATTGCAAACAAAAACCGGCCCCTTTTCAGGAACCGGTAAACATTTAAGAACGTTCAGGCAGCGCATGGTGATGGTTGTGGCGATAAGCAACCGAGGGCGCTGTGCGCAGGGCAACGGCATCGGCCACGGCGTCCAGCGTCAGAGCCAGGATGATGCCGCCCATCACATCAATCACCGAATGCTGCTTTAACAGCATGGTGGAAAGAATGATGGAAACGCAGAGCAGATCGGCAGATACGCGCACCCACAGCCATTTGCGGCCGCGCAGCCGTGCGCAGTGGTGATAAGCCAGCGCCAGCGTGACGGAGTTGAACACATGGATGGACGGGAACACGTTGGTGGGCGTATCCGTGCGCCACAAAGCGCGTACCGCGCGGGTAAAGATATCATTGCCGTAAATGTAAGCGGGACGCAGGTCGGTACCATTGGGTACGATTGCGCAGAACAGCAGCGAGAGGGTCATGCCGGTAAACAGCGGCAGGCACAGCCGCCAGAATTCCCTCCGGTCATTGAACCACAACAAATAGAACAGTGTACAGGGGATCCAGGCGAACCACAGGTAATAAGGGATGATGGCGTATTTACAGAACGGAATCAGATCATCCAACCGGCAGTGGAGCACCAGATCCGGCACCTGGATGCCCTGTTCCAACAATTTGAAAAACGCAAGATAAAAGACCAGGTAGCAGGCCATGAACTGGATGGGATGGTCTTTGCACCATGTACGAATCACAAAAAACACTCCTTTTTAAGAAAAAAGGCCGCCGCAGGGGGACCATTCCCCCTTGCGATGATAGAGTATTATACTCTCCAAATGTGTCAAAAACAAGGGAAAGCGGCGACAAGGATTGACAAATCGAACTACATTTTTTTTGTGCAGCACTGCTAAATTGTGAAATTGAAAATTGTGAAAAGCAACAAAAATAGCAAGCCGGGAATGCTTGCTGGGCTGCACGGGCCGTTGCAGCAGCATTTGGCTGACTATTAAATCATACGAGCCCCCCGGCCCGGATTTTGCACCAGCGGTGCGGTTTTTCATTTTTTTACACCGCCCACCCCAAGATGCGGCGGAAAGAGCGGAAATTCAGCCGATTCCTTTTACTTTTCATACATCACACAAATTAGTTGCACACCACAAGGGGAATTGGTATAATATTACTTAATAATGTACGTTTGCCCAGGCGCAGGATTGCAAAACTGCACAAAAAAGCTTTTGCCGTGCTGCTGCCCGGAGCAGGAGGGGGCAAAATACCGTGCCGAAAATTGATGTGACCCGTTTTATGGAGCAGAGTGGAATGCGTAAAGCACGCTTTGGCGGCTATGAGCCGGACGATGTGCGTGCGGCACTGCAGGCCCTTTGCACGGAATATGAACAGCGCCTTGGCCGGGCCGAAGCCCAGGCCCGCAAGGCCGAACAGGAAAACGCTGCATTGCAGCAGCATTGCCAGACCCTGACCGCCCAGAACAACCGGCTTTCCGGCCAGAACGCTGCGCTGGCGGGCAGCAGCTCTACATACTCACGCCAGAAAGAAAGCCTGGACGCCCAGGTTTCCGCCCTACAGGAGCGCAACCATTCGCTGAACGACCAGGTGGCCGTTCTGCGGCTGAAGAACGGCAGCCTGCAAAAAGAAAAAG
>ENA-OQAJ01000279-OQAJ01000279.1-human-gut-metagenome-genome-assembly--contig:-NODE-279-length-16135-cov-2.390180_pt1 | contig 16135 bp, 17 predicted proteins | sample MGYA00242736_ERZ504529 | MGnify/ENA primary metagenome ERZ504529 (study PRJEB26092, sample SAMD00036275) | human gut metagenome | host: Homo sapiens | study: EMG produced TPA metagenomics assembly of...
CTCGCTGACCTGCGAGAGCGACGATTTTAAAGGCTGGGCAGGGGAGGAGACGATTGTGCCCGATACCGCCACTGTAACGACGGTGCGGTTGGTGCCGACGGAGAATGGCTGGCGAGTGGATGCGCTGGAGCTGCCGAGCTGAGCTGTAGGGGCCGGGCATTGTGGGGTTGTGAGCGTAGGACCACGGTTGAGTGGAACGAAACCGGGGCGCGAACAATGTTTGCCCCTGCGGGGCAAACAACCGCACGAGCGTGTTTGCTTGCAAACTGTCGGCGCTCGTTGTGCGCCGACAAGCGCCCGGCCCGTGGCCTTCCCGCAGGAGGTCGTCTGCCGTACAGCTGCGGGCCGCACATGTGCGGCCCCTACAACCTGCCGTTCACGCCTGCTTTGTAGGGAGCGGTCTTGACCGCTCCGCGCGGCTTAAAGGAAAACAGTTATGGGAGAGCCTGCGGGCCGATGCAAGCATCGGCCCCTACGTGTGCCTTTAGTAGGAGGTGTGTGTCATGAAAAAGTACGCTGTAATTCTTTCCTCTCTTGCCTTTTTGCTCACCGCCTGCTCTGCCGCCCCGGCGGACAGCGTGTCGGCAACCCCCGTGCCGACGGAAACGCCCGCACCTACGGCAGAGCCGACCCCGGAGCCGACGGCCACCCCGTCCCCGACGCCCGCGCCGACGATGGCGGTGTACGATGAGGTCTCCTTCGACGATTGGCGGGACGGTGCAGACTGCACGATGCCGGACTACACGTTCAGCGCACCGCATAAGCCACAACCGCAGGAACAGGTCACATGGCCCACGGACGGCGTGACGCTCTGCTATAATGCAAAGACGCTGGAAGAAGCAGCGGTACGCGCCAAGAGCGCCATCGATGAGATTACGCCGCTGCTGAAAGACGGCCATAATGTGCTGTTGGTGGCTCATGCGCACATCCTGCGCATCCTCACCTCGCAATGGCTGGGCGTGGACCCGCATTTCGCGCGGTTGCTGCGTTTTGGATACGGCGCACTACTCGGTGCTCAGCGTCTATAAGGGAGATAACGTCATCGAACGGTGGAACGCTAGCCCCGGTTGCGCTGTGATTACGCTGGCCTGCCCGCTGCTGCGGGCGGGCCTTATTGTTTGTGGTGGGAATTGCGGTATGTCGATAAATGATTTGCAAACGATAGCGTCGCCGTGTTGTTTTTTTTGATGGGTATAAGTGGCAATCGATTGCCATGAAAGATATGTTAGCGCTCTCATAATTGCGAACGCTTGCATTGCGATAATGAGGAAAAAAATGACCGAATCAATGGGATATTTGTTGACAATGGCCTGAAAATGATGATTTATGACGCGCCGATATTGCTATCGTTTGCAAAAAGAAGCAAACCGTTGCACAATAGTGCATGTCGATAGTCATAAAGGTGCGTGTTAGCGTACCTGTCCTGACCGGGGATGGCCGGGTCGACGATGAAAGAGAAAGGTTCGATGATGAATCGTACAGTGAAGTCAGCGGTCGCAGTGGCGGCCATCGCTGCAATGTCCCTCGGCACTTTGGCGGCCTGCGGAAGCTCGACCTCCGGCGATGACGCCAAGGGCAAGGTCTACTACCTGAACTTCAAGCCGGAAGCGGCTGATCAGTGGACCGCTCTGGCCAAGGAATACACCAAGGAAAAGGGCGTTGAGGTCAAGGTGCAGACCGCGGCCTCCGGTACCTACGAGCAGACCCTGAAGTCCGAAATCGCCAAAACCGAAGCCCCGACCTTGTTCCAGGTCAACGGCCCGGTCGGCTACCAGAACTGGAAGAAGTACACCGCCGATATGTCCAACACGGATGTGTATAAGGAACTCACCAACCAGGACGTGGCCCTGAAAGACGGCGACAAGGTGGTCGGTGTGCCGTACGTGATGGAAACCTACGGCCTGATCTACAACAAGGACATCCTTAACAAATACTTCGCGCTGGATGGTGCCAAAGCCACGTCCATGGACGAAATCGACAACTTCGACACCCTGAAGGCCGTGGCCGACGACATGCAGGCCCGCAAGGACGAGCTCGGCATCAAGGGCGCGTTCACCTCCGCCGGCTTCGACTCCAGCTCCGACTGGCGATTCAAGACCCATCTGGCCAACCTGCCGCTCTACTATGAGTTCAAGGACGACAACGTCACCGAGCAGCCGGCCACCATCAAGGGCACTTATCTGCCGAACTACAAGAAGATCTTCGACCTGTACATCACCGACTCCACCACCGACCCCACCCAGCTGAGCGCCAAGACCGGCGATGATGCGAACTCCGAGTTCGCGCTCGGCGAGGCCGCCTTCTACCAGAACGGCACCTGGCTTGGACCGACCTGCAGAAGGCCGCATGAAGGCCGAATCCGTGGGCATGATGCCAATCTACACCGGTGTCAAGGGTGAAGAGAAGCAGGGCTTGGCCACTGGTTCCGAGAACTACTGGTGCCATCAACGACAAGGCCTCCGGACGCCCGACAAGAAGGCCACCGAGGACTTCCTCTCCTGGGTGATCACCTCCGACACCGGCAAGAAGGCCATCTCTCAGGACATGGGCTTCACCACCCCGTTCAAGACCTTCGATGACGTCAAGTTTGACAACCCGCTGACCGAAGCCGCCGTGGAAGACCAGAAGTCCGGCACGACCCAGGTTTCTTGGAACTTCACCATGATGCCGTCCGAAGAGTGGAAGAACAAGGTCGGCCAGGCACTGCTCGAGTACGCGCAGGGCACCGGCAAGTGGGATGCCGTCAAGACCGCCTTCGTGGACGGTTGGGCTTCCGAATACGAGGCTTCGCACTGAGTCTCATAGAGTCCCATAGCCGATAAGTAACAATCCGCGCGCCCCTGCCATTTCCTTCTCCGGGGGCGCGCTTTGTATTGCTGAGTCTCGCACAAAATCGTCCGCCGCAAAAAAGTGTGAGGCACGCACCCGCTCAATCGCACACTGTGTGTCCATAGATTGGCGATTTTTCGCCATTTCCCACAATGTGCGATTGAGCGTTACTGTGCGGTTGCCTCACACTTTTTTCCATGGTGGGCTTTGTTGTGTGAGCCTACTTAACGCGGGAGGTGGAGGAGCGGACCTTCAGCTGGGCCGGGAACACGATGTAGGGTTGCTCAATCGGCTTTTCGTCAATGAGATCGAGCGTCATGCGGGCTGCCACGCGGGCCATTTCCACCGGATCCTGGCGGATGGTGGTCAGGCCGATATCGCCGGTGTAGAAACTATCGTCGTAGCCGATCAACGAGACGTCGCCGGGCACGGAGAATCCATTGCGCTCCAGCTGGAACATAAGCGGCAAAGCAATGCCATCCTCTTGGCATGCGATGGCGGTGGGCATCTCGTCTTGGCTTATGAGTTGGTTGACCACGTCGCTGATTTCATAACGTCCATCGTCATCGACCTTGCAGACGATAACCTGCGGCTCGATGCCTTCCCTGCGGCAGCAGGCGGTGAATGAGTCGAATCGGCTTTGCACGGAGAAGCTCAGCGACACCTCGCGATTGGTGCTGATGTAGGTGATGCGGCGATGTCCGAGATTGATAAGATGGCGGGCGGCCAGCGTGGAGCCCTGCACGTCGTCGATATTGACGGCGGCGGTAAAGCCGCGGGCTTCGGGTTCGACTGAATTGATGCCGACGATCGGCACGCCGACCGAAGCCAGTTGCGCGATTTCGTTGTTGTCGATATCGAAAGACGCCACAATCACGGCATCGGCGTTACGGCGTACCGGCAACATCTCGAAGAATTCCTTGCGCTCCTCGATGCTGGAAATCTGGAATACCGAAATATCGTAGCCCTGCGTGTGCAGCACCTCGTTGAGCCCCTCGATGACCGAGGCGGTGAACCACAGGCGGATATGGCCGCTCATCAGTACTGCGATGCGCAGGGAGCGGCCGGATTTCAGGGCCGCAGCCGAGCGGGAGAGTGAGAAATTGAGTTTGTCGGCGATGGCGAGCACGCGCTCGCGGGTCTTGGCCGACACCAGATCCGGCCTGGTGAAGGAACGTGAGACGGTGGAGATGGAGACGCCGGCCTCGCGGGCGACATCCTGAATGCTCGTAGCCATTGCAGCCCCCTTGCGTTGAATGGAAAATCGCAATACACATGCACAACTGACTCCAGTGTACATGCTGATTGATTGATCTGCGGCGATGACAACGATTGTATTACAAACGTTTTGCAAAGTGTCTATGTCGGCGTTAGATTGGCTTTATATAGCCATTATCTTAGGTGAAAGAAGATTGCTGGAGCCGGAGTGTGCTCGAACTTGAAACGCCTAAAATGACAACGTTTTGACATATAATGATTCGACGTTTTTACTATGAACATAGGCTTGAACGAGAACAGGCCGTGCATGCGGTTCTCGATCGGCAAGCTCGCATTGAGTTGAACTCCGCAGCCGGCGCACGATGCAGTGTCGCAACGCAGCGGACTCAAGGAGGAGGAAAAGTCATGATCAGCATGGCTGGCAAGGCGATACGCAGATGGTGGGCGCTGTTCGCGCTCCCCACATTCGCCGCATTCATCATCGGGTTCCTGGTGCCCTTCATCATGGGCGTCTACTTAAGCTTTTGCGAATTCACCACCGTTACCGACGGTGAATGGGTGGGGCTTAAGAACTATGGCAAAGCGTTGAAAGACAAGGAATTCCTGCACGCGCTCGGCTTCTCCACCGCGTTCACCATCGTGACCACCATCGTGATCAACGTGATCGCCTTCGCCATCGCCTACATGCTGACCAAGGCGATCAAGGGCTCCACGCTGTTCCGCTCGGTATTCTTCATGCCGAACCTTATCGGCGGCATCATCCTGGGCTACATCTGGCTGCTGCTCCTGAACGGCGTACTGGCCCACTGGGGCCGCGCCCTGACCTATAAGGCGTCCTACGGGTTCTGGGGCTTGGTCATCCTGGTGTGCTGGCAGCAGATCGGCTACATGATGATCATCTACATCGCCGGCCTGCAAGCCCTGCCCACCGATGTGCTGGAGGCCGCGGCCGTGGACGGCGCCAACGGACGGCAGACCATGTTCCGCATCATCATCCCGCTGATGATGCCGTCCATCACCGTGTGCTCCTTCCTGACCGTGACCAACGGTTTCAAGCTCTACGATCAGAACCTCGCATTGACCAACGGTGCGCCGAGCAACATGTCTGAAGGTCTGGCGCTGAACATCACCCGCACCTTCTACGGCCGTATGGGCTGGGAAGCGTCGGCCAGGCGAAGGCCGTGCTGTTCTTCATCCTGGTCGCGGTCATCGCCCTGATTCAGAACAAGCTCACCACGAGCAAGGAGGTGGCAGCCTGATGAACGAGAACAAGCCTGTGAAGCATGGCGCATTATGGACCGTGCTGTTTGCCGTTGTCTCCCTGTTCTGGATTTTCCCGATCGTCCTGGTGCTGATCAACTCCTTCAAGCAGAAGGCGTACATCTCCAAGAACGCGTTCTCCCTGCCTGCCGGCAAGGCGTTCGTGGGACTTGAGAACTATGTGCGCGGCATCGAGACCACGCAGTTCTTCGCCTCCTTCGGCTGGACGTTGCTTATCACCGTCGGCTCGGTGGTGCTGATTCTGGTGTGCACCTCGATGTGCGCATGGTGGATCGTGCGCGTGAACAACTGGGCCGCGAAGCTGCTCTACACCCTGTTCCTGTTCAATATGATCGTGCCGTTCCAGATGGTGATGTTCACCCTCTCCAAGATCGCCGACATGCTGAAGCTCAATACCCCGTGGGGCCTGTGCATCGTGTACCTCGGTTTCGGTGCCGGTCTGGCCGTGTTCATCTTCACCGGCGTGATCAAGGGCATCCCGCAGGAACTTGAGGAATCCGCCATGATCGACGGCGCGTCAGTGCCGCGCATCTTCTTCCAGATCGTGGTGCCGATTATGAAGCCGTCGATCGTCTCGGTGGGCATCCTCGAAGCCATGTGGATCTGGAACGACTACCTGCTGCCGTACCTGACGCTCGACCTCGGCAAGTACAAGACCGTCTCGGTCGCCGTGCAATACCTCAAGGGCGGCTACGGTTCCGTGGATATGGGCGCCATGATGGCCTGCCTGGTGCTGGCCATCATCCCCATCATCGTCTTCTACTTGGTATGCCAGAAGTATATAGTCTCTGGTGTCATGGCGGGAGCGTCAAGGGCTGACGACTCGCGTCGTCAGCCCATGGCTGGAAGCCCAGTGGGCTTCCAGCAGGCTCCAGGCTGAGCCGCGACAGCGGCGAAGCTAATGATGAGCCTCGTCGTAGGCGAGTCCGTAATTGCAGGGCCGAAGGCGGAGCGGTCAAGGGTTGAGCCCGACAATTTGGCTCCCCTCCCTGAGGGGAGCCAAAAGCTGTACAAGGAGTAGTTGATGAACTGGCTGGCACCGGACTCGAAATTCATGCGCGCGTGGAGCAATCTTGTTGACGGCGTATGGATCAACATTCTGATGCTGGTCACCTCTATTCCGCTCATCACCATCGGTGCAGCCCTGACCGCCGGTCATGATGCTTGTCGCCGCTCCATCGAGGGCGAGGGCAAAGGCGTAACCGCCAACTACTTCAAGTCATTCAAAGCCAACTTCATCAAAGCCACACTGCTGTGGCTGCCGTTCTTGGTGGCGCTGATTGCACTGGTCTGGTCATGGATCGTCCTGCAGATCACGCCGCTGCTCATCATCAAATTCGCGCTGACCATCCTCTGGCTTATCGGTTTCGAATGGGTGTTCGCGCTTCAGGCACGCTTCGAGAACACCGTGGCCGGCACCTTGAAGAACGCCTTCATCTTCGGCATCTCCCACATCGCGATGACCGTGGCCCTGGTCATCGTGGATGCCGTGTTCGTGGCGCTGCTGGTGGCCAGCTGGTTCTACATGCCCGGTGGACTGTTCCTGCTGGTGATCCTTGGTTACGGCACCATGCTGATGCTCCATATCCCCGTTACCGAGCGTGTTTTCAATCCATATCTCATTGACTAGGCGGGTTCTCTCGCGAATATGCGGCGATCTTCGAGGTCTGAGCGCTCTCTGTCCACGCAAGCGCGGTAAAGATAACAAATTGATAACAGTTTGGGGCGCTGGCGGAGCGGGGTGCCGATTGAGGGGGTATTAGTGATTGGCTTGGAAGGGGGCTTTTGACATACGGGGGGTGTTCGGACTGGGCGGTTGCCCCCGTAAGTGCTTATATACATAAGGAATCTGGCACACTGAGTCTCAGTGCCGTAATGGTATCATCGCAAATAATGTTTGCGTTCACGTAGAGGCGAACGAGACACCCGACAAGTGGGTCGAGGCAAAGGACAAGGAGAGATGCGGTGAAGCATTGGAAGAAGATGGCAGCATCGTTGATTGCAATATCAACGATGGTGGCAGTAGTTCCGACGACGTATGCCATGGAATCGGAAGATTCCCAACCACAGACAACCGATACCGCGACAGTGCAGACTACTAAGGCTGCTGAACCGACGCTGCTCGCCAGCTGGGACTTCACGGGCAAAAACGGCACCACGAACAGCGCGATTGCCGATTCGACCGGCAAGTACAACCTGACGCTGAAGGACGGCGCCAAGATCGAACAGTACGGTGACCGCAGCAACAACGAGGCGCTCTCACTGCGCGGCGATGGCCAGTACGCCCAGATCGATGACCAGCTGTTCAAGGATGCGGGCGACTCCTTCACTCTGGAGTTCGCGTCCAAGACTCGTCACGACGACAGCGGCAAGTTCTTCTCGTTCATCGTCGGCAAGGACGGCTCGAACGACGCCAACACCACCGATCAGGCCAACGCCAACAAGTACCTGATGTTCTACAACAGCAAGACCGCCATCAAGGGCGTTATCTCCAACAACAACTGGGGTAACGAACAGGGATCCAAGGTCACCGTTTCCGGCAACGACAACAGCTGGGCCGATTACAAGATTGTCGTGGACGGCACCAACCTTGCCGTGTTCCGCAACAATGCCCTGATCATTTTCAAGGCCAACACCGGCATCAAGATGAGCGATCTCGGTGCGACCACCGCCTACATCGGCAAGTCGTTCTACTCCGTCGATGAGTACTGGAATGGTGCAATGGATGATATCAAGGTCTACAGGGGCGCTGACCTGACCATGCCGACCGCCGTTGCGATTTCCGGTACCGGTGTGGTGAACAACAAGCTCACCCTGATTGAGAAGGACTCCACCAACTCACCGCCACCGTCACTCCGGACGACGCCGTGAGCAAGAACGTCACCTGGTCCTCCTCCGATGAGTCCCGTGGCCAAGGTCGCCGCAGACGGTACTGTAACCGGCGTCAAGGCTGGTACTGCCACCATCACCGCCACCACTGAGCTGGGTGGTGTGAAGGCCGAACTGCCCGTCACCGTTGAGCCGATGAACGCCCAGAACGCCGCCGCAGCCGACCTCGATGCCGCGATTGCTGCGCTGAAAGTTCCGGCGGCCGAGAATCTGCCGCTAGTCGCCAAGGGCACCAAGAACGGCTCGGCGATTACGTGGAAGTCCTCGGACGAGAAGCTCATTACGTCCACTAACGAGAAGTACGAAAACAAGACCACTGGTGCCGATGACCCGTATCGTGGTGCTGGCATCATCAATCGTCCGGCCTACGGCGACGGTGATTCCAAGCCGGTTACGCTGACCGCCACCGCTTCCTACAACGGCGGTGAGAAGGTCACCAAGACCATCGAGGTCACTGTCAAGGAGAAGACCCGCATCGCGCCTGACACCGGCTATGCGGCCGTCACTTTTGAGAGCGACAGCAACGGTGGAGAAAAGGCCTGGGTGGCTTCCACTGAGAAGAACGATTTCTTCACGTTTAAGACTCGCAACAATGGCCAGGCGGTACTTACCAATGATGCAGACACGGGTGGCTTGCGTGACATGTTCGTGCTGCGTTCCCACGAAGGCGACAAGTACTACCTGATTGCCACTGATCTCAAGGTCTCGTCAATGGGCTGGAGCCAGAACCAGGTTAACGGTTCTCGGAAAGTTGAGGTCTACGAGTCCACCGATATGATGAACTGGACCCGTACCAACGGCGACGGCAACGGCGGCATCACCATCAACACGCCGAACGCCGGTATGACCTGGGCGCCGGAAGCTTACTGGGATGATGACCTGAACGCTTACGTGGTGTTCTTCTCTTCCCGCATGTTCACTGATGACACCCGTACCACTCCGGTCAAGAACGACAAAACCGGCAATAGCTCCTATGCTCAGGTGCGTTACGCCATCACCCGCGACTTCGTGAACTTCACCGAGCCGCAGATGTGGCAGGACACCGGCTACTCGCGCATTGATTCCACCGTGCGTAAGATCGGTGGCTACTACTACCGATTCACCAAGAATGAGCAGGGCGGTGCCGCTGGCGATTACATCACCACTGGTAAGAGCATCTTCCTTGAGCGTTCCAAGGTGCTGACTGCACCGACCACCGAGGCATCTCCGGGTCAGGACCCGAACACCGGTTGGCAGCTGCTCGAGCAGGCGTTGCTGCCGTTCGAAGGACCAGAGACCATCAAGCTCAACAAGGATGACGAACTCAACACGAAGGACGACGACGGCTACATTCTGCTGTCCGACAACTTCGCCTACCGTGCATTTATGACCACGGGTGCCGAGCTTTCCAAGACCACGTGGGACAACCCGATGACCAAGCGTTACCCGGACTTCAACAACGAAAAGAAGCCGGTCAAAGCCGAGCCGGGCGCTCAGGGCTACATCACTCAGGGTGCTAACGGCGGTCTGCCGGACAAGGTGCGTCACGGTGCGTTCGTGAACGTGCCTGAGTCTGTGCTCAAGGTGACGAAGTCTGGACCGCTGCCAACCCGACGCACATCGAGGCTGTTGACTCCACCACCAAGGCCGTGTACAACGCCGGCACCCGCGAGCTCACCGCCACGGTGACCGCCGCCGATAAGGGCACGCTCGCCGGTTCGGTGAAGTTCTCTGCTGGCGACTGGTCCAAGACCGTGAAGCTCGACGCCGAAGGCAAGGCCACTGTGACCCTCCCGGCCAGCGTCTCTGGCACTGTTGCGGTTGCTTACGACGGCTACACCGATGGTTTGGTCAATCCATCCGATACTACGGTTGACGGCATTGAACAGGGCAAGGTCGATTTGGCTGAGCTCAACAAGCAGATCGCCGCCGCCGAAGCGCTCAAGGAATCCGACTACACGGCCGGATTCCTGGGCCAAGCTTGCCGCCGCGCTGAAGACTGCCAAGCGCGCTCGCCGCTGAGAATCAGGGCGAGGTCGATACCGCCGCAGCCGACCTTAAGACCGCAATCGAAGCCCTGCAGAAGGCTCCGACCAATCCGGGCGAAGGTGACGGAGATAAGGGCGACGGCAATAAGCCGACTACCCCGACCACCGGCGACAAGACCAACGTCAACAAGCCCGGCAGCGCGACGACGAAGATCACATGGATCGTGCTCGTCATGGCACTGCCCGCGTTCGGCGTGCTACTGTACCTGTTCGTGCAGCTCGATGTCGGCCACCGCTACGCAAACCGCCGCGTGCAGGAGAGCATCGTGAGCACTGTGCAGTATGTGCCGCGGCAGACCGAGCTCATGACGCGCCTGCGCACCGAGCTGCCCGAGGTGCACAACCTCGCCGAGTACACGCTGCGCTCCGGCGACTATCCGGTGTATGAAAACACCGCCGTTACCTACTACCCCATGGGGCAGGATAAGATCGGCGCCCTGCTCGACGCGCTGCCCGACCGCGAGCGCGAGGCCGTGATGCTGGCGGCCGAGGGCTATACGAACGCGAAATCGCCTCCCGCATGTTCATTTCGGAGCGTACGGCGAAGGCGCATCTTTCTTCCGCGGCGAACAAGCTCGACATGGGCCGCGTGCAGATGGCGCGGCTGGTGGAGCGGGCCGATCTGCCGGCGCGGCTGTAAGTCGTCCGGTTGTTGAGCCGTATCAGTCATAATGGGAATATGAGTGAAGCGATTATTCGAACATTACGTAGGGATGACTATCCGGCGCTGATCGACCTGGTGCGCCGCACCTGGTATGCCGAATTCGATGAGCGGACCGGTCTGCTGGCGGCCGAAGCGGACTGGGAGAACTGTCTGGCGCGCACCACCAACGCGTTCGTCGCCGAACTGGACGGCCAGCCGGTCGCCTGATCGTGGGGCGCGTCGATGCGCTGGACCATCGGAGCCCGCTCAACTCGCATCGGATCAACTCGTGGAACGCGCTGGCGCGGCTCGTGTTCGCGAAGGGCGGAATCAAGGCCGCCGGCGAGATTCTGGGCATTCTCGGCATCGACAAACGGCTGCGCGCCCAGGCCGCGAGCGCCGGGCATGACTATGCGGCGGAAGTGGTGCTGTTCGTACTTGACCCGGCGGCGCGCGGCCACGGGCTGGGCCGGCGCATGTTCGAGACGCTGATGGACGCGTTCCGCCTGGCCGGCGTGCGCGACTACTTCCTGTTCACGGACACCACATGCGATGTCGGGTTCTATGTGCATCGCGGCCTGACGCAGGTGTGCGAGCAGTCACTGCCCGCATCCGTGCCGGGAGAAAACCCGTCTTCGTTCTACTTGTATGAGGGGTCGGTGCCCGAGCCGGCGTGATGTGCCCGCCGTCGGGCAAACACTGGTAGGCTTGAGCACAAGTTGGTATGCCGGCATACCGTCCACAGGCCGGCGACGAAGGGGCTGACATGGCAATCAGTGCGAAGGAACTACCACTCGGGAAAGTGTTCACCCCGGATTTCCGGTTCACGATCCCCTCATTCCAGCGGGCCTACATCTGGAAGACCGAGAACATCCTGCAACTGGTAAGCGACTTGGATGACGCCTGCAAGTCGCCCGGTACTCCGTACTTCCTCGGCTCGCTAATTCTGGTGCGCGAGGGCGATAACCGTTACGACGTAATCGACGGGCAGCAGCGGCTGGTATCCCTGTCGATCATCATCGCCGTGTTGCGCGATCTGGAGCGCGACCCGGACCTCATGCGCCAACTCGACGCGCTGCTGGTGGAGCCCGGCGACAAGCTGCGCGGCATCGTCACCGAGCCTCGCCTCACGTTGCGCGAGCGCGACGCGGCGTTCTTCCGCGAACACGTGCAGGAGGACAACCTCGAATCCGTGTTCGACATGAACGACGACGATCTGGCGACCGCTGCGCAACGCAATATCGTCGCCAACATCCGCAAGACGTACGACGAGATCTCCAATTGGTCGGCATCCGAACGCCAGCAATTCGCGCAGTATCTGGTCAACGAGGTGACGCTCGTCATCGTGACCACCGACGATCTCGACGGCGCGCATCGCATCTTCGACGTGATGAACATGCGCGGCCTGCCGCTCACCCCGTCAGACGTGTTCAAGGCGCGCGCCACGGCCAGCCTGTCGACCGCCGAACTTGACGTGTACGCCGCCCGCTGGGATGACATCATTGACCCGCTTGGCGACGATCCGCATGACTGTGAGGAATTCTTCGCCTATCTGCATCTCGTGCTCACGCACAAGCCGGCCACCGACAAGCTCATCGAGGATTTCCTGGCCGACGTGCTGCAACCGTACATCGACAAAGGCACGGTGCCCACGTTCATCAACCAGGTGCTGGCACCCTACGCGATGGCGTGGCGGATTATCGCGCGCCCCAGCGATACCGTACTGCCCGCCGAGGTGCGTAGCCGGCTTGAGGGATTGGACGATTACCGCAGCCACGAGTGGAAGCCCGTGGCCATGTGGGCGTTGGTCAATTCGTATCGCGGGCTGGGCGACGCCGATTTGTCGCCGTTCGTGGTTCGTGCCTCGCGTATCGCCAGAACCACGGCCACGTTGGAATCGTTGGGCGCCCATGACGAGCGTCGGCTGCTGGAAATTCTGACCGCATTGGAACAGGTGACCGGCATCCGCACGCTGAATCGCGCTGGAACGTTGGAGCGGCGCGGTTATGCGAACGCCGCCATCCGTGATCTTGACAAGGGCTATTTGGTCCAGCGCGTGAACGGGTTGCATGTCTCGGACGGCGACCGTGAAGGCGCATTGGTCCGTTTGCATGGCGAGATGCAGGGTGACGGCGATTTGGTCCGTCTGCTGCTGATTCGCGCCAACGAGCAGAAGGCCGGCATGCAGTTGGATCGACCACGCCGGTTCAGTGCGCTGCCGATTATGCCGTTGGATATCGAACGGTCGAAATCGTTTGCGGACTGGCCGCAGGATCAGCATGATTTCTGGATGTACCGACTCGGCAATATGGCGCTGGTGCAGGGCCCTGAGGATCAGTTGGACAGGTTGAGTGAATATCCGGCACGTCGCGACCGCATGCTGTTGCGCGCGGATTCACGTCGTTTCCCGCTGACCAATCAGTTGAAGGATTTCGCTGACTGCACACCTGCCCTGCTGGAGGCGCGGCAGGAAGAGTCGGTCCGACTCATCGGTGGAATACTGGGGCATCCGGTATGACAAGGACGCCCGTGATCTGACCAAGCAGAATGTCGATGAGTTGTCGAAGACTTCTTCACGGCCGTCTCATAGTTCGCGGCGCGTCACGATCCGGCAGGTGATTGACGCTGGTCTGCTGGTGCCGGGCGAGCGTCTGGTGTGGGATCGGCCGCGCAAGGGCGAGCGCTGGTTTGCCACGGTCACCGAAAACGGTCGTCTCCGTCTGGATGACGGCTCCGAATATCCGACTCCGACCGCCGCGGCCCGTGCCGCCGCCGGAGGACGTCGCGGCGGCGGTCTGGACGTGTGGAAGCGCACGCGCAACGGTCAGAAGCTCAGCGACATCTGGAAGCAGTTCCGTCTACAGGCGCAGTAGGCTACGGTGGCCGGCACATCATTGGTGGCTCCCCTCCGTGAGGGAAGCCAACCGCTCATTTATTCCAGTGCCGCCACGATTTCAGCCGGTGTTTTGCAATATTCGGGAAAATGACTGATTAGTTCGGCATCCGATGTGACCACACAGTTGGCACCGGATTGTTGCGCGGCAACGATGATCAGATCATCTTCAAAATCCCGATGCCGTTTTTGCAGGGAAAAAGCCTTATCACATGTCGACTCATCGACAGCGACGATGTCACACATCTCCTTCACCTGCTCGATACAACGCCATGGCACCCGTGACGACAGAAAGCCGCGAGTGAAATTCTCCACTTCCGATTCATTCGGTTTGAATTCCCTACGAATCGCCGATGATGATAGGTATGCGATATCCTTCAGCGACAATGACGCGCACAACAACGTAATGTTGTTCTTCGCGCCAAGTTCCATAACCGCTTCCGCCATCTTGCGTGATCATCGCGATGGAGCAAATAGTCCAACAGTACGTTGGTATCGAGCAAAATACGCTGCATGGAAAACGTCGGTCATCAATCGGCCCTCTTCATGTTGTAATACGCATCAAGTTGCTCGTCGTACATTTTGTCGCGGAACTGCTTGTAGGTAAGGCCTTCCATGAGGTCGGTGTCTTCTGAGATCAGTCCGGCCTTGACCAGTTCCTTGTGTACGTATCCGGCACCTTCTCGAATCAGTTTCAGCTTGCGCTGCTTTTCCTCCTCGCGGGCTTGCTCTTCGGCGGTCGTTTCCAATGCCGGCACTTCCTTGCGGTCGGCGATGTACAACCACAGCGACCGGATTACGTCACTCACCGATACGCCTTTGCCCTTGAGGACTTCTTCGACCTCGTTCTTCAGTTTCGCATCAATGCGAACGTTCATTTGGACCATGGTCATGGCAACCTCCATTTCGAAGATGCTATACAGTATAGCATTTTGGCATGCGTGGAAAAGGCCGTATCCGTTGGCGGATACCGGCCTTGCTCTCCTCAGTCAGCTTCGCTGACAGCTCCCCTCAAGAGAGGGGAGCCAAGAAGGTGGTTACTTCATGAGGTTGCGCAGGACGTACTGGAGAATACCTCCGTTGCGGTAGTAGTCGGCCTCACCGGGCGTGTCGATGCGGACCACCGCGTCGAACTCGGTCTTGGAGCCGTCCTCGTGGGTGGCGGTGACGTGGACCGTCTTGGGGGTCACGCCCTCGTTAAGCTTCTCGACGCCGGCGATATCGTAGGTCTCGGTGCCGTTGAGGCCCAGGGACTCATAGGATTCGCCTGCCGGGAACTGCAGCGGCAGCACGCCCATGCCGATCAGGTTGGAGCGGTGGATGCGCTCGAAGCTTTCGGTGATCACGGCCTTGACGCCGAGCATCACCGTGCCCTTGGCGGCCCAGTCGCGCGAGGAGCCGGTGCCGTATTCCTTGCCGGCGAGCACCACGAGCGGCACCTTGTTGTCGATGTAGTCGCGGGAGGCTTCGAAGATCGTGGTCGGCTTCTTGGCGAGGAAGTCGTAGGTGAAGCCGCCAGGCGTCACCTCCTCGCCCACGGAGGCGAGCAGCTGGTTGCGCAGACGGATGTTGCCGAACGTGCCGCGCACCATGATCTCGTGGTTGCCTCGGCGAGAACCGTAAGAGTTGAAGTTCTTCGGCTCCACGCCGCGCTCGGTCAGATACTTGCCGGCCGGGCTGGAGGCCTTGAACGCGCCTGCCGGGGAGATGTGGTCGGTGGTGACCGAGTCGCCCAGGAGGACCAGCACACGGGCGCGTGGATATCGGCGACCGGGTCCGGCGTGGCCTTCATGCCGTCGAAGAAGGTCTGCTTGCGCACATAGGTGGACTTGTCGTTCCACGCGAACAGCTCGCCTTCCGGCACGTCGAGGCCCTTCCAGCGGTGGTCGCCGTCGAACACGGAGGCGTAGTCCTTGAGGAACATCTCGCGGCTCACGCTGCCGTCGACCACGGCGGCGACCTCGGCATTGGTGGGCCAGATGTCCTTCAAGTACACGTCGTTGCCGTCCGCGTCGGTGCCGAGCGGCTGGGTCTCGAAGTCGAAGTCCATCGTGCCGGCGAGCGCGTAGGCGATGACCAGCGGCGGGGAGGCCAGGTAGTTCATCTTGACGTCCGGGCTGATGCGGCCTCGAAGTTGCGGTTGCCGGAAAGCACGGCGGTGACGGTCAGGTCGTTGGCGTTGATCGCCTCGGAAATCTCGGGCAGCAGCGGGCCGGAGTTGCCGATGCAGGTGGCGCAGCCGAAGCGACGAGCTGGTAGCCGAGTGCATCGAGGTCGCCCTGCAGCCCCGCGGCCTTGAGGTAGTCGGCCACGACCTGCGAGCCGGGAGCCAGCGAGGTCTTGACCCAGGGCTTG
>ENA-OQAJ01000280-OQAJ01000280.1-human-gut-metagenome-genome-assembly--contig:-NODE-280-length-16087-cov-3.726754_pt1 | contig 16087 bp, 26 predicted proteins | sample MGYA00242736_ERZ504529 | MGnify/ENA primary metagenome ERZ504529 (study PRJEB26092, sample SAMD00036275) | human gut metagenome | host: Homo sapiens | study: EMG produced TPA metagenomics assembly of...
GTGGTCGGGTCACGAGTAAGCCAAAACTGGAAACGAAGCAGCGACGGGCCGCATTACCGGCATCATCGCCCAGAGCACCGAAGATGACCACTTTATCCGCTACAACGCCAACAAGGGCGTGCTGCTGGCCTGCGGCGGTTTCCCCGGCAACCCCTACATGATGGAGCAGCTGGACCCGCTGGGCACCAGCGTGACCACCGCCTGCTCCTACTCCCCCGCCGACAAGGGCTACGGCATCCGCGCTGCTGTGTGGGCCGGTGCCAATCTGGACAAGGAAGCCGCTCCCATGCTGTTTGACCGCGGCGTTGTTGCCCCCGGCGTGGATGGCGGCTATGTGGATAGCGACTCCGCCTTTGGCGGCAAGGCCTTCCCCGGCAAGATCCGCCAGTACAACCCCGGTACCCAGCCCTTCCTGAAGGTGAACCGCAACGGCGAGCGCTTTGCCAACGAGAGCTGCCCCTACAACGATATCGTCTACGCTGCCGCCCACCAGCCGGGCCGCGTCTACGCACAGATCTGCGATGCCAACATTCTGGAGGACGCAAAGCGTTTCCACACCATCGGCTGCTCTGCCCAGACCCGCAACGGCGGCGAGAAGTACATTCAGGGTAAGATGGACGAGGCTATTGAGGCCGGTGCATTGTTCAAGTGCGATACGCTGGACGAGCTGGCCGACAAGATGGGCTTTACCGGTGCTGCCAAGGACACCTTCCTTGCTACCGTGGAGCGCTACAATGAGCTGTACGACAAGCAGAACGATGAGGATTTCGGCAAGCCCGCTTACCGCCTGAGTGCCATCCGCACTGCGCCCTTCTATGGCTGCTGGCTGGGTGCCTCTCTGCTGACCACCGAGCAGGGCATTGCCATCAACGAAAAGGGTCAGGCGCTGGACAACAACAACCAGCCCATGGAGGGCCTGTACATCACCGGTGATATGTCCGGCAGCTTTTTTGCCAACAACTATCCCTGCCTGATGGCCGGTGTAGCCATGGGCCGCACCCTGACCTTCGCCATGAAGGCCGTCAAGCAGATGGCGGGTCTGGATAACGCCTGACCCAGCGCGGTTTTCCGGCACAACTTAAGCGTTTTTCCATTTCTTCTTTCTTCATGAAGAGAGGCGGTCCCTGTTTGGGGCCGCCTCTCTTTGCTATTTTTTCGCCACGTGCCCCCTACACAAATCCCCACGATTGTGCTATGATAAAGCTGAACAGCCGGTTTGTGCCAGACAACCGGCAAAATCGAGGTGTTTGTACAAATGTCTGATCTCCTTGAAACTCTGCAGCAGGAAGGGGTAGACCCCGCTCTGCTGGAAGCAGTCCAACAGTACCGCGCTGCCCATGCCCTGCCGGACGCACTGCGCCCGCGCATCCCTTCCCCTGCCTTTACCTACTACGGCAAACAGGTGTGGGAGCAGCGCTGGCGGCGCTGCTCTGCGGTGAAACCTGCTGCTGGCAGGCGGGAAAAGCCACCGGCAAAAAAACGTGCTGGCCGAGAACCTTGCCGCCGCCTTTGGCCGTCCTGCGTGGGACATCTCCTTCCATGTGAACATGGATGCGGCGTCCCTCATTGGCATGGACACTTTTGCGGACGGTCAGGTGGTGTTCCGGCCCGGCCCGGTATACCGCTGCGCCCAGTGCGGCGGCTTTGGTGTGCTGGATGAGATCAACATGGCCAAAAACGAAGCGCTGGCCGTGCTGCACGCGGTGCTGGATTTCCGCCGCGCCATCGATGTGCCCGGCTACGACCGCATCCCGCTGGCGGAGGAGACCCGCTTTATTGCCACCATGAACTACGGTTATGCCGGCACTCGTGAGCTGAACGAGGCCCTCACCTCCCGTTTCGTGGTCATCCAGATGCCCACCATTACGCAGGACGATCTGGAAAAGCTGCTGCGGACGCAGTTCCCCGATCTTGCTTCCAAGTATGTGCGCCAGTTTGCACTGCTGTTCCTTGACCTGCAGAAAAAGTGCGACAGTGCGGAAATTTCCACCAAGGCGCTGGATCTGCGCGGTATGCTGGATGCCCTGCGGCTGATCCGGCGCGGCATCCCGGCAGGCGCGGCACTGGATATGGGCATCACCAACAAAGCCTTTGACTCCTATGAGCAGGGCCTGATCCGTGATGTGATCGCGGCGCGCATTCCGGCCAAGCTGGATGCCGCCAAGCTCTTTGGCTGATGGACGCCCAGAGTTACACCGCGCAGGAGCGGCGTGCGGCCAATCAGGTCTGGGCTGCTGCAGGAGCCTATGGCTTTGAGCCGCTGTTTCTGGCCCGCTATACCGACGGCACCACCGATTTTTACATGAACACGGTCGTGGGCCTCATCCACAAATATTACGGTGACGCGCTGATTCGCAGCATCTTTGATGCATGGGACGGTGATCTGCGGCAGACCATGCTGGACGACATGACATGGCTGTATCTGGAAAATGCAGCCTATCGGCTGGAGCTGCCCCGCCGCCCGGTGCTGGAAGCGCTGCGCCATGCCCATGCAGATTACTTTTTTGCGATTCAATACAAGCTCTCCCGTCAGGAGTGGATGGCAAAAATCAGCTGGTCTACACCATGCAGGCTGCACGCTGGCGGCGTGTGCTGGGCCGCACCGACCCGGTGATGACCCCTTACGAGTCCGGCCTTGCCGCCGCGCTGGCCCCGGAGCATGTGCCGGAGCCGGAACAGCTGAAAGCCGAAATTTTATCGATCTACGCAAAATTCAACCTGTTCGACGGCACTGTGCACCAGAGAGCAGCTTTGCATCTGCATCTGGACGGCCTGCTGGCAAAGCTTGCCACCAAAGCCATGCCCACCCAGATGATCAAAACGGACCGCGTGACCGTGGAACACTCAAGCTCCGTGGATGCTGTGGGCGGCGGGCTGGCGGTGGACAAGCGCCGGGCCCACATCGCCCTGAAGCAGAATGCCGCGCAGGACAGAGCCTACATCGAAAGTTGCTTCGGCCGCTCTCTCTACCCGCCGGAACGGCTGCGCAAGGCTGAGCAGGAGCTTTGCGTGGGCGACCATCTGGGGTGCCATTTGTGGTTCAGTGCCGGTGTGCCCAGCCCGGAGCAGGCTCCCACACCGGAAGCAAAGCATCTGGCTGAACAGGCTGAGCTGCAGGCCGACCGCAACCGCGCTTATTACGCCAAAAATCGGGAACTGCACCGCAGTGTGGTGCTGCGGCTTACCGAGCAGATCCGCAACTGCATCCTTGTGCACCAGCAGCCCAACGCCCGTGTTGCCCGCAGCGGCAACCTGAACGCTGGGCGCATCTGGCGCGCACCACTTTTTGAACGATGACCGGGTGTTTTTGTGTGCCGAGGAAGAGAACCAGCCCTCTTTTACGGTAGACCTTTTATTGGACGCATCCGCTTCCCGCCTGCACTGTCAGGAAGTGATCGCGGCTCAAGGATCCATTTTGGCCCAGAGCCTTGCGGCCTGCGGGATCCCGGTGCGGGTGTCCAGCTTCAGCAGCCTGCGGGGCTACACCGTACTGCGGGTGCTCAAAGGCTTTGCAGACAAAACCTGCAAACATCAACCGATATTTTGCTTCCGGCTGGACCGTGACGGCCTTGCTCTGCGGGCCGCAGGCGACCTTTGCAGTATGCGCCCGGTCCTGCGCCGCGGCATCTGCTCATCGTGCTGACGGACGCTTCGCCCAACGACAGCCGCCGCATCCCGCCCAGTGCAGAAAACCCGCTGGGCTGCGGTTACGAGGACGCTGCCGGTGTGGCTGACACTGCCGCGCAGGTGCGTGCGCTGCAGCGCATGGGCATCCGGGTGTCGGCTGTGTTCATGGGTGAGGACAGCTCTGCCGGTGCCGCTGCACAGATCTACGGCAAAAACATGGCCCGTATCCGCGGCATGGACCAACTGGCCCGCGCGGCCGGGCGGCTGATCCAGAACGAGATCCGTGAACTGGGCGATTGAACCATATTTTACCAGAACAGCCCACAGATGGGAGGCTTTGGCCTTGCCGTCTGTGGGCTGTTTTTGATACAGAACACAACTGATTCACTCTTGCAACAACCATGTTTCGGGTCACTGTTGCAGGATGCGCGGAAATATTTTGTTTTTCAGCAAACTTATAGTTGTTTTTTGTTGCGAAGTATGCTATACTATGTTCAGTCAATAAAACATTCCTGCGTAAGCCGCCTGCTGTGCACCGGGTCGTTTTGGCGCAGTGCCCATCCGTTATACAACGAACTGCTGTGTTATAGTTTCAGGAGGGAACCGATCATGGATGCCAACCGTTATTTTGATGCCATGCACAACGCTATGTCAGCTCAGCACCCCGGTGCGCAGCTGCTTTTAACGGTAAAGCTGCAGGACACCTGCGGCAACGATGCCTGCCTGGAGCTGAAGCAGCTGCCCGGTGAGAGCACCTCCATTCTGTGCTACTCCACCATGGGTCGCCGCTGCCTGAACTTCCAGCTGTTCCGCAAGGGCTGGCAGCTGTGCCACAACGCCGATGGGCAGCTGGTGGGCCGCTTCCCTTCCAGCGCCGACGGCCTGATCGACGAGACCGATTTCCGCGCCTACTGCCGTGAGGACCGGCTGGATATGGCCCGCACCCAGCGCATCACCGCCCGAGCTTCGCCAGTGCGCCGGTATCAAGTTATCAGGGCAGCATCCCGCAGAACGCCCGCACCGGTGCCGTTATTACCGTGGAGAGTTTTGTAGGGGCCGGTGCTCGCTGGACCTACTGGAGTCAGGATGTTCTGCCCAGCCTGCCGCTGGGTGCCATCCTCTACTGGCTGGCGGATCATCTGGCCGGTGCCGAGCGCCGCACCCTGCAGGCCGACCCGCAGGCAGCCCGCCTTGCCGCCCAGTGGCTGGCCGGTGATACAGCCGTATTCTTCCATCCGTCGGTGCCGATGACCGCCATGAATACGGTCTCTTCCGGCTCTGCACCCGCACGCCGCCGCACCACTGTGCCCGCTGCCCGCAACAAGAGCTGGCAAAGCATCATGGCCGTGATGGCAGGCATGTGAACGAAAAAAGCAAGGAAAGACCGATCGTCTCTCCTTGCTTTTTCAGTATTATTCGAGGTACGGGTCCAGCAGGGCATCCACCGTTTTGTTCCGCTTGGGATTCGGCTTTTTGATCACATAGCCGCGGCAGACCACCAGTTCCAGATGCTGCAGCGCACGCAGGTCTTCCAGTGGATTGTGCTTTGTCACAATAAAATCTGCGCTCTTGCCTGGCTCAATGGAACCGGTCACGTCTCCTACTCCGGCCAGCTGAGCATTGCGCAGGGTGGCGTGTACAGGGCGAACTGGTTGCTTACACCGCAGTATTTGTGGAAGTAGCACAGCTCCCGCCAGAAATCGTACTGGGTGATGTACGGGCAGCCTACATCGTTGCCCAAGGCCACCGGGATGCCGTTAGCAAGGGCGGTCTTTGCGCTTTCCACCACACCGTCAAACACGATCTTGCCGTTATACTGGTCCTTTTCCGAAGCGCCGGAAACCGCTGTATCGAACAGCGCATAGGGCAGCGCCGGGGAGATAGTGGTGCACACAAAGGCTCCCCGCTCCTTGTAAAGCCGGATGGTCTCATCGTCCATCTTTGCGCCGTGCTCAATGGAATCCACGCCGTTTTCCAGCGCCGCCTTTACGCCCTCCGGCGATTCGGTGTGTGCTGCTACGGTGTAGCCCAGCCTGTGGGCTTCGTCGCAGACGGCTTTGATCATCTCCGGCTTCATTTTCAGCTCTCCGGGCGTTCCCTTTTCGGTGGCATCCAGCACACCGCCGGTGATCATCAGCTTGACAAGATCCACCTTCTGGCCGCTGGCCTTTTTGAGCTGAGCAAGTGCTTCGGCATTGTTATGGGCCGCAACTGCCACCGAGCCCGCCATGTGTCCCCCGGGCACCGAAATGCCTTCGTTGGCAGCAAGGATGCGCGGTGCCAGCAGCTTGCCAGCTGCAGCATCATCACGGCAGCGGGTGTCAAAATCTGCAATGCCGCCCACGGTGCGGATGGTAGTCACGCCACCCAGCAGTTCCAGCTTCGCGTAGCTGCATACCAGCCTGTAGGCCACCGCACGGGTCAGGCATTGCTCAGAATTTTGCGCACCAGCGCAGCATTATCCCGCGGCTTTGCGCTGGGCTTGCCGTTGCCTGCCAGATGCACATGCAGGTTGATCAGGCCCGGGCACAGATAGCCTCCGTGCAGATCGATCACCTCATAACCGTCCAGATCCACGCCCTCATCGACAATGGCAATGATCTTATCATCCTCGGTCAGCAGGATCTTGTGCGCTTCCGGCTGCATCTGCTCGGTGCCATCCAGCAGGATCCCGTTCGTATAGGCACGTTTCATTGGGAACATCCTCTCTTTTTCAGGTTTTCGGACAGGAGTTGTTTTTGTTCCAGTATAGCACGTTCCGGCAGATGGTTCAATGCAAAAACGGGCAGGAAAGGTTCAGCCCTCTCCTGCCCGCTCGGTGTTTTTATTTACTGTACGGCTGCGCTGGAAGCTACTTCGGAAGCAGCAGCCTCAGAAGATGCGGCTTCCGAAGAAGCAGCTTCGCTGGATGCGGCATCTGCGCCGCCGGTCACGCCGCCCTCAACGACCAGCTCATCCTCATAGTCAAGGCCGTAGGTATCCACCAGAGTCTCCTCATAGTCCTTGTGGAAGAAGTTCTCCTCGCCCAGAGCCTTGATCTCCTCGTTCAGCCAATCCAGAACGGTGGTGTTGCCCTGGCTCACAGCGGGAGCAATGGTGTCCTGACTGCCCAGAGAGGGAATGCCGACCGTGTAGCCGGTGTTCTGCTTTGCAAATGCAATGACCTCGGTGTTATCGTTGGCCCATGCCACGCCGTTGCCGTTCTCCAGTGCATTCTTGGCCGTTGCATAGGAATCGTACTTCTGCAGCGGAATGTCGGGGTACTCCTTGGTCAGGTAGGTCTCGGCGGTGGTGCCGGAAATGACGATCATCTGGTCGTCAGCGTTCCAGTTGTCCAGAGTGGTGATAACGTTGCTGTCCGGAGAAATGACACCCAGAGCCACGTTCATGTAAGGCAGAGCAAAGTCCACTTCCTCTGCGCGCTCCGGGGTCACGGTGAAGTTTGCCAGGATCACATCCGCCTTGCCGGTCTGCAGGTACTCGATGCGGTTTGCAGCCTCGGTAGAAACAAAGTTGATCTCTACGCCCAGATCCTCGCCCAGACGGCGTGCAAAGTAGACATCATAGCCCTGATATTCGCCGTTCTCGTCCACATAGCCGAACGGGTTCTTATCGGAGAACACGCCGATGTTGATGGTGCCGGACTCCTTGATCTGATCCAGCGTGCGGTAGACCACGCTGCTGCCAGATGCTGCGCTGCCGGATGCTGCAGTGGAAGCAGAAGAAGAGCCGCCGCATGCGGTCAGAACAGCGGCAGCGGAAACTGCACCCAGACCCAGCAGGAAGGAACGACGAGAGATCTTAGACTGTTTCATAATGATTACTCCTTTACAAAATCTTTCCCATTTGGCTGCGGAACACCCGCAGCCTTTATCTTGATCTGTGACTCATTTCACAGCATCAAACGTGAAGGTGCGCAGGAAGCGTTGCGCGCGCTCGGTCTTGGGCCGGTCAAAGAACTCGGCCGGTGCAGCTTCTTCCACGATCTTGCCGCCATCCAGAAAGATGACGCGGTTGGCAATGGCGCGGGCAAACTGCATTTCGTGGGTGACGATGATCATGGTCTTGCCCTGCTTGGCAAGATCCAGCATAACGTCCAGCACCTCGCGCACCATTTCCGGATCAAGGGCAGCGGTCACTTCGTCAAACAGAAGGATCTCCGGGTGCATACACAGTGCGCGCACGATGGCAACGCGCTGCTTCTGGCCGCCGGAAAGCTCACGCGGGTAGCTGTTTTTCTTGGCAAGCAGGCCCACACGGTCCAGCAGAGCTTCGGCCTCCTGCTGCACTTCCGCTTTGGGGCGCTTCTGCACCTTGGTGGGTGCCAGAAGCACATTGTCCAGCACCGTCATGTGCGGGAACAGCTCGTAGCTCTGGAACACCATGCCGATGCGCTGGCGCAGCTGAGTCAGATTTTTACCGCCGTAGCAACGGTCTCATTGCCCAGCCGCACCCGGCCGCTCTGGGTGGGCTCCAGACCATTCAGACAGCGCAGCAGGGTGCTTTTGCCGCAGCCCGAAGGGCCGACCACCACGATGACCTCGCCGGGCTTGACAGCAAAGCTGATATCATCCAGCACGGGGGTCTCGCCATAGGCCTTGATCAGATGTTCAACAGTCAAAATAGGTTCTGCCATGTACGGTCACTTCCATTTCTTTTCGAGATAGGATGCCAGCAGACTGATGGGCCAGCATACGAAGAATATAACACGAAAACCGTGAGATAAATGCCAAAACGCTGCGTTGGGGCTGGCGGTGCGGTTGGCCTCGATGATCTGCTGTGCTACCTTGATCACTTCCACCACACCGATCATCAGCACAAGGCTGGTGGTCTTGATCATGCGGGTAATCAGGTTGATGGACAGCGGGATCAGGCGGCGCACCGTCTGCGGAATGATGATGTACCAGTAGGTCTGCGCACGGCTCATGCCAAGGGCCTCGGCGCTCTCATACTGGTGCTTCGGAATGGCGATCAGCGCACCGCGCACAAGGTCGCTCATTTCTGCGGTGCCCCACAGCACAAACACGATGATGGATGCCATCTCGCCGGAAAGGTTCCACCCAAAGGCACGGGTGGTGCCGAAGTAAACGAGGAACAGCAGCACCATCTGCGGCATGATGCGGACGAACTCCAGATAAAGCCGCAGGACCGCCTTGATAACGGGGTTGCGGGAGGTCATGAGCACGCCCAGCAGGATACCCAGCGGCAGGCTGATGATCACCGAGACGGCACTGATTTTGAGTGCAACGCCAAGGCCGCCCAGCAGGCGGGCCATGTTTTTGCCCTTGAACAGGACATCAAGACCCAAATCCAGCATAGCGCAGCCTCCTTTCGATCAGGCTGCCCACAATGGACACCGGCAGCAGAATGATAAGGTAAAACACCACCAGCAGGAACAGACATTCGATGGTTTTGGAGTACATGCCGATCAGATCCTTTGCCGTGAACATCAGGTCCATCAGGCTGATGCGCTGAACACGCTGGTCTCCTTGAGCAGGAAGATCACATTTGCCATGAAAGCCGGCATACTGGTGGACATGGCCTGCGGCAGAATGATGTAGCGCATGGTCTGCCAGCGGTTCATGCCAAGGCTGTAGGCACTCTCGGTCTGGATGGGCTCAATGGCTTCCAGACCGCTGCGGAACGCTTCGGCCATGTAGCTGCCGCCCAGAAACGCCAGACCGGCAATGCCGCAGATCTCGGCATTGGTGCGGATGCCCACCTTGGGCAGGCCATAATAAATGAAGAACAGCTGCACCAGCAGCGGTGTGTTGCGGGACAGCTGGATGTAAACACCCACGATCTGCCGCAGAACGGGCACCTTGTCATACTGGATCACTGCGCAGGCAAGGCCAATGATGATGGCAAAAATGATACCTGCAACGCCCAGCCGCACGGTAAGTACAGCGGCCTTCTGGTAGAGCGGCAAATATTGCTGGATCGCATTCCAGTCCATTGCCGGATTCCTCCCTTGTATCCTGATTTGCGGGTCAAAAACAAAAACGCCCGGAAGCTCCCTCTTCAAGTAAGCTCCCAGGCGGTCAGCGACAGATCCTTCTGCGTGTTCCCACACAGAATATGCAGATATGCTCACACGGCATACCATACTGCAGGGCGGCCGGTCCGGGAAGCGTTTGCGGTACAACAACACATTGCGCAACAACACATCATAGCCGTTTCCTCCCTGAATGATCTCAATTTTCGGATTTGCTCGACCCGATGCACGTAGTTTACACCCTATTACCCATTATGTCAATATGATTATGGGACTTCTTTCGATTCTTTGCTCATTCAGCCTAAAATCATCTCATTCCATGTGTAAATTTTATTCATTTTTCAACTTGACCGTATGCGTCGTGCGGACAGCAAAAAGCCCTCCCGTCGGGGGGGGGAGGGCCGGGCCGGACAAAGATTTTTTAGGAAAGTTTAAGAAACAGCCGGTTTTGCTTTCTGCTGCCATATGCTCCCCTCCTGCCTTTTCTTTTATAAATAAGTATCATGATCTCCCGGGAAAAGTGCAATCAAAAGGCACCGGCTTGTGCAAAAAAGCCGGTGCCTTGGGGCAGGAATATTTTACAGGTTCAGCAGCACATTAGCCCGGAAACGTTGCCGCTCGTTTCCACCGTCAGATTGCCGTGATACCTGTGCACGGCAGTTTCGACGGAAACAAGGCCGATGCCCTGTCCGTCATGCTTGGTGGAGTGCAGAACGCCGCCCTGCTTTTTCAGCACGCCATCGTAGCGGTTCTCCACCATCAGGCCCATCATGGCCGGGCTGAGCATCCGGGCCAGCACCTTGACCTGCCGTTCTTCCGGCGGCAGCTTCTGGCTGGCATGGAGCGCATTTTCCAGCAGGTTGCCAAGAATGGTGCACAGGTCGCCTCCGGCAGGGGCAGGAGCTTGGGCAGTTCCAGCTTCCATTCGATCTGGATGCCCTGTTTCCGGGCCTCGTAGTCGTAGTGGCCGGCAAGCGCATCCACCGCAGCGTTGACGCACAGGGTGGGTCTGGCATCGCTGAGTTCGCTCTCGTACTGGCTCAGGTAGCTTTTCAGTTCATCCAGCCGCCCGGCCTCGGTCAGGCCGGAGATCACATGCAGGTGCTGGCGGAAATCGTGCCGCAGGTGGCGGGTCTGTTCCAGATAGCTGCGCAGCTCCATATAGCGGCGGGACTCCACGGCCAGCAGCTGGTTTTCGCGGTCCAGCTGGGAGCTGCGGGCATACTCCTTTGCCACGCGGTACATCTCGTACAGCAGCAGAAAGATGCCCAGCAGCGAGATGCTCACTGCCAGCACCGCGATGATGCGGATGCGGTTCATCAGGATGACGCCGATCTCCTTCGGCATACAGAACACCAGAAACGCCGCGTACAGTGCCGGCAGCGGCCATGCCGACTCCCAGAAGCTTCGCCGTGGTACTCCTGCAGCAGCCACCGGCTCCAGCGCACTGCCGTAAAACGGAAGATGGCGCTGAGTATCACCGAGAGGGTCAGGCAGATGACCGAGGTGCTGGGCAGAAACACCGGCTGTGCATTGTCCAGCTCAGCTTCCGCGTTCAGCACAATGGCAAGCAGGGTGCACACAGACATCATCACTGCCGACACGGAGAACAGAAACATGGTCTGGCTGATCGATACTTCCCGGTCGGTGCGCCAGCGCAGCAGCCAGAAGCTGATGATGAGCAGCGGGATGAGCAGGAAGTTCGTTTCTATGTCCAGCATGCAGCACACCGCTGCGCCAGCCAGACCCATCAGTGTGATCGCCGACGCACCGATGGCATAGGTTTTACGCGGTGCACGCAAGTGCTCCTGCAGCGAGGCAAGGCAGAGGTATTCTGCCGGATACTCATTGCAATTCCAGAAAAAAAAACGTCCAAACAATGCAAAATTCACAAGCGCTCTCCTTTCCGGGTCAGAATTCCCGCTGCATACCACGGAACTGGTACTGCGTAAATTGGGCAAGCAGACTGTTTTTGTCCTTCTGCCGCACCGGCAGATGAGTCCCATCCAGCATTTCAATGCAGTCGCCCTCAAACCGCAGCACCTTGGACATGTTGATGATCACGCCGCGGTTGCACACCAGAAATTCCGGCTGAGTCTGAAGCTGTTCCTGCACCTGTGCAAAATTTGCCGTGGCCCGGCACTCGCCGTCATCCGTGACCACACGCACATAATGGTTCTGTGCCGTAGCATAGTAGATCTTGGTCAGCGGCAGCCGCACGATCTGCCGGGCAATGCGCACCTCCAGCTCCGGCTGCTGGCGGCACAGCACCCGCCGCAGCTCCCCTGCCAGCTGCTCAAACTTTTCTTCCTTATAAGGCTTGAGCAGATAATCGAATGGATGTACCGGAAAGGCATCCCACACGTACTCCGGCGAGGATGTCACAAACACGATCAGCAGGTCCGGGTCGGCCGCACGCAGCCGCTGCGCCGTCTCAATGCCATTGGTGCCCTCCATGCAGATGTCCAGAAACACCACCTGATACCCTTCGCGCCAGCCGGCCCGCAAAAATTCATCTCCGCTGGCAAAACAGCTGCAGGATATGTTCTCATTTTCAAATGCCTTTTTCAGCAGCTGTTTCAACCGTTCGGCATCCGGCTTGCTGTCTTCTACGATCGCCGTCCGCAGGTTCATAGCTGCACCCCCTGTTCCTTCTGCTTCCCTGTTTTTTATATTATAGCACAAGTTCCGCCTTCCGTGGTCTGCCATTCGCGCACAAAACAGCCCGTTTCGCGCAGGTTGCGGCAGTGGGCAGAAATTTTTTGTGTTTTCCTGCTGCAATGCAAAACAAAAAAGGCACCACACAATGTGTGATGCCTTTCTGATCTGGTGGAGAATACCGGGATCGAACCGGAGAACGAAGTGACAGCTGTTCGCATTGACTTCATTGCACAATATGGATATAATATAATCAGAATTTTACTATTATAGATCGTTCAGGAGCAGGAGGTGCTTTTATGAATATCCGTCCATCTGCAGCGATTCGTCAGAACTACAACGAGATCGCCGATCTGTGCAGAGAAACCGCTGAGCCGATTTTTCTCACCAAAAACGGCGAGGGTGACTTGGTCGTCATGGACATCGAAACCTACAACCGCCGTGAAAAAATGCTGAAGCTCCGCGAAGAGCTGCTTTCCGTGGAAGAGGACCGGATGCGTGGAAGCGAGGGCTATTCGATCGACGAGGTCACTTCCATGATGCGCAGTGCGATCAAGGAGGCCGCCGGACATGGAGCAGCAAAATAAATACCGTGTGATCGTGTCAGCACGGGCTGCTCAGATGCTGGTGTCCCACGCCGCATTTCTGGCACAGGTCAACCCTGCAGCAGCAGAGCGGCTTACAGTGGAATTTGAAAAGGCTGCAAAATCTCTGGAGCAGATGCCGCAGCGCTGCCCATGGCTCAAAGGCGAATACATTCCTAAAAATGCTTACCGATTTATCTTGTTTGAAAAACGCTATATGCTTATCTTCCAGATCGTAGATCATACGGTTTATGCAGATCATGTGGTAGATTGCAGACAGGATTACGGCTGGCTCATCCGATGATCAACAAAGGCGGTGGCTTTCCCTTTTGTGGGAAGCTCCCGCCTTTTTCTGCGTCTGTATAAAAAGAAAAGCACCATACTTCCTACGAAGTACAGTGCTTTTTGGGTGGAGAATACCGGGCCAATTCTGATCACGGTGACCCTCTTGCAGTCCATGCACGGCGCTCCCCTGGGTGAGCTAAGCCCTCACTCGTTTGGCAACAACAAAAAAGGCACCACACAAAGGCGTGGTTCCGTAAGAAAACATTTATGTGAGAGAATCTGGCGTAGTTTAGGCTACGCCGGTTTTCTTTTCTTTTGGGCTGCTTGGGATTGATCCCTTGCTTCCTCAAAATCAAATGCACCAATGAAGTTGTAGACGATCTCAATTTCTCTGACCTTAATGCGTGGCTCGTTCTCGTCCGGCGTGTAAACCTCGGAGACATAAATTTTATCCACAAACTCCCGGAGAATGGAGCGTCAAGCTGCTGCATATCGGTGTACTTTCTGACCGCTGCAATGAACTGTCTGACGTTGACTTTCTGCTTCTCCTGCTCCTTGACTTCCTGCCGCAGATGTTCGACAAGATTTGTAAGGTTGGTCTGTTCCAGCTCATAGTCACGGGACAGTTTGATGAAACGCTCGTCGGAGAGCTTGCCGGAAATGTTATCCTCATACAGTCGCTTGATGATAACATCCAGCTCGGCAATCCGCTTTTGCGATTGCGCCAGAGAGTCTTTCTTTTGTGCCAGCTCCTTATCCCGTTCCCGCAGGCTTTGATCTGCGGCCCGCTGCACGAAGTCGTCCTCATACTGCGTCACATACTGAATGGCTTCTCGCAGGTTTCGCAGCACGATTTCTTCAAGGACACGCGCCGGATAGAATGGGTCGAACATAAAGTGCGGTCTTTACGGTAAGTTGAGCAAAGGTAATATTCCTGTTCAGGTTTGAAGTGATTGGCTCTGCACAAGTACATCTTTCCGCCGCAATCCGCACAGAACAGCAGGCCGGAGAACATACCCATGTCGCCCATCTTAGTGGGACGGCGGCGGCCTTGTCGGATTTTCTGGACGATCAGAAACACGCTTTCCTCAATAATAGGTTCCTGTGTGTTCTCAAAGATCACCCAATCCGCCGGATCATTCCACAATACTTTCTTGCTCTTGAACGATTGCTTAGAAGTTTTGAAGTTGACCGTATGGCCCAAATAGTCAAGGCGTTCCAAAATATGCACTACCGTCTTTGTTGCCCATTTATAAGGGTCAGTTGGCCGTTTAGATGTTGTCGGCAAGTCGTTTTCGTAGCAGTAAGCAACAGGCGAAAGAACTTTATTTTCTTGGAGCCATTTTGCAATTTGCGTCGGCCCCATGCCGTCCATGCACAGTGCAAAAATCTTCTGGACAACGGCGGCAGCTTCTTCATCCACGATCCACCGCTTCTTGTTCTCCGGGTCTTTCTTGTACCCATAAGGCGGGATAGTGGTGAGGTGTTCGCCGGAGCGTCCTTTGGATTGCCACGTTGCCCGGATTTTCTTGCTGGTGTCCTTGGCGTACATTTCATTGAATACGTTGCGGATGGCGGTAAACTCGCTGTCCCCGCGCACACTGTCCACACCGTCATTGACGGCAATAAAGTGGACGCCGTACTCTGGAAACAGCATTTCCGTATACATTCCGACTTGCAGATAGTTACGCCCGAACCGGCTCATATCCTTAACGACAACGCGCTTGATCTTGCCCGCCTTGATGTCGGCAAGCATCCGCTGGAATCCGGGCCGGTTGAAGTTGGTTCCCGAATATCCGTCGTCCTCGTCGTAGTGGCGGATGGCGGTATAGCCGTGATCCCGGCAATACTTTTCCAAAATCCGCTTCTGATTGCTGATACTGTTGCTCTCGCCGTCCAGCTTATCTTCTTGGGAAAGACGCTCATAGCAGGCGGTAATGCCCTCGGCTTCCTCCTGCGGCTGGCTGTGGACATAGAATTGCAGCACCGTGTTTTGGATAGCCGTCTTGGTTTCCTCGCTCAACGGCGCGTCATTGGATACGCGCTGAAAGGAAGTGACTGGCTGTTGGTACATTTGATTGTCAAGGTTCAAAGTAGTATCGTTATTCCGTGTCGCACGGGGGTTCCGTGCAATCACCATTTCCGGCTGTTTGCTCATAAGTTCCTCCTATTCCGCAGCCGGAAAACGAGGCATGATACAAGTATATTATACCATATCATGTCCCATCCGTCTGCTTGTAGGAAATGAAAAAATCTTTAATTTTTAAGTGGCTGCCTTGCTCAAATCGTTTTGGAGCAGCCGACGGATTTTCTTGACTGCGGTTTCTTTCGCGCCGTCTTTGACGGTCGCTTTCACAATATATCGACGCCTCCGATCTCGTACTGACGTACAACGGGGGCGGTCTGGTTCTGACTTGTTACTGTACTCATACAGTAATCCCCCTTTCGCTTACATTGGTGTAAAACGAAATGGGCAGTACGGACGGCTGCTGGCACAGCTCCACGGGAATCTCACCCCGGCCCATGCTGATGGGTGCGCCGCGCAATGCTTTGAGGGCGTTCACGCGGGAGTATCATTGTCCTGCCTGTACGTCGTCGCCCACAAGTTGCCACACTTGTTTTACAGCCCAGTTTGATCGCTCCGCTTTTTCCTATGGAAAAGCCTCATGGCGCACCTGCCGCACGGCTCGGCACAGACAGAATGTGTCCGTTTGCCCTATGATGCGCCGCTATATACGGGCATATTTTTCAAAGAACTGTGACGCCACAGACCTTTTGCTGGCGGGGAAAGGGTAAGCCGCTGCATCCAGCCGGGCGATTATCGTTAAACCTTAACGATAGCTTGGATCAACCTGATTTCTAAGCACCGTTTCATGTACTCGTCCACGCACAAATGAGGATAGCCGTCCTCGTCATAGAGCGTCCGGGTACACAGACA
>ENA-OQAJ01000281-OQAJ01000281.1-human-gut-metagenome-genome-assembly--contig:-NODE-281-length-15965-cov-2.170097_pt1 | contig 15965 bp, 19 predicted proteins | sample MGYA00242736_ERZ504529 | MGnify/ENA primary metagenome ERZ504529 (study PRJEB26092, sample SAMD00036275) | human gut metagenome | host: Homo sapiens | study: EMG produced TPA metagenomics assembly of...
TCGGAGCTTGAAGTACGGCTCAACGCGCTTGACCACGTCGGCCAGGCACTCGGCTTCCGAACCGGATCGCCGGTGTAGCGCGGATCGTTGTTCTGCGCATACTCGTCGTTCGGATCGATCTCCGGCGGCGGTGTGGCGTAGGAACGACGCCACAGCATGAACTTCTCGTCACCGTACTCCTGACGGATCTCGGTCTTGTTCTTGCCCTGTAGGCGCCGTAGTGACGCTCGTTCAGACGCCAGCTGCGCTTGACCGGAATCCACAGGCGATCGGCCTCGTCCAGCGCGACGTTGGCGGTGTTGATGGCGCGACGCAGCATCGAGGTGAAGACGATGTCAGGCAGGACGTTCTTCTCCTTGAGCAGGCGGCCGCCGTTCTTGGCTTCCTCGACACCCTGCTCGGTCAGCGGGACGTCGACCCAGCCGGTGAACTGATTGGTTTTATTCCATGCGCTCTGTCCGTGACGGAGCAGTACTAGTTTGTAAGTCATGCTTGCAAGTCTACCGCTTGCACACCCAAAACAAGCCGTTTCCGACGATTGACGCCCCACGTTTTTGCAACAATTTTCATTTCGTTGCACTGTCGTTGCAACGCTAGGCAAACACCACGCAACACACGTACGTTGCGGCGAGCGCCAGCGAGGAGAACGTGCACAGCGGCAGCGCCTCGCCGTATTTTTTTCTTGCGATCGCGACGCGGCGGCAGCGCACATCGCGCACGTGACCGCCAGTATTGCGATTGTCGGCATCGCAGCGTCGACAGCAGCAGTATATAAGCGGCGAGCAACAGCACGGCGACGGACAGCAGCGCAATCGCAAAAACCGTGCCGTTGCGCCGGCCCAAAGCGGTCATCCATGTGTGCTTGCCGTGCGTGCGGTCGGTTTCGACGTCGCGTAGGTTGTTGACGCACAGGACCGCGACGGCGATGAGGCCGACGTTGGCGCCGCCGAGCATGCCTTCGGTCGAGATTGTGCCGGCCAGGGCGAACATCGTGCCGCAGGTGGCGACGAGCCCGAAAAAGATGAAAACGAAATATCTCACCCAAATAGTGGTAGCCATAGGGGTGTTTGCCGCCGACGTAGCACCAGCCGGCCACGAGACAGGCGATACCGACCAGGATGAACCACCAGTAGCCGGTCAATGCAACGACGGCCAGACCGCACAGGCAGGCGATCAACGCGTTGATTCCGGCCGCGGCAAGTACTTTCTTTGGACTCACGCCGGACGCGACGAGACGGGCGGGGCCATGCTGGGGCTGCGATGCCGGAAGCATTTCCGGAGTCGAAGTCGATTCCGCGGATGGTGTTTTGCAAATGACCGTGCGGAATCGACGGCACGCCCCTCGTCGGTGCCACGTATGCCGTCGGAATAGTCGTTCGCGAAATTCGCGGCGACCTGCAGGAACAACGCCACGCACCGCACAGCACCGCCACCAAGATGAACCAGCCTGCGGAACGCTGGCATTCGCCGACCAGCGAGCCGAATTTCCAATTCGCTCAAGTCATGCTGCCCGCCGAAGAACGGACACGGCTCATGCCATATATCGCCACCCTGCGAGTAGAGAAACACGCCCCCGCCACGACAGCGCGGCCCCGATAACCACTGGGGCGATCGCCAGCGGCAGGGTTTTCAGGCGAGCGCCGCGAATCCAAGTCGATATTTCCATGAATCTCATGTTAGATGTTGGGTGTGCGAGAGTGTGCGAGGGTATGCAAAAGGGCGCTCCCGTATTGGGAACGCCCTTTAGTAATTTGCTTTTTTATTTTTTAAGGATGGCTCCGGCGGCACGGAAGCCCACAGGGCTTCCTCTTCGGCCGCCTCGCGTGAAGCCGAATATTGAACTGAGGCTCCGCCTCAGTTCAGCGGCTTCACAAGCGGGGAAGGTGATGGTCTCGCGGATGGTGGCGCCGGTCAGTGCGATGAGCAGTCGGTCGATGCCCATGCCCATGCCGCCCGCCGGGGGCATGCCCACGCCGAGGGCCTCCAAGAAGTCCTCGTCGATGTCGCAGGCCTCCTCGTCACCGGCCAGCGCATCCTTGGCCTGAGCCACGAAACGCTCGCGCTGCACGATCGGGTCGTTGAGCTCGGAGTAGCCGGTGGCCAGCTCGAAGCCGCGCACGTAGAGATCCCACTTCTCCACCACGCCGGGCTTGGTGCGGTGGCCCTTGACCAGCGGGGAGGTTTCGACCGGGAAGTCACGCACGAAGGTGGGCTCGTAAAGCTTGTCCTCGTAGAAGTGCTCCCACAGGTGTTCGACGAGCTTGCCGTGGTTCTCCACGTCGTCGCGCTCCACGCCGAGCTTGTCGGCGATGGCGCCCAAATGCTCAACGGAGGTGCCGGGATGCTCAGGGCCGCCGTTCGGCACGATTTCCTCGCCCAATGCCTCGGACAGCGAATCGTACATGCTGATGGTCTTCCATTCGCCGCCGAAGTCGTATTCGGTGCCGTCGAGCAGGGTGACCTTGTGCGAGCCGTAGACGTCCATGGCGGTCTTCTGCACGAGCTCCTTGACCAGCTGGCCGATGGAATCATAGGTCGCCAGTAGCTGGTAGGCCTCGACCATGGTGAATTCGGGGGCGTGCGTGGCGTCGACGCCCTCATTGCGGAAGTCGCGGTTGATTTCGAACACGCGATCGATGCCGCCGACCAGGCAGCGCTTGAGGAACAGTTCCGGGGCGATGCGAAGGTACAGGTCAAGGTCGAAGGCGTTCATGTGCGTGGTGAACGGGCGGGCGGCCGCGCCACCGTGCAGGGTCTGCAGCATCGGGGTTTCGACCTCGAGGAAGTCGTGGTCGTCAAAGGTGCGGCGCAGGGAGGCCACGGCCTTGGAGCGGTTGCGCACCATGTTGCGGATGTTCTCGTCCGCGATCATGCCGATGTACGGCTTGCGGGTGCGGGTGTCTTCGTTCAGGTCCTTGTGCAGGGCCGGCAGCGGCTGCAGGGCCTTGGAGGCGATAGCCACTCAGTGGCGAATACGGACAGCTCGCCGGTCTTGGAGGCGATGACGCGGCCCTTGAGGTACAAGTGATCGCCAAGGTCGACGAGCTGCTTGAACTGCTTGAGCGAGTCGGCGCCAATCTCCTTCTTGGAGATCATGCCTGAATCTTGGTGCCGTCACCGGCGGACAGCTGCACGAAGCACAGGCCGCCCGCGTTGCGCAGGAACAGCACGCGGCCAGCAATGCCGACCATGTCTTCGGTCTCTTCGCCAGCCTCGAGCTTGCCGTCATACTTGGCGCGAACCGCCTCGATGGTGTCGGTGACGTCCAAGTGCACCGGGTAGGGGGCAATGCCGGCCTCAAGCATCATCGCGCGCTTGGCCACGCGCATCTGCACCTGCTCGGGGTGAGCCAGCGGGCCGAACTCCTTGTTGGAGGGGTCCACGGCTTCGTCCAGCGTGGCACCGGACTTGATCTTCTCGCGGATGGTGGCGTCCTGCTTGAGCAGCATTTCCGCACGTTCGACGGTGCTCATCTGCGGGACGGCCGGGGTTTCATTCTCAGTGTTTTCGGTATTTTCGACAACTTCAGCCATGATTCATCAGTGTACGCAAGGCCGGCGATTATGAGCCCGGCAGACCGCACGGCCATCTGAACACCCGCTCACATGACGCAAAACCGGCCCTGCACAAGGCTTGAGAGACCTGTACACATGGCGAATCCACCATCACGCAACACTCGCGACATGCCGATTTGCATTGTCCACCACCACAATGTAATATCTACATCTGTTGCCAAACGGGCTGTAGCGCAGCTTGGTAGCGCGCTTCGTTCGGGACGAAGAGGCCGCGGGTTCAAATCCCGCCAGCCCGACAACTGGACCGATTGTTGAGAAATCAGCAATCCGGTTTTTCGTTTCCTAACCCAACAATCAGACCAAGCGATCGGACAGCGGTAAACAACCCGCCGCGCACAGCGACAAACCGCGTCGCGGCAAGGCCCGTATTTGTTGGCGGACCACCGTAATATATCGCTCGAATCAATCGATTGCCGCACTGTTTTTGTAAGTAATACTGAAGTAATTAGAGGAACCATGAAGAAGAGTCTGCTTGCACTGGCTTCGGGCGCGTTCATTCTCGGTGCCGCCGAGTTCGTGATGATGGGCATTCTGCCGCAGGCCGCGGCCGCACCGGCGTGGACATCCCCACCGCAGGCCATTACATTTCCGCGTATGCGATCGGCGTGTGCTTCGGCACACTGATTCTGGTGTTCGGCCGCAAGGTGCCGCCGAAGAACCTCATCATATTGTTTTATGGCGATTGCGCTTATCGGTAATCTGGCCTCCGCGTTCTCGGTCAATGCCGCCACGCTGATTGTCGCGCGCTTCATTGCCGGCCTGCCGCACGGCGCATTCTTCGGCACAGCCACACTCATCGCCAAGACTCTGGCGGAGGAAGGCAAGGAGGCGCAGGCCGTATCCGTGATGGTCACCGGACAGACCGTGGCCAATATGCTCGGCGTACCGGCGGGCACCTTGATGGCCGAGTTCCTTTCCTGGCGTCTTGCCTTCGGCATTTTGGCCGCTTGGGCGGCAATGACGATTGTGCTGGCGTCGGCGTGGATTCCGTACGTTGCACCGATCAAGGACGCAGGCATCGCCGGTCAGTTCAAGTTCCTCACCCGCCGTGGCCCGTGGGTGATTTTGGCCGCCGTGTTCACCGGCAATGCCGGTGTGTTCTGCTGGTGGAGCTACGTCTCCCCTTGGCTGCAGAAAACCGGCGGATGGTCGTCTTCCCTGGTGCCGATGCTGATGATGCTTGCCGGCTTTGGTATGGTCATCGGCGGTCTGCTTGGAGGTCGTCTGACCGACCATTGGAGGCATGCCGGCGCGGCCGCAATAGGTCAGTCCATCTCCTGCCTCGGCTTGTTGCTGGTGCTTATCACTCCGGGTAATCAGCCGATGACCGCTGTACTGACGTTCTGGATCGCTCCGATCGATTGTTCTTTACTTCCGCTCCACAGCAATTGCTGATGACCGAAGCCGGCCAGGGCGGCGGCGAGCTGATCGCCGGCGCGGCTGTACAGGTGGCGTTTAACTTCGGCAATGCCATCGGCTCGATTGTCGGCGGCGCGATGCTCACCACCTTCTCGATGAACTATCGCTATACCGGTCTGGGCGGTATGCCGCTGGCCCTGCTTGCCGTAGGGCTGCTGGCCTTCTACTCGTGGCGCTGCGAAACCGATACCGACGCCATTCACCGCATGCGCGAAATCAAGGTGGACTGAGACCAAGCTCACAGCAAACTCCCTGACGCGTTTGTTCACAGTATTAATAGACTGAAATCAGACACGATTCAGGGAGGTCTGGCGGTATGGACGAGGAAGCACTGCTCAAACAATTCGCCGCACAATTCGCGCATGGTCCAGACGATGCCGACGACACCGATGCGGCGGCCGCAGCGCAAGGTGCCGATTCTACTGCGAACCAGGCCACGGACGATGCCGATCAATCGCCCGCAACCTTTGATACCCAACAATTCCTGAACGGACTGGACGCGATTTTCGATCGCCACACGGCCGCCACCGAAGCCGGCCCGTACTTGGAACAGGCGATGGTGGACGCGGAAAACGCCGGCGACGAGGCCGGACTGCTCACCGTGCTCAACGAAACGATGGGCTTCTATCGCTCGCAAGGTCGGCACAAGGAGAATCAGTGGATTGTGCAGCGAGCGCTGGAACTGGCCGCTCGTATGGGCTTGACCACCGGCACATCCGAGGCGTGGGCCACCACGCTAATCAATTGCGCTACCGCGATGCGCGCGGCCCAACAATACGATCAGCCGAGGATTTGTATCATCAGGCGCAGAGTGTCTGCCGGCATTCGCTGGCACCCCACCGACCGTAGGCTCGCAGCACTGCACAACAATCTGTCGATGCTCTACAGCGAGACGAATCGGCCCGACAAGGCGGAACTGGAGTTGCGTGAAGCGCTGCGCATTATCGAAGCCTCGAGCGTGAACCCGGACGCGGATATCGACGTGTCCAGCTCGCACACGAATCTGGCGTTGACCCTGCTGACCGAACACAAGTTGGAGGACGCGCATTGGCATGCAGCCAAGGCGCTGGAAATCTATCGCACCGGCCATCTGGAACATTCCGCGCATTATGCCTCCGCACTGGCGGGCTTCGCGCAGGTGTGCTTTGCCGAGAGACGGTATGCGGATGCGGTTACTGGATACCGGCATGCGCTGGCCGTGATCGAGGAATGTTACGGCAAGGACACCGATTACTGGCGTATCACCGCCGACAATCTGCGGCAGGCCGAGGAAGCGGCGGCGCAGGCCGGGGTGACGGTTGACAATGCAGGTGTTGCCGGCGATGCAGGCGCGCTGCCCCAGTCCGGCTCGCGGCTGCCGAACAGCCCGGCACAGGGCAAGACCGGTGCGAACGCGGCATCTTCCCCATCCACCGTTTCGGTGTCGACCGGTTCTGCGGGCGCGGCCGAGGCCGTTTCCGCATGCCCGGTGTCCGGACTGAAGCTGGCCCGCGCGTCTGGACGCAGATGGGCAAGCCGATGATTGCGGCGAAGTATCCGCAGTATGCCGGGCGTATCGCCGCCGGTCTGGTGGGTCATGGCTCGGAATGCTACGGATTCGATGATGCGTATTCGCAGGACCACGATTTCGGCCCGCGCTTCTGCCTGTGGCTTACGGATGAGGATTACGCGGCGATCGGCGAGCAACTTGAGGTCGATTACGAGGCACTGCCGCGCAAGTTCAGCGTGGATGCGCAAGGCGCGTGACGTTCGAGGCGCATGCCAGGTCCGATGCTTCCGGAGCATTCCCCTCCGCAGGTGCAGGCTCCACCGTCATACCCGATGCGGCAAACGCACCCACCCCCGGCACCGCTACGGACGATACCGCCACTGCCGAGTCAGGCGCGGCGTCCTCTGATGTGGCGGAAGCGATGACGACTCCGATTGATGCACCGCTCTCCCCCGTCACGCCGCGCGCACAGGGCGCGAATCGCCGTGACGGCGTGTTCCGCATCGGTGACTTCTTTGAGTCGATCACCGGGTATCGCACTGCGCCCGCGCAAACCGCGCCGCACGAGTGGCTGATGCTTCAGGAATCGACCTTGGCCGCCGCCACCAATGGCGAGGTGTTCGCCGATCCCACCGGTCTGTTTTCCAAGACGCGCCAAGGGTTCAAAAACATGCCAGACGATGTGCGGCTCGCGCTGATCTCCAAGCGACTCGGCATGATCGCCCAGGCCGGTCAATATAATCTGCCGCGTTCGTTGAAGCGCGGCGACGGCGCGGCCGCATGGCTGTCCATCCACGAGTTCGTGCAGGCCACCGCCTCGTTGGTGTTCCTGGTTAACGTGCCGATGGTGGTGGGCTATATGCCGTATTACAAGTGGCAGTTCGCAGCATTGCGCAAGCTGTCTGGCTCGATGTTCGCGCTGTTGCCGAACGTGGGCGAACAGTTGGAAACCGTGATGCGATTGAGTTCGGCAGCCTGCTATGGCGGGGCCGGATTTGGCGAAGGCGGCAAGGGCGCGGCTCCAGCAATCGAGAAAATCAACGATGTTGTGGAGCAGATTGCGGTGGATATCGTCAGGGAACTCAAACGCGAACACCTGACCACGTCCGGCGAGACCTTCCTCGAATGGCAGCGCCCGTATGTCGAGGACCACATCGCCTCCGATGATCCGGTGCTTAAAAGTTTGTAGATTCAAGCTCCCTCTGTCACGGCTTCGCCGTGCCATCTCCCTCATCAGAGGATTAGTGAAAGGAACGTCGATGACCAACGAACTGACTGATGATGAACTGCGCGAGGCTATTGTGCGCCATGAATGGGATCAGTTCCAGCGCACCAACAATGAGGGTGGACGCGCGGCATGCCAAGGCAACTGGCCGGTGTTCCACCAGATGCGGTTGGCCCAGTTCCTCACATGGGAGCGGCCATTACTCACCAGCTATGCCGCTGATCTTGACGCGGCCGACCACGTGGGCCGCAACCTCGTGACCGAAAAAATACGGCCGCATGATGGCCTCCACCGCGCCGGAAGATTTCACGAAGAACATAGAGCCGTATATTCCGCGTCTCTCTGAAGAGCGCGTGGCCCGTCAGGAACAGGTCATCGCCCAGCAGGTCGCCTGGGCCAAGGATTTCCGCGAGCGCTACCCCAAGCTCGGCGAGGCGATGCGCGCACTCACCACCACCGAAGACACACCATCTGCCACCTCATTCGAAACCTATCTGCGCGGCGAGCTTGGTACGTATTCCGACCAGACCTTCGAACGTACGAAGCGATGATTGGCGAGCGCGCCGCAGCCAGCCCGCAACGCAATATCACTGAGGAAACCTTGTTGCACACAGTCCAGCTCGGCGGTTTCGACACCTTAGAGGAGGCCGAAGCCTCCCAAGCGTAATACTCAGCCATTCACTGTGTATCGGACACCCCGACTGATGTACGTCGGCCGGCCATACCCAGGCCAACGCAATCTGCCGATCGCCCCACACCCAGACCACCAACGCAGCCTGCCCGCCAGGCCCCATTTACCAGCGCACATCGGCAGAATTACAGCGAGAATAGGCCCCAAAATGCCAGTGTCATCAGTGTGGCGAGAGTGCCGAGCGCTACCATCACGCATATGACGCGCCGCACACCGACGATATCGGCGCGGCAATACCAGACACGTTCCATTTCCCAAGCAAACAGCACCACCAACAGCATGGTCGCTATTCGCAGCACCACCCATCCGACGGCAAACAGCCGCGGTTGAGGCATAACCAATACAGCCGATACGCCTACGGCGCTCATATAGCCGTACAACAGCCCAGTAATCACCATCACCGCTGTGCCGATACCGGCAGATAAGCCGGCAATGCCGTGCAACATGCGCCGCTGGGCGGCCCCCAGCTCACTCGGCGTCGCATGCACGGCCCGCACAGTCGCCACACTACGTCGCCCGGCCAGCAACGTCTGTAGCCAAGAAAACACAGTCAAGCCAATACCTAATATCGCCGCCATCACGATCAGCACGGGCCCTGCCACCATCAGACCGGCCAGCACGCCAAGCGAGCCGACGATACCGGATCTGGTACGTTGCGACGCGGCGAAGCGCTGGTGAGGTGTTGCACCGGCGACTTGAGGCGTTGCCCATCCATCGGCTTTGGTTCCGGCAGTCACACCGTTCACCCAATTTTCCAGCGCTTGCGTATAGCCTTCGGCCAATGGCAGGTTCGGGGTGAATAAGCCCTCACCAGCCCGCATCTGATGGTTGCCGGCAAAATAGCGTACGGTGACGTTCTCGTTGCCGGACTTGTTGGCCGTAGCGATGATCCGCTGCGCCCCCTGTTCGATGGGCATGGCCGTATCGTAGGTGCCGTAGTTCACCAGCACCGGCATGGTGAGGGATTTCAGATACCGGTCGGCATCAAAGTCGGCATAGGCTAGATCAAATGGCGCGTAGTCCAGCGACATCAATTTGGCCATGTCTTTGACCACGGGCTTGGGCGCGCCGGCCTCATGCGTATAGGCGCTGACAGCCATGGCCATTTGCTCACGTCCATTGAACACCGGTGCGGATGTAAGTACGGCAAAGGCAATGTCTTGCCGTTTCGAGGTTAGAATCGTGGCGATCCAGGTGCCTTCGGATTCGGCGTAGATGCCGGTTTTGGCGGGGTCCACGCCGATTCTGCCACGCAACACGTCGAGCGAACGCCCGTTATCGCGAGCAAAACGCGGGTAGTCGCGATGCAGCACGGTGTAGTTGTCGTTGCGCTTGGCCGGCACCAAGGTCACGATACCGGCAGAGGCCATGGCGTTGGCGATATCGCCGAAATCCTCGGCACCACTGGTACCGGACCCGTGAATGAACAGACAAGCCGGGCGTGGCCCGGGAGCGCCGACCGGTTCACGTAGTACGGCGGGTAGCGTGACGCCGTCGCCGGTCTTGATGGATAGTCGGGTTTCACGCGTACGATATCGCCCCTCGTGGGGAATGTTCGCATGGGCAGGGGTGATGGTGGTGTCGGCAGAAGCGATAACGATGTGCTTGGTGTAGGGCCGTGTGTTCCATTGCGGCATCATCGCCCAGCCAAGTGTGGCGAATACCAGCGTCATCGCCATCGCGGTGACGATGACGCTCGCTACCCGCCGCACCGAAATCCGCTTCATAGTTACTATGCCTCCCCCCATCAGCATAGAACGGTCGGCTCTTATCGGTCGGCTCCCGTCATAATGTGCTTCTACTGGGACCGTAATGCAATGGTTTGTAACGCTATTTTCTCTTCTTGACGGCACCGACTATGGCCCATACAACGGCCACTATTACCAGAATCAGTCCCACTACGGCGCAAATAATAGCCGTCAGCAATTGCGGATTCGGCGAGAACAACGAAATCATCCGATCCGGAGATATGTACCCGAAAACCAGCGCGATCACGCCGATAATCACGCCTAATAGTCCGAATACCACAGTAGGCGCGCTGGTGCTCTGTTTCTGGATGTTCTTGGCACTCTTGACATCCTTAGCATTCTGGACGTTCTTGGCGCTCTGGACGTTCTTGGCGCTCCCCCCAGGCTGGCATGGTTTGCCGGCGGTCTGAGACTGCCCAAGTAGGAGTCGAGGTGCGTGAAGATGCTGCGTACATCGGCACATCATCGGCAGATGGATCGGCCCACCATCTCCCTCCACGGCATCGGCAACTGTTTCCAGGGCAATCCGATCTGTGGTTGGTTCGATGGGCGATGGAGAGGCAGCTGTTGCCTGCGTATCCACATCCGAGACCGACGCATCCGCATGATTGTCGGGGACGGGCAGCACAGCCGTTTCGTCATCATCCGCTGCGGATGGCAGCACCGTGGTATCGGTTCGGTCATCGACGGTCACCATGGTTGTGGTCGCGGTGGTCGCGTCGGTTTCGGAAGGTATGGCCGTGGTCGGTGTCGCATCCTCGATGGAGGCGAATTCCTTGGTTTCATCAGTCATGATTCCATCTCCTAGTTGCAACGGCTTGATCATTCCGATTGTTCGGTTGTGTTCTTGCTTGTACTGTTGCCGTCGTATATATCGGCAAGCGGCTGGAACGTAGAGCCTTCCCAATCGGAGGCGTACACCACGTTGACGCGTGCTTCCACCGCATAGGGAATATTGATTTTTAGTTCTGGGCCGTTGTCCGGCATGGCGGATTCCTTATCCAACCATTCGTAATCAGACCCATTCATGGGATTGGTGGCGCTTTCAGCTTCGAAGAAAACAAAGCTTGGACCCATGTAGTTGTTGTATACCATCTCGTATTTGCCGCCAACGTCACTCGAAGTGGAGTAGTAGGAGTCGGCGGTGCGAAGGCGTAAGTGCAGGAATCCGGCAGAACGATATGCACTTGCGCCTGTGTTGCGGCTATGGTGATGGTACCGACCGGGCAATTACTGATGGAAGTTTTGCCATCCAGCATCTTCACCGTGTGCGGTCCATGTGTCTTGTCCCAATCGGACCAATCAATGATTGCCTGATCGGTGTTGTAGTTTTCACCGCTGAACGCCACACCTTGCTGCAATGTTTCAAAACGTGGCATCGCTGGCATCGGCAACGAAGATGCCATCCTTTTGCACATCGTTCATGCCGTCGCTGTTTCTCGCACTGACAGATTGGCTCAGTGAAACAACAGTATTGATGCCGCTGGCACCAAGATCACGGTAGTACACGCCATACGTGCCTGAAACGATGGTCATGCAGAGCGCGCATCCACCGGCAACCAGTCCGAGAGGAATCAGACCACCGGTACGCCGTCCTCTGAATCCGAGAATGATGACCACCAGCCCCATCACTATGCATACTGCGGCAATCCAGATGGTGCCCAGACGCATAATGCCGATAATGCCCATGTCGTTTACCCAAATCAGTCCCATCAGACCGGCAAAGGAGAGGAAGGTAAGGCCCAGTATGCTCAAGACCACGATTGGGCCCGCCGGCTTGCGGCGCTTGGACTCGGTGGGGGCATAGGCCGTCGCATTCATACGGTCGGGGGCAAACGGCCCGTTGGGTACTGTGCCGGGCATCGCGCCGGGCACAGTACCCGGCATCACGCTGGGCATCGACTGATAGACAGGCTGTGAAACACTAGGCGCGGTTTGTGAAACAGGTTGTGAAACAGGTTGCGGAAAAGGTTGCGGAGCTGAATACAAAGGAGATTGAGGTACTGGTTGCGCGGCTGGATATGAGACAGGCTGTGGAGCTGGATATGACACAGGCTGTGAAACCGGTCGCGGCGCAGATGCCCCGAATCCGTACCCTTCCTGCTGGCGAATGCCGCTTTTGGCCAACAGCCATAGCGCTAAGGCGGCGAGCGCAATACAACCCCACCCCGCACCTGGAATCACGATTGCCACGGCGAGGAACAGGAAGCATCCCAGACAATTCCAGTCCCATTGGCCGGCAATGAGGTCCTCGGCCAAGATGTGCCCATCGCGTACATCCGGCATCAGAAACCAGCCGAGTGCGTACAGAGCTGCGCCAAAAACCGAAGAACAATGTACATACAATCACCAACGCACGTACTAATGTGGGGCTCCAGCCAAGCCGTAAAGCGATGCCGCTGCATACGCCGCCGATCCACCGGTCGTCGCCGCGAACCAGTCCACTGGATCGCACCCAAGTGAAGAAGCGTCGCGATGTCTTGTTTTTTTGCGGACCAGGCTGCGGCTGTGGCTGATATGGATTCGCGTTTGGATTGCTCATGATTCCATTACACCGCCCGACCACTGCCACAACGCTCGGGGAACACCCTGATTGTTCCCTGAACACCGGGTAAAACCCCGGCCGTAACGCCCTGAGCGCGGCACAATAGGAGTATGACGTCATCTCCCGAACCATTGCTGCCCGCGCGCATGCCGTTGATGCGCCCCCGGCAGGGCCGTTGGCTCACCGGCGTGTGCAAGGGCATCGCCCTGCACTTGGGCATCGGCGTGGCATGGGTTCGGATTGCGTTCATCGCACTGACGTCCTCTACGGCGCAGGCATCATCGCTTATGTATTCCTGTGGGTGTTCATGCCTGCCGGAGACCCGGTGGCGGCTGCGGCTCGCACAGTGCCCGTTAATCAGGCGCCGCTTGCGCGAGGCAATCAGCCACTTGCCGCTCATGACGACGAATCGGCTGCCGCACCGGAATCATTGTCCGAGGCCATCCAACGTGCTCCGAAACCGGCCGTCGTGGCATTGGCCGGTTTCGCGTTGATGGCCACTGGACTGTTGCTCACCAGCACCGGTGCGGATGTCCAGATTGTGTTTCCGCTGCTGGTAGGGTTGGGCGGCATCGCACTGGCATGGATGAATCTTAGTCCGCGAGGCACGCAGCTGTTGTCTATGTTGGGCGGCATCGCACTGATTTTCATGGGATGGGCATTGTATGTGCATAATGTCAGCATTCCTGGGTGGGGCACCTCTCCTCGACGCATTGTTGCCAGCGGATTCGTGATGATCGTCGGTATCGTGGTGGCGGTGATGCCGTGGGCGAACGCGATGCTGCAACGACTCACCCACGAGCAGGCATTGAAGGAGCGCGAAGAGGAGCGCGCGGACATGACCGCCCATCTGCATGATGGCGTGCTGCAAACGTTGGCGCTGATTCAGCTGAACTCCGAGGAACCGACCACCGTATTCGCCCTGGCGCGTAGCCAAGAGCGCGAGCTGCGCGAATGGCTGTATCAGGAACGTTCCACATCGGATCGTTCGGTGAGACGCGTATGAAGCAGATCGCCGCCGAGGTGGAGGACGAGCACGGCAAGCCGATTGAGGTGGTCACCGTGGGCGACGCGCGGCCGAGCGCCCAGACCGATGCGCTGCTGGACGCCACCCGTCAGGCGTTGGTCAATGCGGTCACGCATGGCGGCGAGCCGGTGTCTTTGTATTGCGAGGCCAGCGACACGATGGTTGAAGTGTTCGTGCGCGACCATGGCGAAGGCTTCGATATGGACGCCATTCCGCCCGACCGGCTGGGCATTCGCGAATCGATTATCGGCCGCATCAAACGGCGCGGCGGTACAGTGGAGATAGTGTCCAGGGCCGGCTGGGGCACCGAGGTCAGAATGCATATGCCGATCGCGCTGAAAGCGGCGCAGGGAGAACATCGATGAGCGAGAACGAGACAGCCAAGATTCGTGTGGCCATGGTCGATGACCATGAGATGTTCCGTGCGGGCGTAATCGCCACGTTGCGCGATTCCTTCGATATCGTCGGCCAAGCGGCGGACGTGCCCGGTTCGGTGGCGATGATCGCACAGACCAAGCCGCAGGTGGTGTTGCTGGATGTGCATGTGCCCGGCGGCGAGGTGGCGGCGGTGGCCCGAGATCCGTCGCCAAATCGCCGGACCCTACGTCCCCCGACTCCACCGTGTTCTGGTCATTGTCGGTTTCGGATGCGCCGCAGGATGTGGGGTCGTGATTCGCGCCGGCGCCAGGGCTATGTAACCAAGACGATTACCGGCGCTGATTTGATTTCATCCATCAAGCAGGTGCATGAGCTATGCCGTGTTCTCGCCAAAACTGGCCGGTTTTGTACTTTCGACCTTCCAGGGTGTGCCGGCGGCGGGGTCTGATGGCGGCGCTGATGGTGCGGCACGGGCTCATGATGAGGAGCTGGACCGGCTGTCCAACCGCGAGCAGGAGGTCATGCGGCTGATCGCGCGTGGTTACACATATAAAGAGGTGGCGGCCGAACTGTTCATTTCGATCAAGACGGTCGAAACGCACGTGAGCTCGGTGCTGCGAAAGCTTCAGCTTTCGAATCGCACCGAGCTCACCCGCTGGGCCGCCGATAGGCGCATTGTGTGATAAACGACAGATGAGCTCCCCCATCAGAGGGAGCTCATCTGCTCATATCACTCGGCGTCGCGGAAACCGTTGGGGTTCTTGGTCTGCCAGTTGAGGGAGGAGGCGGCCATGTCGTCGATGGTCAGCTCGGCCTTCCAGCCAAGCTCCTTCTCCGCCTTGGAAGCGTCGGCGTAGCAGGCGGCGATGTCACCGGGGCGACGCGGCTTGATCGCGTACGGAATCGGATGACCGGCGGCCTTCTCGTAAGCCTTGATAACCTCAAGCACGGAGTAGCCGTGGCCAGTACCCAGGTTGAGACGAACACGCCTTCCTTGTCGATGTGGTCAATGACGGCCACGTGGCCCTTGGCCAGGTCGACCACGTGGATGTAGTCACGCACACCAGTGCCGTCGGGCGTGTCGTAGTCGTCGCCGTAGACCTGGACTTCCTTGAGCTCGCCGACCGCGACCTTGGCCACGTACGGGGTGAGGTTCGCCGGAATACCCTTCGGGTCTTCGCCCAGCAGGCCGGACTCGTGCGCGCCGACCGGGTTGAAGTAGCGCAGCAGCACGATGGTCCAGGACGGATCGGCCACATGCACGTCGCGCAGAATCTGCTCTTGGAACAGCTTGGAGGTGCCGTACGGGTTGGTGGTGCCGCCGGTCGGCGTCTCCTCGGTGATCGGCAATTCCTTCGGCGTGCCGTACACGGTGGCGGAGGAGGAGAAGATGATCTTCTTGACGTTGTGCTTCTTCATCACCTTGAGCAGCACAAGCGTGGAGTACAGGTTGTTGTCGTAGTATTCGATCGGCTTGGCCACGGACTCGCCCACGGCCTTGAGACCGGCGAAGTGAATGACCCAGTCGATGTTGTTTTCGGTAAAGACGCGTTCCATAAGCGCCTCATCGCGCACGTCGCCGTCGTAACGCTTGACCGGCTTGCCGGTGATTTGCTCGACGCGCTCAAGCGCCACGGGCGACGAGTTGCCGTAGTTATCTACGGAAATAACGTCGTAGCCCTTGTTGAGCAGTTCGATGTCGGTGTGGGTGGCGATGAATCCAGCACCGCCCGTAACCAGAACAGTAGTCATATTCCCTCCTTTGGAAGGACTTGCCTTCGGTTTTTCCTTCAGTATTGAGCTTACTTCACTTGACCTGTTTCACCTAGCGGCAAAACCAAGGCTTTCGAGGAATGTTTGCGTGGTGG
>ENA-OQAJ01000282-OQAJ01000282.1-human-gut-metagenome-genome-assembly--contig:-NODE-282-length-15955-cov-3.284306_pt1 | contig 15955 bp, 21 predicted proteins | sample MGYA00242736_ERZ504529 | MGnify/ENA primary metagenome ERZ504529 (study PRJEB26092, sample SAMD00036275) | human gut metagenome | host: Homo sapiens | study: EMG produced TPA metagenomics assembly of...
GTGACAACACATCTTTGCGAAAAAAACAATTTTTTTTCAAAAACACGCTCTTTTTTTTATTTTCAGATTGAAGTTTACTGTTTTACTCTGTTCTCAGTAAACGCAGCCAAAAATTCATTTCCAGATTGCCTGCGGCAATGGGAGTTTTGGCTTGTATGTCTCGGGGATTTTTGGCATATTTTATGCTAAAAACACCTCGCGGAATAGTGATATGTGAACAGTAACCAGTAATCATACGACACTATAATAACACAAACAACACCCTCTTGCATTTCCAATTTCCCTATATTAAAATAAAACCAACCATTGTAAACAAGAGGGAAAAGAATGAAGGTACGAATGTATAATGTAGGTTTCGGAGACTGCTTCTGTCTCCGGGACAGAAAGAAGAGTCTGCTGGTAGATTTCGGAACAAATAACAGCAGGATAGAGGGCGCCCCAGAAGAGAAATATTTGATGTGATCATCTCAGATCTGTCTACGATCAAGAGTAAAAATCTGCTTCTGACACATTTTCATATGGATCATCTGTCAGGGCTTCTTTATATGATGAAGAAAAAAGATATTTCTGTTGACTTTGGGAAAATTTATCTTCCCGATGTTTTTCAAAAAAAGAAATGAGCAGAACACTGGTGCTGCTGCTTCTGGCAGATTTGTTAAAAGAATCCGGACTGCCAAGCCGTCAGGTCAGCCTGTTTGCACTGGTGGATGCACTTCTGGAGAACAAACAGAACGTGGAACTGTTAAGCAGGGGAAAACTGTTTGAAAACAAATATCAGGCACTCTGGCCGGATACAGATGTAATCCGGAAGGAGACGGACGAAGTCTATAACAGAATCTGTGAAGACGGGAAATTTAAAGAAGTAATGGATGTTCTGCTTGAATTTGCAGAGAAACTGAGACTGATCGTATGGTCTATGACTGCTGAAGGCAATAAACCAGCGGAAACTGTGGAAAAAGAAACAGATTCAACAGCATCTGAGCTGACAGAACAGCCGGAGGTCCGTCAGAAAATTATCCGGGCATATGTGTATGAACGTGAATTTCGCAGAATCAAAGCACTTCCTGATTTTAAGAAACTGCTGGCATGGCTGAATGAGAATCAGATAAATCTGCGGCAGTTCAAGCATAAGATCAGTATTGTGTTCCAGAATGCCAGAGACGGAGAATTAAATCTTTTGTTTACCGGGGATGCACAGCCTGAGCATCTGAAAATGATCGCAGAGAACTATGATGGAAAATTGCCATTATACGAACATTACTGGTGTATCAAGGTGCCCCATCATGGAACACAGGGACATTATTTTGATTTCTCTCAGTATGAACCTGAAAATATGCTAATCTCTAATGGAATCCATTTTGCCAACAGCAAGAAAGAGTCAAAAGAACTCCGTACTTCACCGCTTTATGGAGGATTGTTCTATATTCCGGATACCCATATGTACTGTTCAAACTGTGACTGCTGTGACAGTTACGAGAACGGATGCTCCTGCAAGGAGGCGGATGTTATATCTCCAGCTTATTACAAGGATATATAAAGCGGTATATTTTGCTCGAATTCGGTTGCCGTAGTTATAGTCTGATTTGATTAAAATTAACATAGTGAGAGATTTTTATGACCTGATAAATATAAAACAGCAGACATCTGTATATTCCATTGAATATACAATGCCTGCTGTTGAATTTTTTACAGAATTTATATGATCATAAATTTTATTGGATTATTTTGCCGGTGTCAGGTGCCAGATATCGTTGTTGTACTGCTCGATAGTTCTGTCAGAAGAGAAGAATCCGGCTTTTGCAATATTAACCAGCATCTTCTTAGCCCATGTTTTTCTGTCTGCATAATCAGCCAGTGCCTGATCTTTTTTCTCAACATAATCGTTGAAGTCAAGCAATGTCATGAACCAGTCTTTGCTTACCAGTTCGTGGTGCAGTCTTTCGAGATTTTCTTTGTGGCCAAGTGCCAGCATCTTTTCACTTACAATGAAGTCAACACATTCCTTGATGCGTTTGTCATTTTCATAAATATCTCTGGAGCAGTAGTCAGCTTTCTCGTAATGTTCGATAACTTTCTCACTGGATTCACCGAAGATATAGATGTTATCTTCACCAACCAGTCGCTGATCTCAACATTAGCGCCATCCATAGTTCCCAGAGTAACGGCACCGTTCAGCATGAACTTCATGTTACCTGTACCACTTGCCTCTTTGGAAGCCAGGGAGATCTGCTCAGAAATATCGCATGCAGGGAATAATTTTTCGGCTGCGGATACATTGTAGTTTTCAACCATAACAAGCTTCATGTATGGTGCAACTTCCGGATCATCTTTGATGAGATCCTGGAGTGTGAGCAGAAGATGAATGATATCCTTTGCGATCACATAAGCAGGAGCTGCTTTTGCACCGAAGATAAAGGTTACAGGCTGAGCAGGTTTCTTTCCACCCTTAATCTCCAGATATTTGCTGATGATGTACAGAGCATTTAACTGCTGGCGTTTGTACTCATGGAGACGTTTGATCTGGATATCATAGATGCTGTTCTCATTAATTTCAACACCTGTGTTAGAGAGGATAAATTCTTTACAGGTTTTCTTAGCTTCTGTTTTGATCTCAAGAAGCTTGTTCAGAACTGCCTCATCATCCTTATATTTCAGGAGATTTTCCAGAGCAGTTGCATTTGTTTTAAACTCATCACCGATCAGAGAGGTAATATAGTCTGTCAGCAGATGATTGCAGTGCATTAACCAGCGGCGGAATGTGATACCGTTAGTTTTGTTGTTGAATTTCTCCGGATAAATATCATAGAAAGCTTTCAGCTCGCTTGTTTTCAGGATTTCTGTATGCAGGGCAGCAACACCGTTGATGGAGAATCCATAGTGGATATCCATATGTGCCATGTGAACCAGGTTGTTCTTGTCGATGATGGCTACATTTTCCTGAGGATATTTTGCTTTGATCTTTTCATCCAGCTTTTCGATGATTGGTACAAGGTGAGGAACTACATCAAGAAGGTAGTCCATTGGCCATTTTTCCAGAGCCTCTGCAAGGATAGTATGGTTTGTGTAAGCACATACTTTGGATACGATTTCAGCAGCTTCATCAAAGGCGATTCCACGTTCTGTCAGGAGACGGATTAGTTCAGGAATGATCATACTTGGGTGAGTATCGTTGATCTGGATCACTGCGTAGTCTGCAAGGTCATGCAGGTTGCAGCCTTTCTTTGTTGCTTCGTCCAGGATGAACTGAGCGGCATTGGATACCATGAAGTACTGCTGGAAGATACGGAGTTTACGTCCGTCATCATCGCTGTCATCCGGATACAGGAACAGTGTCAGGTTGTGAAGGATGTCCTTTTTGTTAAAGGAAATTCCATCGTGAACCATAGATTCGTCTGCCAGATCGATGTCAAATAAGTGCAGATGAATGGATTTGTTATTGTAGCCTGCAACGTCGATATCGTACAGGGAAGATTTCAGTGAGAATCCGCGGAACGGTACAGTATAGGAAACACCTGCAGGTGTGAGCCAGCTGTGTTTTTCAATCCATGGGTTCGGAGTTTCTTTCTGAAGTCTGTTCTCAAAGAGCTGTTTGAACAGTCCGAGGTGATAGTTCAGACCAATACCTTCGCCCGGAAGTCCCAGAGTTGCGATAGATCCAGGAAGCATGCTGCCAGACGTCCAAGACCGCCGTTACCAAGAGATGGTTCCGGTTCAACTTCTTCGATAGCAGCGATTTCTTTGCCGTTTTCTTTTAAGAATTTAGCAACATCATCGTAGATTCCAAGGTTGATCAGGTTGTTGGATAATAATTTACCGATCAGGAATTCAGCGGAAATATAATAAATCTTCTTCTTTCCGTCCTGATAGCCTCTTTCGAAGAGCTGGTTCTTTGTATAGATTAATAATGCATTGTAGATTTCTTTCGTCTGTGCACTGAGTGCGTTTTTTCTTTATACAGGTCGTAGATGAGTTTTTTCTAAAGTTTCCATCGTAATCTCCCTTTTCTGAAATGAATATGTGTTTTTTTTTATGAGTTAGATTGCTTATTTTTTTAGTTTTTGAATAGTGTATTGTTTTTTGATTTATATCAGGAAGAGAAGTTCTCTTGCTGACATCTATAACTATATCAGCAGTCTATTAAAAAAAATACAACAAATTGCGATTTTATGACAGGTTTCTGCGAAATTTGTGAGGAGACATTCCGGTTGCCTGCTGGAACTTTTTGATGAAATAGCTGGTGTTGTTGAAGCCTACTTCCAGTGCGATCTCTGTGACAGAGGAGTCGGAATGCAGAAGCAGAGGCTTTGCTTTTCAATGCGCAGGTCATTGATGTAGGCGATCAGAGTCTTGCCGGTATATTGCTTAAACAGTTTCATAAAGTAGTATTCGCTGTAATTGGAGAGCGCAGTGAGCTCTGCCGCGGTCAGTGACTGTGAATAATTGAGGTTGATGTAGTCCAGGATCTTTTTAATAGAAGCAAGACTTTTTGTTCTCTTCCTTATCTGCGGGAGTGATGTAATTTCCCATGAGCATTTCGTAGAAAAAGCTGAAGAACAAAGCCTTTTAATTTTACGAAATAATATGGCTTTTTTTCTTTATGGCAGGAATGGATCCTGTCAAAAAGCAGGCAGATATTCCCATAATTGTCATCAGATCTGGAAATAATATGGGTAAATTCCGCCTGATTATCCATCAACAGGGAAATGACACGTTCCTGACATAAATCTCCCGCCGGGCCTGACAGAAAGTTCAGGTCAAAAACAATACTACGGAAATAAAGGATATTCTTCAGATCTGTTTTTATGCCATGGAGAACTCCACGGTTCACAATGATCAGGTCACCGGCCTTGACGCGGAGGATCTCTTTATTCAGACGGACCAGTCCGCTGCCGGATTCAATATAGATCAGTTCCATCTCGTCATGCCAGTGGTTGTAGAGGGAATGGAAGATTTCGCAGTTGTCTGTATAAGTTTCTATGGGAAGCTCAAAGGAGCCGTGAGAGCTTCGTTCTTTCAGGGTATCATCTACTTCGATCGTGGGAGTAACTGGCATGGAAAGCGCCTCCTTTTTTCAGAGATTTTTTATCTGTAGTAAGACAATGGAATCAAAAGTATTATTATGGTCGATCCACTGATAGGAGCCATTATACTTCTGGCAGATATCTTCAATAATAGAAAGCCCATATCCATGAGCTTCCGGTTCTGATTTCGTAGTCTTATGTGTAAAAGTCTGCATCGGGTTCTTGGTATTGTGCATATACACAGTCAGAAATCCGTTGGAAATGTTTGCAGACAGTCGGATTTCAGGATCAGGATTGCCGGAAGCGCTACAAGCTTCGATAGCATTGTCCAGAAGATTAAAAAATATACTGCTCAGGTCAGTCGTATTAATGGAAATCTTTTCCGGTAAAAGGATCTCGTAGGATATCTGGATATGTTCCTGTTCTGCACGAAGCCGTTTCCCTTCCAGGATTGCCTGTAACAGGTTATTCTGACAGTAAGGATGAAAACGCTTTTTCTGAAAAGTCTGATTCAGATTTCTGATCGCAGTATCAGCCTGCTCATATTCTCCCTGTTCCAGAAATATCTGGAAATCCTGAAGTCCCTGTACAGTTTTGATCTGAAAATCCCGAGTATCCTGTCTGCGGATCTGAAGACTGTAATCCTGTTCCTGTTTTAATTGTTTCTGTTTTTGAAGAAAAGCCAGTTCCATTTCAGCATTGGATTTCTTTAACACATCAGAAAGAACGCAGTATAAAAGGATACAGATAAGGACCATAAATACTGCCAGGATCAGAAACATATGATCAATTTTTTCTGTATAAATTGTAGACAGAAAATATAGTAGCTGGAATACAAAGAGGAAGAGAAATAAAGGAATCAATTTAATGTTCTTTTTCATGACTGAAATCCTCCTCTGGTTGTTTTTCTTGTGGTCTGCAATTAAGCCGGGACAGAACAGAAGCGGTATATGTTTCTGCTTCCTCATATTTTTTCATATCCATCAAATACATGACAGACATGATGTGATTCTCAATATCGTGATTCCATTTCCGGAGACTGGCATATTCATTACTTAACTGAACGGAATCATTTATCTGCTTTTTCATCAGCTCAATTTCCATTTTTTTCTGTAAATATTCCCTGTGCTGTTGGGCTAAAGAATGGACTGCACGCAGAAACAACAGATAACTGCCGATGCATATGATCCAGTAAATGATGCTCAGAGCCAGAACTGCTTCGGGCTTTTTCTGAAGGGAAATTATAACATTGAGAAAAACCGGAGCGACCAGTGGCAGTAACAGTTGTAAAAAGGTGAGTATTTTCAAATAATCTATACACTGTCGCAGGATTTCTGATATTTTCCAGAGAAGAAACAGGCCAAGCAGGATGTTGGAGAGTTCGATAACGAAATATTCTGCAGGTGAACAACTGGATATCAGGTTGTGCGGAGTATAGGTATTGGTCGGTATAAAAAGATTATGAAGTGCAATGAAAACACTGGTACATAAAAATTTCCGGACAGATTACCAGCAGCTGGAAAATAAAATAAACAGCTAATTTTTTTCATAAAAGATGCCTGGAATAAAAAAAAGTGTTACAAGAAATGTTGTAAGCTGAAATACGATTGTTATTCCATTATGCTGTGATTCACGCTTGAACCAAAATAACAATGCCATAAATACTGACAGACACAAAAACAGTGGAAGTGAGATCTTGCGTTTGCAGAGCAGGATTCTGCAGCAAAAGTAAAGCAGTCCAAAACACAGATAAAGGCTGGATAGAATACACAAAAATAGATTGATCATATGACTGCCCATTTACTGTACCTCCCTGTGACCGGCAAGCATCATGAAAGCAAATGAATCCTTAAACTGCTGGTAATAAGATCTGCTGACAGGGATCTCTGTGTTATCAGAAAGTATAATGCCCTTATGACTGTAAGTACGTACAGCATGGAGATTGACGGCAAAGCTGTTATGGCAGAGACAGAAATCTGGTTTCATTCTTTCTGTAAGAGCTGTCAGTCTTTCTTTTGTTGTATATGTTCCTGTTCTGGTATAGATCGTGGTCTGCCTCAGATTTCGTTCCAGATAAAGAATATCGGAGCAGAGCACCTGATAATTGCGTGAATTTCCGGAGAAATACAGATATCGTGTATGCAGTTTCTCGAGCTTCTGGCACGCTGCTCTCAGAGTCAGAGGAAGATACTTTTCCATCTGCTGTTTATGGATAAAGTAGGTGTGTTCTGTCTCATATACTGCGGTAGCATATTGCAGATACTGGCTGATAAAAATAATCTGAGTGTCCGGATTGATATGGTTGATCTTTTCTGCAAGTGAGATGCCATTTACAGTGTCAGAACCAAGATCAATATCCGTCAGTACAATGGGATAAGGGCATCCATTTTCAGCAACAGCCCGGAGAAATTCATCACCGGATATAAAATGTGTTATTTCAAAAGCTCCCGGAGGATACTTTTGCAGAATAGTATGTATTATTTCATAATGTGAAGGGTTGTCTTCGCAGATTGCAAGTTTCAAAATTGGATTAAGCTCCTTTGGATTAAAGTGGTTGTAGTTTCTTATGTCAGTGACAATATCTGTCGGATATGCCAGATGGATAAAATGAACTGTATTTCCAATAATCATACTATAAAAAATAACGGGATGCAATTTGTCTGTGAGGAAGATTGGAAAAAATTGGTTAAATATGTAGTGAAATATAGTTGTTTGTGTGAATGTATGCGATTTCGGGAGTCTGTGTGATACAATCAGGATATGGAAACAAAGAAGCGATTTTAAAGATTTTGTACGTGAAAAAATTATTAATTCCTGGTACTTTCAAGCGCTGAGTATAGAATATATGTGAAAGCGGTATTGTTTCCATGGGAGAAGAAAAATATTATAAGAATGACTGTCTGAAAATCATTATGGACATATATAAAGTGATTGGAAGTATCAGGAAACTTCTGGTAATAATACAAATGACGAAGGAATAGACAGAGAGTGGGAATGGGTTAGCTTACAAGAGCTTCCCATTCCTGCATTTCTTTTCTCGTATAGATAATCGGTAAGATGTTCTTCGTAAAGGACAATCAGCCCCTTTATTATTTCTCAGAGTATTTTTCGATTACACAATTATGTGTTTTCTGTTTTTTATCATAAGAAATTCCAACAAGTAAAATATTGTCAGTATAATTTGTAATAGCCTCAGGGTACTGCCTGTTTTTTATCTGCCGGATTGCGGTCTGGGCATTTTGATTCCATTTTAACTCAACAACAAGTGCAGGGTAATCTCTGGAATATTCTGGTTTTGGGAGGTAGACAAAATCTGCAAAACCTCTGCCTGCAGGAAATTCACGTATAGGTTTAAAATAATACCGCATAGTGCTGAGATAACCGATGGACAGAATGCTGCTGAGGGAGTTTTCGTTGTTGTACTGAATAGCTGAAGCGTATTCATTGTGTATTTTTTCAATGGATCTGGCCACAGTGTCTGCGTCCATGTCCAGAGTGGCATCCAGCAACTCTGAGGATTCCTGCTGGAATGTCAGAAATTCATTCCATTTCTTTCGTTTAACAGCTTTGGCAAGTTCCTGACGGATTTCTTCGTTTGGAACAAATGCAGAATGAGTGTCCTGATCATAACCCAGATATCCCAGATGGATCAGGCAGGTAAGAATATCATCTCTGCAGGTAAAGTTCACCATATCATTCTGGAAAGTCGTAGGATCGATTTCTACGGAATTACCGGACAACATTTCTATAATGGCAGTTTTGAGTCCGTCAAAATCCATATTGATCAGAGGCACAATTGCTTCGTAGGTTCCGGTATCCGACCAGTAGCTTTGGAATTTATTCCAGATCATTAATTCTACTACTGCTTTAGGATTGTATACCTGATATTGCTCCAGCAGATAACCGTCATACCAGTGCTTGGTTTTGGAGAAATCCCGGTGGTATTTTTCGCAGAGCATTCGTACTTCTTCCTCCGTAAAGCCAATATATCTGGAAAAGATCCTGGCGTCAGTCATTGTAAACTCCGCAAAATTGTTCAGAGCTGACTGTGTTTTGATTTTTTTGATTGGAAGAATCCCGGTGAGGTAAGCCAGTTGAATATATTTGGTAGGTTCAGAACCTTTGAACATACCGCGGAGAAAGTTGATGTATTCCTCTTGGACTATCAGGTCGGTAGAGGCATCTCGGATTAAAACATCCCATTCATCAATAATTACTACGAACTTTTGACCAGTGGCAGTGTTAATGCAGGACAGAGCCTCAGGCAGAGAGCTTATGGAGTCAGGCAGAATTTCAGGGTAATAATTTCTTAATTCCAGAATCGTTTTTTCAGTGATGTAGGAAACTACATTCTCCGGACCGCCGGCTGGTTCCATACACCATTGAATATCCAGATGGATCACATCATATTGATTCAGATATTTCGTGAAACCAGGTGCCTGACCGATTTCCAGAGATGAGAACATTTCTTCGGAACTACAGCCTTTACAGTAATATGCGGTGAGCATATCGGCAGTGATGGATTTCCCGAACCTACGGGGGCGACTGTTGCATATGAATTTTGCAGTGGTGTCCATAACCTTATTTGTATATGCCAGCAAACCGGTTTTATCTACATAGATTTCTGAATTCAGCGCAACCTGAAAAGCACTGTTTCCGGAATTTACAAATCGTCCCATGGAAATGACTCCTTTCTGTTCAGTGATTTTTATCATGTATACTGATTGGTTTCTTTGGTCTATTGTAAAATGCTATATTCAGAATGTCAATGAGGTATGGGAAAGATATCAGACATCTGATACGGGAGCGCAGGAATAAAATTTTGTCAATAGAATAATCCCCTGGAAGTACTGATTAACTTCCGGGGGATTATCTTGTGATACAAATATGTACTGTTATATAGTGCGTATATAACGTTTTTAACTCCTCGTAAAAATTTTCTCTGGTTCCGGCCATGATAACGATGATTATCAAATCATCAAGCTGTCTCACCCGATATGTCAGTTCATAATTAGTTTTATTATAATAAATGTCATAACCGTACATTCCTGCCAGATCACCTGTCTTTTCTTCGCCGATGGAATAATCTTCACATATCATTTCAATAGCTTCTTTGTACAGAGATTTCAGCTTTTTATCTTTAAGTTTTTTCAGAAATTTTGCTGCAGGTGGAAGGATCTGTACCTGTGTCATTTTTCATCCTCCGTTCCGAAAACATCCTCTAAGGAGTATCCTCCTGATTTAGATTCTGCGACCCGGTCTGCTTCGGCAAGCATTGCTTCAACTGCCGGACGGATTTTTCGCTGTGTCTGTTTAAATTTCTCAAGTAATTCTTCACCGCTATATCCCTGTCTGATCAGATCGGCAAGAATCTGTTCGGCAAATTCACCACTGGTATTTTCTTTAACGGGGCGTAAAACCAGTTCGTTTCCACGCATGATACATTCTGCTTCCGTATTAAAAACCCAGAAGCGTAAAAAATTTCTGCGGGATAGTAATCTGGCGTTTTAGATGAAATACTGACTTTTTTTTGATTCCATGGATGTGCTGCCTTTCAATGGGATTGTTGCTGTTGCCATTCGTGTATGCCTCCTTCCTATTTTATGTTTGTTTATTCTGTAATATACATACTGCTTGGTTTCTTTGTTCTTTGTTATATTGTAAAATATTATGTTTGGGATGTCAATTACAGAGAAGTAAAATCAGTTTCTTTATTGAATAGAAAAATTTTTCTATTTGGCAGAAAATATGATTAGTGATATCATAAAAACATATCTGTAAAATTGTGCAAATGTATCCTGCTTCTGCATTGCGGTAATTCCATGAAACGATGCAATGGATTCTTTTATCAAGTGTGTTAAACAGAATCGGCGAAAGACATTGTACAGAAACAGCAGGAGTTAAGGATGGAAGATATAATGGAAGACAATTTTGAAAAATTAAATCTGCTTCTGGAGCAGGAACAGTGTGAATTTGTGGATATTCCAGATGGTTTTACCGGACAGACGGAGAGTGGAGAATTACGACTGATCTATCTGATGAATGATGCAGTGGAGAGTTTTCTGGTTCTGAAAAATGCCAGGATGACGGGAAATTATGTCAGGGATTATGAAGGTGAGTTTGAGGGCTCTGTAGAGAAGGCAGACAGGGATTTATGTGAAGTAGAGTATATTCTGGTGGTTCATCAGGGGCGAAATGTGTTTACTGTATTTTTTGAAGATATTTTGTTGGAAACACAGTTGTATAATTATGGAGAGCTGGGACATTTCTGGGTGAAGGGCTATGAAAATCTCAGGGTAATGGAGTATCAGATTGCCATATTGCGTGATAAATATGAGTATCTGGGAGAAAAATATTGCACTGAGTATGAAGGAAAGCTGGCAATGCTGCGTGATTTCCCGCCGTTAAACTATCTTTTTTATCCGGCAGTACCGGAGAAGTATATTGTTCCGGTGGACAACCCATGGGAGGTAACGGCGGAAGCACTGGCAGTTATGCAGGAACTGGCAACGGAAGCAGGAGATGAAAAACTGGGAAAAATGCTCAGGCGTTATGAAAAAAATCCGGATATATCAAATGCCAAAAAGATAGCCGGAATGCTTTGCAGGAGCAGTCATTTACCGGTGATTACTCTGCTGGGAGAAAAAATCAGGGAAGCAGCATCGGTCTATCCGGATAGAGATTTTGGCAGAAAACAGAATAAATATCTACATGAATTGATGGAAAAAGCTGAACGAAGAAAAGAAGAATTGGAAGCAGAGAATATTCAGACTCTGATCTACAGAGAAGAACCTTTCATTTATGACTGTGATTCCATATCGTTTCAGGTATATCTTATGATTGTGAGAAAAGGTGTATGGAAGCAGAAAATAATGGTTGAGAAAATATAAAGTAGTCCGAACAGGAATAAAGAAGGGATTATAATAATAATGGATAAATTATTAGACTTAACAAGAGACTTTGATGCAGCGAAAGCTGCTTTTGAAACATATCTGGATGAATATGACAGAGCGGATGATAAGATTCATCTGAAAATCGTACATACTTATGGAGTGGTTGATGCAGCAGAGGACATTGCCCGCCGTATGGGGGCTGGATGAGGAAGATGTACAGCTGGCGAAGGTAATCGGATTGCTCCATGATATTGGAAGATTTGAACAGATTAAACGATTTGACAGCTTTGAACCGGGAACCATGGAGCATGCAGTATATGGTGCACAGCTTCTGTTCGGACCGGAGAAAATGATCCGCAGATTTGTGAAGGATGACAGGTTTGACAGTCTGATCTGCACTGCGATTGAGAAGCACAGTGATTTCAAACTGGAAGAAATTACGGACGAGAGAACCCTGCTTCATGCAAAGTTAATCCGAGATGCAGACAAGCTGGATAATTGCAGGGTAAAGCTGGAAGAGTCAATGGAAACACTTCTGGGAGTGGATGAGAAGGGTGTTGGTGAAGGAGTGATCGCACCAAAGGTATGGGAGTCCTGTATGGCAAAGGAATCTGTATTATCTTCAGACAGAGTTTCAAAAGTGGACTACTGGATTTCCTATATTGCTCAGTATTATGATATCAATTTCCCGGAAACCTATGAGATCATGCGTGAACATGATTATGTGAAAAGAATCATGGACAGGGTTCCTTATGCATTGCCGGAAACACAGGAAAAGATGGATATTCTGGCAGCAGAGATGGAGGAATATATGGATGAGAGAATTCGAAACAAAAAATAAAAATGCGAAAAGCAATAAACAGTGGGTGGGGACATATGAAAAGACAAGAGTGAACAAAATGGATATGGATAAAACAGAGAAGAATCAGGAGAAATTCACCTGCGGAGAATTCGAATATCAGGTCATAAGAAGTGCCAGAAAAACCATGACTCTGGAGGTTCGCAGGGATGGAAACGTAATCGTTCGCGCACCTCTCCGTACAGGTCTGCCGAGGATCAAAAAATTGTAAACCAGAAGCAGGAGTGGGTTCTGGGATGTCTGGAACGGACAAAAGAATACCGGGAACAGAAAGCCGCTGAGCGCAGATACTGAGCGAAATCGAAACGAAATGTCTATAATACGAAAAAGCAAAAGAAACGATTACCAAAAAGAGTTTCTTATTTTGCCAGACTCATGGGCGTTTCTTACCGCAAATATCACCATCAGAGAACAGAAAAACAAGATGGGGAAGCTGTAGCAGTGAGAAAGAATCTGAACTTTAACTGGAAACTGATACTGGCACCTCCGGAAGTGCTGGATTATGTAGTGGTACATGAACTCTGCCATCTGAAGGAAATGAATCATTCGAAGGCATTCTGGGACGAGGTCGGGAAAGTAATGCCGGAGTATGAGACGTACAAGTTGTGGCTGAAAGAAAACGGATGGAAGTTATAAATATATCTTTGGGTGTTGATATTTTATAACTCTTGAAAAGAAATATTTTGATGTGAATTTAAGGAGATAAATGTTAATGAAAATGATAGCTGATCTGCACATTCATTCCAGATTTTCCATGGCGACAAGCAAAGAGGGCATGCCTGAAAATCTGGATTTCTGGGCGAGAAAGAAAGGAATTTCACTGATTGGAACAGGTGATTTCACGCATCCGGTATGGAGAGAAGAACTGAAGGAGAGACTTGTTTCAGAGGGAAACGGCCTGTATCGCCTCAGAGATGCATATGTAAAAGAAGAAAGCCGGAAGTTCCCGGGAGAAGGAACACGTTTTGTTGTCTCCGGGGAAATCAGTTCTATTTATAAGAAAAATGGAAAGACCAGAAAAGTACACAATGTAATCCTGCTTCCCAGTCTGGAGGCAGCAGATGCCATGGCACAGCGTCTGGAAAAAATCGGAAATATTCACTCAGATGGTCGTCCGATTCTTGGTCTGGACAGTCATGATCTTCTGGAAATGATGCTGGATGTATGCCCGGAAGGAATTCTGATTCCGGCTCATATCTGGACACCGCATTTCTCTGTATTAGGTGCGAAATCAGGATTTGATTCTGTAGAGGAATGTTTCGAGGAACTGGCACCGTATATATATGCACTGGAAACAGGGCTTTCCTCTGACCCGGCTATGAACTGGAGAATTTCCAAACTGGACCGCTATCAGCTTGTATCCAATTCAGATGCACATTCCCCGTCTAAACTGGGACGCGAGGCGAATCTGTTGGATATTGACTGTTCCTATGAAGGACTTTATCGGGCAATCCAGACTGGCGAAGGGCTGGAAGGAACAGTAGAATTTTTTTCCTGAAGAGGGGAAATATCATTTCGATGGTCACAGAAAATGTGGTGTATCATTAAGTCCTGTGGAAGCAGAACGGCTTGGAGGAATCTGCCCTGTCTGCGGAAAGAAGCTGACCATGGGCGTAGATCACAGAGTAGAACAGCTTGCAGACAGAGCGGAAGGTTTTGTGAAAAAAGATGGTAAGAAATATGAAAGCCTTGTACCTCTGCCGGAAGTGATCTCTGCATGTATGGGCTATTCCACTGCAAGTAAGAAAGTGCAGGGGTGTTTTGAACAGATGATTCAGACACTGGGGACAGAATTCGACATTCTGCGAAATGTACCGTCAGAAGATATTAAATCCTGTGCAGGAGAACGGATTGCGGAAGGAATTGAAAATGTAAGAACCGGAAATGTGAAGAGAATTCCGGGGTATGATGGGGAATATGGAAAGATTGAATTGTTTGATGAAAATTAAACATAGAATGATGAAATTATAAAACGGCCTATAAGAGAATGATTAGAGAGGAAATAGTGTATGAAGAAAATAGGGATTATTTCAGATACCCATGGCCTGCTCAGGTCGGAAATACTGGAAATTTTAAAGGGTTGCGACTGTATTATCCACGCAGGTGACGTAAACAAACCGGAAATTCTGGATACACTGCGTATGATGGGTTCTATTTATGTAGTCCGAGGAAATAACGACAAAGATTGGGCAGAGGGAATGGTGAAAACCTTACACTTTACCATAGAAGGGGTAAAATTTTTCATGACTCACAATAAAAAAGATGTAGACTGGGATTTAAAAGACACACAGGTAGTCATCTTCGGACACACCCATAAATACTTCGAAAAAAATGATAGACAACCGTCTATGGCTAAACCCGGGAAGCTGCGGCCCCAGACGCTTCGACCAGGAGATTACCATGGCAGTAATGACAGTCGATAATGGAACTTATCAGTGGGAAAAGGTTGCCATGATTCCTGAAAAGTAAACAGAAGACAAAGTAGATTGGTCAGGAGGGAAGAAAAAATACACAGTAATGAAAGTGGTGATAATATGCACAAGTGGAATGAGATTACAGATGAGAATTCGCTGAAGGAATTTATGGAAAGAGTGTCGTTTTTCCATGATAGCTGTATCAAAGAGATGCATTATCTGAGCGGAGCATATGTTAATGAAAACCTGGATATGTATCCTGTAAACGATCGCAGGATTCTGAGAGTAATAATACAACGGCAGTATGAAGAAGATTCAATGATTGAAATGGAATTTCAGGGATTAAAATATTTAAAGTTATTTCCGGCAGACGAACGCTATTCATGCGAAATACTCGATTCCAATATAATTCTGAAAGAGGATTGTATCATCTGGAGCGACCGCGAAGATAAAACAGAGCTGGAAGATGGAGACACAGGAACTTTGGTATGTGCATCTAAACTTCGATGGCGTTCGATTTTCGGATATATGGGAGAGAAGAATTATTGGTAGGTGTGCCCTGTCCCACATTTCTTTTGACCCAAGGGGTGTGTAACAGCACAGTCTCTACTTCAATAATCCTTTGGATAAAGCCTTTATAATTTATGTAAAGTATATCGTATTTATTCTTTTTCGTAAAGAAGTCTGGATGGAAGTTCTGCTTACCACAGTATAATATATAGAAGAAAAAGTTTTTGCAGAAAAGAATCAGGATTCTGTAAAAACTTT
>ENA-OQAJ01000283-OQAJ01000283.1-human-gut-metagenome-genome-assembly--contig:-NODE-283-length-15939-cov-3.120541_pt1 | contig 15939 bp, 13 predicted proteins | sample MGYA00242736_ERZ504529 | MGnify/ENA primary metagenome ERZ504529 (study PRJEB26092, sample SAMD00036275) | human gut metagenome | host: Homo sapiens | study: EMG produced TPA metagenomics assembly of...
TGCAATTGGCGTCAACTGCGCATCGCAGCCAACCGGTACCTGCCAATGTTCCTCCTGCCGGTGGCCTGCATAATCCTGTCTATCCCGGGATGGCTGAAGTTCGGCATCCACCTCAACGCCGCGTTCATGAGCATCACCAGATTATTGGGCGTGCTCGCCACTTTGGGTGCGATCGCCCTTGCGTTCGACATCAAACGCATTCCGTGGCGTACGCCATTGCGGATTCTCATCGCTTCTTACTGGTTCTCCTTCGGCGTGGGCGTGGTGCAATGGCTATCCATCCATCTGCATATCAAGCCGTTGACCGACTATTTCGCGCACCTCATGTACCGGCAGTACATCAATGAAAGCTCGGTGTGGGGCGGTGATCACCCGCAGTTCCTGTTCGCGGAGCCCAGCTATATCGGCATGCATCTGTTTGGCGTATTGCTGCCGCTTATGTGGCTTATGCGTGGGCTATGCCAAGCGGTTGCGCAACCTCATCGTTGTGTATGCGATTGGCGCTGTGCTAATGCAGGCCGGCACCCGGATCGTTCTTCGCGCGAATCTACCAAAGTCTTGATCCGATATGCGGGCTGCTCGCCCATCCGTGGACGGTGCTTACCGGATATGGCGCCGGCAACATCATCAACGCGGTATGGGCCGGCGCGCAGCACGCGGGACGATTGTTGAATGACCTGGGCATGAATGGAAGTGCTGCGGTGGGATTCGCGGCTGGCATCAGCAATCATTTGGTAGGTAATGTTCGACTGTTCAGTTTTTGAGCCTTGCCGCTCTGGAGCTGCCATATGCGAATGAAATATGTTTCGTTGCTTAGGGCGCAGTGGTCACGGCCCGTTCGGACCGCAGCTCCTCGATACTTATATGCAAGACGGCAGTCGATGGCCGTCTATGTGGGTGAAGTGATCTGAAGTGATTTACAAGCTGAGGATTTGCGAGCCGAACGGCCACAAAGCCAGCTTGGCCATCTTGAACGACTGAATGCCGAACGGAATACCGATGATGGTGATGCAATTGAGCAGCCCGGCACCCACATAGCCAATCGCCATCCACAAACCAGCCAGTACGAACCAGATGATGTTGATCAGCACGGATCCCACGCCGCCGCCATACTCCACGGTCTTACCAAACGGGGTCAACGTGAGCCCCGCCATCTTGAACGCCTGAATACCCAGTGGAATGCCCACAATGGTGATGCACAACACCAAACCGATAATGGCCCAGCTGGCGGCGAGCAACAGTCCACCCAAAATCAGCCACAGAATATTGCCAAGAAGTCGCATACGCACATGATACTGACATGCCGTGCCGATGCCGACAAGTGGCAACGGATAACAACAAAAGATACAAAAAGCAGCAAAGCCATGTGGGAAGGATGTATTTTGCTTCGCCATAAGCAAAAATGGCGAGGCGGATTTATCGAATCTTAATCGAACCAAGTTTTAATACGGTTGCATTGCTTGGCGATGCCTCCGAATATGTTGGTCAAATTTTGACTTTGCTTTCCGAGGTGTTGCTGGCAGCAGCGTATTGAATGGATTTTTGCAGTCACTTAATTGATGCGGCTGCAAAAAGCGATCGGTATTTTTCTGGCTGAATTCCTTAAGTACGGAGCGGCAGAAAACAAGATCTTTGATAAATGCCATGTAAAACTGCTCAACATCTGTTTGACTGAAAGCCCGCTACAAATCTGCCATACATACCGCAGATAGACCGGTTGAAATGGGAAAGATGCGCAGAGTGTGGGGCGTTCGCCTTGGGAACGGACGCCCCACACTTGTTGTGCGGGAATTTATAGCATTCCGATCAGTCCGTGATCGTGGCCGTCGCGTGCGAAGGCTGGAATCGTGTCTATTCCGGCGTCGACAGTGATTTTTTGCCCCCCTCCATACACTTTGCCAGTGCGTAGATCCGTCCATGTGATGCTAGCGTTTCCGGGAAGCGTCACCTCACGCGATCTGGCTCCGGCCTCAACTACGGGGGCCACTAGGACATCAGGGCCGAACATATATTCATCGGCGATATCGGACACCGATTCGTCTTGAGGGAACTCGTAGAAGAGCCCACGGACCAAGGGCTGGCCATCGGTATGTGCTGATTCGAACAATTCCCGCGTGTAAGGGCGCATTTTCTCGCGAATGGCAATGAACTTTCGGAAGATCTGCTCCGTCTCGGGGCCATAGCTCCAAGGCTCATGTCGGCGCCACTTGGCGAACGGTGGTCTCCGGCCGAATTGGTGATGGTCTCCTTGCCGGTTGTCGTATGCAGACTACGGTCGCCATGGTTGCGCATGACCGGTAGGAAGCATGAGAACGCGCACCAGCGGGCCAACAACTCCTTGAAATCGTCCGAATCAATTATCCCATCATGGAAACCGCCCATATCGGTGGTGAACCAAGGAATACCGGCCATGCCCATGTGGATGGCGCAGGTAATCTGGGCACGAAGGTCGGCGAAGGTCGAACCAACGTCTCCAGACCAAACAAGAGAACCATAGCGTTGCGAACCAGCCCAAGCGCAACGGGTGAGGTTGACGATGTCACCATCCCTTCCTATGGTTTGTTGTCCCTCGTAGAAGCCTTTGTTATAGTCTCTTGGGTAGATGTTTGCCACCTGCTGGTTTGGGCCGGCGTAATATCGATAGTTGTCGAAATCGTACGTTCCGTATTCAGGTTCCGCTTCATCGAGCCAGAATGCATCAACCCCAAGCTCGGCATAATTTGTTCGGCACTTCTCCCAAACGTATTCGCGAGCTTTTGGATTGGTGGCGTCATAGAACTGGCTGGGACCTTCGAACATCATGCCGACGTCTTCACCCTTATCTGCGCGCACGAGAAGGTTCTTTGACTTCATCTCAACATAATTCTCTGAGGCGAGCGCGACCTGGGGCCACACAGATACCATGAGTTTCACTCCCATGCTGTGCAGCTCGTCCGCCATAGCTTTGGGGTCGGGCCAGAATTCATTCTCAAAACGGAAGTCACCCATATGCGGCCAGTGGAAGAAATCTACAACGATGAGATCCAACGGAATATTACGCTGTTTAAACCCATGGGCGACGTCTAGGAGCTGACGTTGATTCCAATATCTAAGCTTGCACTGCCAGAATCCCAGTCCCCATTCAGGCATGTGAGGAGCGTGCCCTGTGGCGTCGGCATAATGCTTCATTATCGAAGAAGGTGTATCGCCTGTGGTAATCCAGTAATCAATCTGCTTGGCTGATTCAGCTTGCCATTCCGTACGGTTCTTGCCGAACGTAACGTTTCCAAAGTGCCGGGTTATTCCACAGGAAGCCATATCCGGCGCTGGAAACCACGAAAGGAATGGATGCCTGTGAATTGCGATGCGCGAGTTCGAGGGTACAACCTTTCAGATTGAGGATGTTCTGTTGGTACTCGCCCATACCATATAGTTTCTCATTTTCCGGTGTGGTAAAGGAAGCAACGATGGAATAGTCGCCTCCGGTGATTGGTTTGAACCATCGCGCTCGAAGATTTAGTGATCCGCCAGATGGTATTTCCTGAATGAGCGGTGTGCCGTCTGCCTTATAGAAGCTCAGTAAACAGCGTGGCTCTTCATATCCTGATCCGGAGTACAGGCCGCAGGATGCTTTCGCTTGAACTACAATATCGCCATTGCGTAATTCGGCGGTTCTACTGGGCTTGTCAATGGTGATGCCATAGTTGTGGCTGCCTGAGGCCTGGTTGTTTTGTGGCAGCAAAGCTCCGTCTTGTTCCTGTATCTCATGCATTTTCGAGGCGCGGACGCGGACTGAATTCTTTCCCCATGGTTCGATGCGAAGATATTCGCCGTCACCAGTCCACAACAGTGCATCTCCATCGATAGCAAAAGTTAGTTCACTCATAGTTGGTCCTTGTAATTATGTACTTAAGGGTTGGATTAGTCTTTCACCGCTCCGGCTGTTACGCCGCGGCAACGTATTTCTGTGCGAAAATTAGTAATAGCGCTGTTGGTACTGAGGCCAATACTGCGGTGGCCATCATTGGCCCCCATTCTTGGTTCTGTGAACCGATAAAGTCATATAGACCCATGGTGATTGGCCTCATCTTGCCGCCACCGGAATCGAGGGTCGAAGCAAACATGAAATCTGACCATGCCCAGAGGAAAGCGAACAGCGAAGTCGTGACAATGGTATTACGGGAGAGTGGAATCACGATTTTGGTAAAAACACCCCACTGCGATGCTCCGTCGATTTGCGCTGCCTCCACCAACGAGCGTGGCATACCGGACATAAATCCCGTCATCAGAATCACTGCGAACGGTACCGACAAAGTGGAGTCGGCAACGATAAGTCCCGGAATACTGTCGAGAAGACCGATGTCATCGTAGATCTGGTAGAAGCCTAGAGACATAACGACCGCGGGAATCATCTGAGCAACAATCAACAGGAAGTTCATGGACTTTGAGCCTTTGAACTCCAAGAAAACAATGGCGTATGACGAAGGTAATGCAATTGCTAGAGTCAGGATCACGCATCCTATGGCAACTAGCAATGACGTTCCTAGGTAGGGGAGCTGTGAACTTAACGCAGAGGCATAATTGTCAAGCGTGAAATCTTTGGAAACAGGTCACCTGAACGGATGGAACGACGTTGCGTGAATGATATGTTGATCATCCAGTATACGGGGAAGAGCATAATCAGCGTCAAAATGATGCCTATAAGTGTTTTCCACCATGATGAACGATGTTTCATTTTAGTTACCTCTTCTCTTCATTCCGCTGGGCCCACAGGTAAATCAGAGCGAAAATCAGTGCTACGACAATGAGAATCGTGCCCACAACGGATGCTTCCGAATACCGGATGGTTGCTGATGTGCCCTTTCCGAAAGCCATCTCATAAGCCCAAGTTGCCAAGTTCTCGAAGATCCAGTGCCCTTGGTCATAATCCAGATGATGTCTACTGTTCGTAACGTGTAGACGAAACCTAGCAGGAGCGTGATCATCGATACCGGCTTGAGCAACGGGAAAGTAATCTTCCAGAAGCGCTGCCAAGCATTGCAGCCATCCACGCGGCGGCTTCATACAAGTCGCCATTGATGTTTTGCAAGCCCGAATACAGAATTACGAGGTTGAAAGGAATACCAAGCCAAATATTGGCAATGATAACCGCCCACAAGGAATGATCGGCTTGCAGCCACCAAACCGGGTCCAAACCAAATAGTTTGAGGAAATTATTAATAACACCGCTGTCGGCGTCCATCATCCATTGCCAGATCGTACCGGAAATCATTGGCGGAAGTAGCATGGTACAAGGAATGCGCCGCGCAAAGCCGCGGAAAGTTTGAAATTCTGATTGAAGAAAACCGCCAATGCCAAGCCGATAGAGTATTGGAAAACGATAGAAGCGAAGACGAAAATCAAAGTCTGTCCGAGAATGGTCCAGAACTGTTGATTGCTTAATATTTCCTTATAGATATCGAATCCAGACCAAGGGGCATCGCCGGTCACAAAAGTGCGACGTGTGTAGCGGTGCATACTCATGGAAATATTCTGAATCAGAGGCCAAACGTAGAAGATAAGCATGTAAATAATCAGCGGGGCCGCGAAACCAATGGCGGCCAATGTGGTTGGCTTGATTCGCCTTGGTTTATCTGCGGTGATTGTTTGAGACATAGTTCACCTGCCTGTTGATGGAAAAGATGGAATGGGGCGTCTGAATATCGCAATGAATGGCGGGCAGATGCCCCAGAAAAATATGAGACCGCGAATCAGCCCTTATTCAAGGCAGCCTGTAGATCTTCAGAAAGCTGTGCAGAAATGTCTTCGTATTCCAGACCAACGTCAGTGGTACGGCCTTCAGCATTTTCTACGGCGTCAACCCAAGGTGCCCAGGCACTGTTCTCTTCCACCTGCTGCTTGCGGACGTCACTTTTGGCGGCAAGATAAACCATCTCATCATTGGTCTTCTTGAGATTATCTCCGTCAATGAGGCACTGAATGACCTCCGCGGTTGCTTTCATCTTGTCACTGTCTTTGGTTTTCTGGGCTGGAATGGTAATGAACTCGCCACCGCTTGGAACTGGGGCTACTCCGCCATCTTTGGATGGGATGGAAATCATCTTGTAGCCTTTCTCGACGGCCGACTCCATCTGCCATGAACCATTTTCGGAGAAGCCGTAATCGCCGCCAAGGAACAGATCCCATGCAGCAGATTGGTTGTCCGTTGCGACCGATTTCGGAGCCCAACCTTTTTGGACCCAGCCGGATACCAGATCAAGCGCATCCTGCTCGGCACTGGAACCTGAAGCGTCCTTCAATTGACCGCCGGCTCCCCAGAACCAGGGAAGGAACTGGAATGTTCCTTCTTCGCCGGAAATGCCGGAGAACGTGATGCCCTTATATCCTGCGTTTACTACTTTTTCGATGGCACTGTTGAGTGAATCCCAATCGGTAATCGATTCCGGGTCGACGCCGGCCTTATTGAGGACATCGGGGTTGTAATACAAGCCCAATGCGTTAGTGCCGTAAGAAACCCCATATTGTACGCCGTCGATGATGCCGGGACCTTCGATATTTCTTGTCGAATCCTGAAACGTCGACTCCCGCTGCCTCGATATCCGTAACAAGTCCTGCGTCGACAGCGGTAGGCATCTTTTGGTTATCGATCAGGGCGATCTGGGGTGCGTTGCCGGCCTTGACAGCTGTTGTGAGATTGTTTAATAGGTCTGACTGCGCATAGCCGATGCGTTTTACGTTATATCCCTCAGGAGCACAATTGGTAACGTATTTCGCCCATGTGCTGCTATCGTTCTTCTGAGGGTATGGGTCCCAGAATTCGATTGTTTTGGAATCTTGACTCGAGTTGCTACCGCAAGCGGCGAGACTGACTGCCGCGGCACTTGCGGCGATTAAAGCTATCACGCGCTTCATATTTGAACCGATCATTTGGTATTTCCTTTCATTAACAGCGCACCTATGCGCTGAATGATTAATTTATTGCGTTTGGGAAGTTTTAATCCCAAACTGTTGAACCGGTTAAACAAGTTAAATAATAAACCCTGATCTTTGAAAAGTCAAATCGACGAACTTAACCAATGTAGAATCTCGTGGTTGTTTTCTGCGCGTAATCTACGTAGCTGCGATGTTACTCGGGCTCTTGGGTTAGTGGATAATCAAGATAGCGGGTGACCGTCGGGGCTTTCGGATTGTTTATTCGACGCAAAAGGGCTCCCACGGCGGCTTCTGATAGTTGCGCAATGTCCGGACGCACTGCAGGGAACGATATCTTCATTGATGTTGCTAGCTGTTTCGGGAAGACGGTTACGACCTGCAAGTTATCCGGTGTTCGGAGGTTCCTGCGTGCCAAGACCTGAGGGGCAACGATTGTTGCTGGCTCGTTGTGAAGTATCAGAGCGGTCGCTTTGGTGTGCGTATCTAGTGCATGCTCAATGAGGGGCGAAGGATCCGAATCGTCGTCTTTCGGATATTCGACATGCATTTTCAGATCAAGACGTTTGGCGGTCTCTATCGCTGAATCCAGAAAGCGCCAAGCGTAGCCAAGACCCTGATCAAATATTGTGTGTGACCATGGAATAAGAATCACCTCTTTATGCCCTTCAGAGGCTAAGAAATTCAAGATTGATGATGCAGCCTTGGCGAAATCGGAATCCACTGTATCCAAACCGTGTGAGTTCTTTGGCGAGCCGAATGCAACGGTCGGAATGTGCTCTTTTGCGGCATAGCTGACTCGTGGATCCTCATCTTTGACGTCCATCAGGATGAACCCATCCACTTTCTTTGACGACCATGCTTCATGCATTGCCTCGAAGCCGTCGTTCTCGCCAATGAGTAGGGTGTCGTATCCTCTCTTTGTCGCTTCTTCGGATAGCAGGTACACGTACAGCCCAAAGAGGGCTGACAGATAGTTGCCGTGAAAGGCGGGGGAGACCACACCTATTGTTTTGGTTTTTCTTACGGATAGTGCGCGGGCTGCATGGTTCACCGTATAGCCTAATTCGTCAATCGCATGTTGCACCTTAAGTGTTGTAGCTTGGGTGATTCGAGGATCTCCCGATAGTACATACGAGACTGTTGCCTTGGAAACACCGGCTGCGTGCGCCACGTCAGAAATTGTTACCATATATCACCTGCTCTTGCTTCGTCGCTTCGCTAGGTTAAGCAAATAATCAACATGAGACAAGTTTAGCGTTATCTGTTTGCGCGCGTCGTCATGATGGTCGACAAAAGGCAATGACTCTATTCCACGTTTCCTCTCGTCCAATGGAGGTGTGGACGGCTATGCGCGCGAGTATCTACCAAACTACTGATGTTGGCGGTTTGGGTTAAGTCGCGTTGCTGTCTTGGCGTATGCCGTTGACGGTGCGAACATTGGTGAGTTTGATTCGCATCGGTGCTTGAGGCGATTAAACGTACATGCGTGTGAAGAAAAGTACATTGAACGCCGTAAGAAAAGCACATTGAACGCCGGGGTAAGACGAAGAGGCTTGTCTGCGGCTCGCATCTCGTCTATGTATGGCAGATTCGGGGGCCTGTCCGGAGACATCTCACTTACATATGGCAGACACATGCGGCGAAAACCTCAAAAACGTACCCCCGAAGTGGCTGTTTTCGCAGGCGACGTGCCATATATAAGCGAGATGTTTCCGTACGAAAAGCAAAATCTGCCATACATAACGCAGATAGACCGGTTGGCGTGGGGTATTACGCGAAGTGATTTCACGCGAGTACACGCTGCGGCCTACAGCAGGGGAGCGGTGCGTGGTTTTGCGGTTGAGTTTCGTACTTGCAGCTGAACGGGGAATGTCTCGAATGGTTCCTCGATGGGTTGTCCTCGATGAGTGCCAGGGCCTTTTGTGCCGCATCGACGGCCATGTCGTATGGGCGCTGTCGAACGGTGGTTAGCTCAGCTTCTTTGGCGAAGGTGCTGTCGTCAAATCCGGTTACGGAAATATCTCCAGGCACGGAAAGGCCGCTGCGTTGAAGGCGGAAGAACAATGGAATTGCCTGTGAGTCCTGATGAAAACACAATGCGGTGGGTGGGTTGTCTTGCGCCATGATCTCGGAAATTGCCGCATCTAGAATGCTGTCGCCTTTTTGCACTGCCAGTGTGCGGGCGGTCAGTCCGTCAATTGCATCGCAGGCTTCCTGGAATCCGGAAATACGGTTAAATGAGCTGAATCCCAATGTGGAGGAAAAGCTTTCATATAAATACAGCAGGTTACGATGTCCCAGCTTGGCGAGATGTCGAACGATGAGTTTGATGCCTTCTTTGTCGTTGATACCGACAGTTGCATCGAATCCTTCGCTGGTGGTATTGATACCGATAATCGGAATTTTGCGGTTCCGAGACGTTTGACCTCGTCGGGGCTGATGCCAAATGAGGAAACGAATACGGCATCGGCGTTGCTGCGTACGGGAAGTTCCTCGAAGAATGCGTCACGCGCCTCCGACCCCTCGATGGGGTAGATGACCAGATCGTACCCGGCGTCACGCAAAACATCGTTAAGTCCGGCAATGATTTCGGCGGTGAACCATTCGATGACGCCGCTGCCGACCAATAATGCTATGCGATAGGTTCTACCGGATTTAAGAATTCCTGCCGATCTGGAAACGCTGAAATTCAACGCATCGGCTGCGGCCTGCACTTTCAACCGTGTTGCCTCTGACACCTGTTCAGGGTGTGCGAAAGTGCGTGAGACTGTAGCGTTCGATACGCCTGCCTTCAGTGCCACATCGCCGATGCTCGCTTTCATGGTGCCTCCGAAAGTTTTTCACTGTTTGTTTCAGCCTACCATCATTGCCGTCCTCATGGCTACAGAGTTGAAAGATGAATGAAAAGGGTTGCGATACGACACGCCGTATGAAAAACAATGTGTGCACGCTCACAGCGGTGAGATGAAACGGGTTTCAAATGAAACCGTTTACATTTTAAAAAACCTTGAATTGCCAATATGAAACCCTTGTCGTATGCTATTGCTTGTCCGCAAGGGGCGGATGAAGGCTTACGAGGACGTAAGGAGAGATATGAAAATCAACAAAGGTATCGCAGTGGCAGTGGCGGCCTTGAGCATCGTCGGCTTGGCTGCGTGCGGGAACAGCAATGCCGCGTCCGGCACAACCGATACGAAAGCCGACAAAGGGCTTGACGTTATCGGCAACACCATCACCTACGACCCCAATCATCTCGTGAACGACGGCAAGCCAATCCAGCTCGAGTACTGGAGCTGGGGCAGCAAGGGCACGGATCCTGTCTACAAGATGATTGAGTCCTACACGAAGACGTATCCGAACGTCACCATCAAAACGGTGAATGTTTCATGGGATGATTATTGGACCAAGCTGCCGTTGGCTCTGAAAGGCAAAAACGGTCCGGCCGTTTTCAACATCCACAATTCTTACGATGCGTTGATTCGTCCATACGCAGCGGATTACGATATCGACACCAAGTCTCTGGAATCCGACTACTCCACCGCATCCGTACATGAAGATGCGAACGGCAAAGTCAAGTACATCGACTCCGTGATCAACACCGGCAACATCTACTACAACAAGACATTGTGGAGCGAAGCGGGCCTCACCGACGCCGACATTCCGACCACATGGGACGAATTCATCCAGGTCGCCCAAAAGCTCACCAAAACCGACGGCAGCAAGATGACGCAGGCCGGCTTCAACTTCAACGGCGACGCCTACAGCGCCATCTACCAAGGTCTGAACTATCAGAAGGGTGAACTGCTCTTCAGCGAAGATGGCAAGAAAGCCAACTACAACAACGACGTGACCAAAGAAAACATGCAGTTCCTCAAGGATTTGTATGACAAGTACAAGGTCGGATCCGTTGACTTCGGCAACGATTACACCCAAAGCTTCGGTAACGGCCAGTCTGCGATGATCTACGCTTGGGGCCACATGGAAGGCACGCTGAAAGAAAAGTATCCAGATATTGACTACGGCGTGTTCGCCACTCCAACCTTCTCCGAAGACACTCCGTTTGCATACGACCGTTACAACGGCGAATCCACTCCGGGCGTCAACAAGAACCAAAGCAAAGAACAGCAGGACGTTGCCCAGGACTTCATCAAGTACCTGCTCGCCAACGATGATTACATTCGTGAAGCGGTATCCGAACTGAACTCCTTCCCAGCCAAGACCTCGCTGCAGAACGACAAGGACATTCTCTCCAAGCCGGTCATGGCCGCCATCCAGCCGCGCGTAGACCGACTGATCTGGCCGGGACCGGCACCGTCCACCGTTGAATCCAGCGGCACCACTGCTTTCCAGAACGTCTTCCAGAACGGCATGTCCATCGATAAGGCTCTCAAGGAGCCCAGGGCCAGATGGATACCGACATGAAGAGCTCTGACTTCACGTCAATGGAAAGCAAGTACGCTTACTTCGACGAACATAAGTAATACCGATATATCCTTTCCAATCCCTTTTCCAATCCGGGCAGTCGCGGTACGATTCTTCTTCCGCGCCGCGACTGCCTTTTTATCTACGAGATACGTTCAATCTTCTTATTCGATTCGATCCGGCATTCCGTATTACGTAACAAAACGGTCGAATCGGCTCACAGAGAGGCGAGATTCAATGAAAAACAAAAATGGTGAATCTCTGGTATCGAGAATTTTCACCCTACGCAACATGGCCGTTGCCTTCTTGGTGGTCTATTTCGCCATTTTCCTGGCCTACCCAATTTTTTAAAGCCTTCGCGGGCAGTTTGCATAACTGGAATCCTCTGATCGGCACTTATGATTGGGTCGGACTCGACAACTTCAAACAGATCCTCACAGACAAACTTTTCTGGACTTCCATGGGGAACACTGCGGTATTCGCAGGTGTTTCCACACTCTTCCGCATTGTGCTTGGTCTCGGTTTGGCCCTGCTGCTCAGCGCCAAACTTGTCAAATGCAAAGATACCCTCCGCGGTCTGTTCTACATGCCGACCATCACTCCGCTCGTGGCAGTCTCTTTCGTGTGGATGTGGATGTTCGACCCGCAGTTCGGCATGGTAGACAAAATCACAGGACTCGACATCAACTGGCTGCACGACACCAAATGGGCCATGCCGGCAGTCATCATCATGACCATTTGGAAGGATTTCGGCTACGCGACCGTTCTATATTTGGCCGGTCTCATGAATCTTCCTCGAGACGTGTACGAGGCGGCCGCCATCGACGGTGCCAACTCAGTGCAGATTTTCTTCAAAATCACCCTGCCGCTGCTTAAATCAACCACCTTGTTCATTGTCATCACGTCACTGATCAGCTACCTGCAGGCATACGTGCAGATTCTCGTCATGACCGAAGGCGGACCGGGCACGTCAACCTACACCATCAGCTATCTCATCTTTGATCAGGCATTCCAGAAATACAACTTCGGCGTCGCGTCAGCTCAGGCAGTTGTGCTCTTCCTGTTCACTGGCGTGCTCACCCTCATCATGTTCAAGGTTTCTGGAGATTCGGAGGAACTGGTATGAAATCACGTAAAATTGGCGGCATCATTCTTACGATTCTGCTCTTCATCGTCGCCATCATCACCATTGTTCCATTTGTTTGGATGTTCATTTCATCATTCGCGCCAAATAGCGAAATCGTCAAAGTGACCGGAGGATTATTCCCTAAGCCATCCACGATTGACAATTATGTGAGCATCCAAGAAAAGTTCAATTTCTTGCGATTGTTCGCAAACTCGCTGATCGTGGCAGTACTGAAAACCGGTATTGCAATCTACACAAGTGCGGTGCTTGGTTACGTGTTCTCTAAAATGCGATTCCGTGGTCGCAACCTGCTTTTCGGCATCGTTATGAGCACCATGATGATTCCTTGGGCAGTGACCATCATTCCGCAATACGAAATGTTCACCAACTGGGGCCTGCAAGACACCTACACGTCGCTCGTGCTTCCTGGCATGATCAGCGCATTCGGCATCTTTCTGTTCCGTCAATCCATCTCGGGAATTTCTGACGAACTCATTGAAGCGGCGAAACTCGATGGCGCATCCGAAACCAGAATCTTCCATAGCATCATTCTGCCAATGAGCCATAACACCATCGCGGCGCTCGCCATCTTCACCTTCCTGTGGAATTGGGAAGACTACCTGTGGCCATTCTTGATGATTACTGACGAACACAAGCAGCTGCTCGCTGTCGGCTTGAAGCCTTCAACGGCCAATATGGCACCGATTACGGCGGATTGTTCGCAGCGACTTCGTTGGCAATTGTTCCAGTGATTATTGTATATATGATTTTCCAGAAGCAGTTCATCGCAGGTATTGCGACGGGCAGTAGCAAGTAAGGCAGGAGTAGCATGGCAAACAACGCATTAGATAACGCAGCCGGCACGGTGTTCGTCGACTATGTGCGCAAGGCGCGGCCGAATATGCGAGAAGCGTCGATCCTGCAGGGGGAGCATTGGAGGATTGGCATTCTAACGGAATCGCTGATCCGCTTTGAATGGTCAGATTCCGGCGAATTCGAAGACAATCTCACGCAGATGGTGGTCAACCGCGATTTTGGCGCCGATCCGCAATTCACAGTGACACATCGCGACGGACTGCTCATTGTTGACACCCCCGCATTGTATGTGACGTACGATGGCAAGCCGTTCAGCAAAGAAGGCTTGAGCGTGGTTGTCAAGGGCGTGGCCGACACCCAGTTCAATACGTGGCACTACGGCGACGAGCCGAAGCATAATCTCAAAGGCACCGCGCGCACGCTCGACGAGGCGAATGGTGCGATTCCTCTGGACGATGGTGTGATTTCGCGAGACGGATGGGCGGTACTCGACGATTCCGCCGCGAACGTGATCGTGGAAGCATACGAAGTGAACGGCAAACCGAATCCACTGGGGGCTTGGGTTATGCCACGCGATCACGCGGAAACCGACTTCTACTTCTTCGGCTATGGCCGCCGCTACACCGAAGCGGTGCAAGACTTCTACAAGCTGGCCGGACCAACGCCTCTGCTGCCGCGCTTCGCACTCGGCAACTGGTGGAGCCGCTACTACCGCTACACGCAAGACGAATACCTGCAGCTCATGGACCGGTTCAAGCGCGAAGGCATTCCATTCACCACGTCCGTGATCGACATGGACTGGCACCGCGTGGACGATGTCGATCCGAAATACGGTTCCGGTTGGACCGGCTATTCGTGGGATAAGCAGCTGTTCCCGGACCATAAGGCGTTCTTGCGCGACTTGCACGAGCGCGGCCTGAAAGCCACATTGAACGTGCATCCGCGAGACGGCGTGCGCGCGTTCGAAGACGACTATGAGGCGGTGGCCAAGCGTGTCGGCATCGATCCCGCAACCGAAGAGGCGGTGGAATTCGACCTGACGAATCCGGATTTCGTAAGCGCCTACTTCGACATGCATCATCGTATGGAAGCCGAAGGCGTTGACTTCTGGTGGCTCGACTGGCAGCAGGGCGGTGTGACCCGTCAGCCGGGACTCGACCCGCTGTGGGTGCTCAACCACTTGCACTACCTGGATTCCGGGCGCTACGAGACTTCTTCCGAACGCAACGCAGGGGAGAACTGCGAATGCGAAAAGTGCGCCGAGCCGGGCGCTCGAGATGAGCATGAAATGCATGTCGAGCAATCCGAACGCAACGTGAGCCGTGCGGGACGCAACAACCGTTGGCCGCTCACCTTCTCGCGGTATGCTGGCCCGGGTTCGCACCGCTATCCGGTCGGCTTCTCGGGAGACACCATTGTTACGTGGGAATCCTTGCAGTTCCAGCCGTATTTCACTGCTACCGCGTCGAATATCGGCTACGGATGGTGGAGTCACGATATTGGCGGTCATATGTGTGGCTATCGTAACGAGCATTTGGAAGCCCGTTGGTACCAGCTTGGCACGTTCAGCCCGATCAATCGCCTGCATTCCAGCAATTCGCAGTTCATGGGCAAGGAGCCGTGGAACTTCTCCGCGGAAGTGCGCGATTCCATGGTGGGTTCGCTGCGACTGCGCCATATGATGCTGCCGTACTTGTACACCATGAACTATCGCGCCGCGTTTGAGGGCATGCCATTGGTGGAGCCGATGTATTGGGCGGATCCGAACAATCCGCAGGCGTACGAGGTGCCGGACGAATTCCGTTTCGGTACTGAGCTGCTGGTTGCACCAATTGTTTCTGATAATGACGATTCCGCGCAGCTGGGTAGCACGGAAGCATGGCTGCCGCAAGGCGAATGGTATGACTTCTTCGACGGTCGCCGTTACGTTTCGGCAGGGAAGTCCGGGCGTCGTTTGGAAGTGTGGCGTGCGATCGACCGTATGCCGGTGTTGCAAGCTGGCGGTATCGTGCCGTTGCAGCAGCTTGGCGAGGGCAATAAGGTGAATGATCTGGGCAATCCGGAGTCCCTGCAGGTGCTGGTGTTCCCCGGTGCGAACGGTTCGTTCACACTCAAGGAAGACGATGGTTCTGTGGCCTCTGCTGCTTCCGGTTCTGCATCTGCCGAGTCTTGCGATGGCCAAACTCATGTTGCCGATACGCGCATGAGCCTTGACTGGAAGAATGCGGACAATGCCACGCAGTTCACCATCAGTCCGGTGGAAGGCTGTGCTGAAGCCATTCCGGCACAGCGTAACTGGGAGATTGTGTTCCGTGGAGTTGCGCAGCCAGACACGCAGAACGTTCGTATCGAAATTGGCGGTAAGGCTTGCAATACTGCAGAAATTACATACGATCAGCAGACGTTGAGTCTGTCGGTCGTTGTGCGCGACGTGCCGTCTACTGCATGCTTGAACGTTACGATTGCAGACGGACTGCAGATTGCTGAGAATTCAGTCGAACAGGACGTGCTTGACGTGCTCTTGCATGCGCAAATGCCGTACATTTCCAAAGAGCATGCGATGCAGGCGATTCGTGAGCAAGGAGTGCGTGCGCTCGGGGCTCTGCGCACCTTCGATACCGCGCCCCGTTTCAGCAACGAGCTGTTTGTCACCTCCGGCATGC
>ENA-OQAJ01000284-OQAJ01000284.1-human-gut-metagenome-genome-assembly--contig:-NODE-284-length-15936-cov-2.399140_pt1 | contig 15936 bp, 18 predicted proteins | sample MGYA00242736_ERZ504529 | MGnify/ENA primary metagenome ERZ504529 (study PRJEB26092, sample SAMD00036275) | human gut metagenome | host: Homo sapiens | study: EMG produced TPA metagenomics assembly of...
GCTTCGTGGTTGCCCCCAGGCTTTTCATCAGCGCGGTCGGCGCATTGCGCAGATGCAGCGGCACTTGGCCGATAAGCCCCGCATCCACGTCGGCGAGCGCCGCGTTGATGGCGTTGTAGCTGGCGTTGGATTTGGGCGCGGTGGCGACGGCGAGCGCCGCTTCGGCAAGAATGATGCGCGCTTCGGGCATGCCGATCATGGCCACTGCCTGCGCCGCGGCTACGGTGACTTGCAGGACTGCGGGGCGGCCATGCCGACTTCCTCGGATGCGGCGATCATGATGCGTCGTGCGATGAAGCGCGGGTCTTCCCCCCGCGCGCAGCATGCGGGCCAGATAATGCATGGTGGCGTCCGGATCGGAGCCTCGCATGGATTTGATGAACGCCGAGATGACGTCGTAGTGGTCGTCTCCGTCCTTGTCGTAACGCACGGTGGCCACGTCCATGACCTTCGACACCACATCAGGCGTGATGATGGGCCGTTTCGCGCCTTTTTTTCGTTCTTTGTCACCAGTGAGCGCGCCGGCCGCGGCTTCGAGGATGGTCAGTGTCTTACGTGCGTCGCCGCCGGCCATGCGGATGATCTCATCCACAGCCTCGTCGGTGATTCTGATTTCGTTGTCAAGGCCGTGTTCGCTTGCGATGGCGCGATTGATCAGCATTTTCAGATCGTCCGGTTCCAGCGATTCGAGTTTGACGACCACGGATCGGCTGAGCAGCGGCTTGATGACGGAGAAGCTTGGGTTTTCCGTGGTGGCCGCGATGAAGGTGACGTCGCGGTTTTCCACACTGGGCAGCAACGCATCCTGCTGCGATTTGGAGAAGCGGTGCACCTCTCGATGAACAACACCGTTTCCTTGCCTTCGGAGACGAGACGTTCGTGCGCGCGTTGAGCACGTCACGCACGTCCTTGACGCCGGAGGTGACCGCGGACAGTTCCTCGAAGACACGGCCGGACTGTTTGGCGACGATATAGGCGAGGGTGGTTTTGCCGACTCCGGGAGGTCCGAACAGGATGATGGAGCTCGGTGCGGTGAGCGAGCCTTTCGAAGCGGGGTTGGCGAGTCTGCGCAATGGCGATCCCTCCCCCAATACCCGTGATTGCCCCACCACATCGTCGATGCTCGCTGGGCGCATGCGTACGGCAAGCGGGCGCGTCACATCATCCGGCGCGTCCATCGCGGCAAACAAATCGTCAGTCATGCTTTCCACTGTACCGCAACACACCCAACAATTCGAACACACGTTGATGCATGCGTTCGCCCCAACCGGTAGACTGGCAAGCATGGCAGACGATACGAATTATGGCTCGCTGGGCGCGTTGGCGCCGAATTGGGACGAGGGCGAGCGCAACATCGACACGGATGAGATCTATGAGCGTTTCTTCACCTGGGTGGAGGACGTCAAAGGCGTGGAACCGTGGCCGCATCAGGAGGAGGCCATCATGGATCTGCTGGCCGGCGACCATGTCATTTTGAACACTCCGACCGGTTCGGGCAAGTCGCTGGTGGCGCTCGGCATGCATTTCGCCGCGTTGTGCACGGGCCGCCGTTCCTATTACACGGCTCCGATCAAGGCTCTGGTGTCTGAGAAGTTCTTCGACTTGGTTGAAGTTTTCGGCCGCGAGAACGTCGGCATGATCACCGGCGACACGCATATCAACGCGGATGCGCCGATCATCTGCTGCACCGCGGAGATCCTCGCCAATCAGGCGTTGCGCGAGGGCCGCCACGCCGATGTCGGCTGCGTGGCGATGGACGAGTTCCACTATTACGGCGATCCCGAGCGCGGCTGGGCTTGGCAGGTGCCGCTGCTTACGCTGCCGGATACGCAGTTCCTGTTGATGAGCGCGACGCTGGGCAATGTCGACGCAATCGCCGACAAGCTTGAGGACATGACGGACACCGACGTGGATATCATCGCCGATGCGCCACGTCCCGTGCCGTTGACGTACGAATACACACTCGACCCGTTGGAGAAGACGGTGGAATTGGCGTTCGGCAAGGGCGAGACGCCGATTTACGTGGTGCATTTCTCTCAGGATGCCGCGTTGGAGACCGCCAACGCGCTGGCCAGCACGGGCGTGTCCAGCAAGGAGCAGCGCGCGCGATCGCGGAGCATCAAGGGCACGAAGTTCACCACCGCGTTCGGCAAGATCCTGCAGCGTCTGTTGCGTACCGGCATCGGCATCCACCATCCGGCATGCTCCCCCGCTACTCGTCGTCTGGTGGAGCAGCTCGCCCAGCAGGGACTGCTGCCAGTGATCTGCGGCACCGACACGCTTGGTGTCGGTATCAATGTGCCGATTCATTCCGTGGTATTGACCGCGTTGACCAAGTTCGACGGCACGAAGATGCGCAAGCTGCGCGCCCGCGAGTTCCATCAGATCGCAGGACGCGCCGGACGCATGGGCTTCGACACGGAGGGTCTGGTCATAGCCGAAGCCCCCGAATTCGAAATCGAGAACGCCAAGGCTCTGGCCAAGGCAGGCAACGATCCGAAGAAACTGAAGAAGATCAAGCGCAAGAAGGCTCCTGAAGGTTTCGTAACGTGGAACGAGAACACGTTCGACAAGCTTATCGACGCGGCTCCGGAAACACTGGTGCCGCATATGAAGATCACCCATTCCATGGTGTTGAACGAGGTGGAGCAAGGCGGCGACGCCCGCTACCGCATCGACCGGCTTATCGACGATTCGGCGCAGACTCCGGAGCAGAAGGAGCGCCTGCACGCCCGCGCGGACGAGATCTTCCAGACCTTGTTCGACACGAACGTCATCGAGACCGAAGACCGTGACGATGGCGGCAAGGATTATTTCATGACCGTGGACATGCCGGACGATTTCGCCCTCGACCAGCCGCTAAGCCCGTTCCTGCTGGCCGCGTTGGAACTGCTCGACCCGGAGTCGGACACGTATGCGTTGGATGTGATATCCATGGTTGAGGCCACGTTGGAGGACCCGAAGCAGGTGCTGCGCGCGCAGGAACGTCAGGCGCGCGACGAGGCGATGATCCGCATGAAAGAGGATGGCCTCGACTATGACGAGCGTATGGACAGGCTTCAGGAGATCACCTATCCGAAGCCGTTGGAGGATATGCTGCAGGCCGCGTTCGATGAATACCGCCATGATGTTCCGTGGGCGAACGACTATTGGCTGAGCCCGAAATCCGTGGTGCGCGACATGGTGGAGACCGCTTCCGATTTCACCGGCTACATCGCCCGCTACAACATCGCCCGTTCCGAAGGCACGCTGCTGCGGTACCTGTCCGACGCCTACCGTGCGTTGGCGCGTACCGTTCCGCAGGAAAAGCGCGACGAGCAGCTTGACGACATCATCTCCTGGCTGCGCGTGGTGGTCCGTTCCATCGACTCCTCGCTGGTGGACGAATGGGAGCATGCCGGAACCGATACCGACGCGTCCGAAGCGGCCACCAATCTTGCCGCGCCCGGCGCAAAACAGGCCGTGGTGGAGGATCGCCGTGGACTCACCGTATTGGTGCGCAATGCCATGTTCCGCCGTGTGCAGCTCATGGACCTCGACAAGCCGGACGAGCTCGGCGCGCTCGATAAGGACTGGGGCTACGGCGTGCACGAGTGGGAGGACACGCTCGACGATTACTACGACGAGCACGAATACGTCAACATCGACGCGAAGGCACGCAGCGGCGAACTGTTCATCCTCGACGAAAGCAAGGAGAACAGCGAGCACGCCTGGAAGGTGCGGCAGATCATCGACGATTCCGATGGCGACCACGATTGGGCCATCACCGGAACCGTCGACCTGGACGCCACGCAATCCAGCGGCGAGGTTGTCTTCTTCGACTACAGCGTGTCCAACTGACGGCGCATTTCGTCGGCGTCGACTTCGAGCGGCGGCCAGATCATGTTCATGTTCTTGAGCGTGTTGCGTAGCAGCTCGGAGACGACGGCCCTCGAATACCAGCGGTTGTCGGCAGGCACCAGATACCACGGCGCTGCTCGGTGCTGGTGCGCAGGAACACATCCTGCCATGCGGCCATGTAGTCGTCCCAGCGGGCGCGCGCCTCAAGGTCGCTCGGATCGAACTTCCAGCATTTGGTCGGATCATCGAGACGGCTCAGGAAGTGGCGTTTCTGCTCGTCTTTGCTGACCACGAGGAAGATTTTGATGATGGCGCATCCGTCGGCCGTCAATTGCGATTCGAATCGGTTGATTTCGTCGTACCGTGCCTGCCACACTTCTTCCGGCTGCGTTTTGTAGATGCGCGGCATGACGATGTCCTCGTAATGGGACCGGTCGAAGATGGAGATCCATCCGTTGTTCGGCAGCTCGCGTTTGATGCGCCACAGATAGTCATGGTCCAGTTCTTCGTCCTTCGGCGCGCACCCGTGATAGTGCATGCCCATCGGGTCGCCTTGGCTGAACACATGTCGTACGATGCCGCCTTTGCCTGACGCGTCCATGCCTTGCAGCACGATCAGCAGTCGCCGATGCGAGCCTTTCACGCCATTGGCGTACATAAGCCGCTGGTAACGGGCGATCTCCGACGAGCTGATGGATATGAATCGTTCGGCATCATCCTTGTTGCCGTCAAAAACCAGGAGTGGAATCGCCATCTATGTCCGATACCTTCGTGTCGTGATGGAATCGCAATAGCTGGGTCGGCGGCAACGTCCATACCGAGCTCAGTAGTTCGCTCGCTTTGGCGGCGTTCGCCAATCCTTCGGCGACGGAATCGCAATTCTCGCTTTTTTCCAGCCGATCTTCCACTTTGTTCAGCGTTTTCGCGATCGACGACATTCTGGCGTCGTCTTTTTTCACATCCTTGGTTTTATCCGCCATGTCAAGCCTCCCTGCTTGGTACGGACCACATGCGTGCAGTCCATCGTAGACACGAAAGGGGCCGCTTCCCCGTATTTCGCGGAAAAACGACCCCTACGCGTGTTATGCGATACCGGTGCTATTCGTCGCTTCGGACTTGTTCTTGTCCTTGCCATCGCCCTTCGTCTTGAACGGATTGTCCTTGATCGGATGTCCATTCTTGTCGAATTTGACCTGGCTTTCCGGATGCGTCTCATCGAAGCCTTGGGCGTACCTGGTCTGACGCCACTGGTGGATGGACGCGTTGGTGCCGCGATGGTGCACATGGTAGACACGCTGCGCGCCACCCAGCGGCACGCCTTCCTTGGCCACGGCGATCTGGTTCACGTTCGACGGATCCATGATGGCGATCGGCGCGACCGGTTCCGGTTCGGCCGGTGCAGCCGTATGCTGCTGCATGCGCAACGGCAGCCATTCGGCCAGCCTGCTTAGCAGCCAGCAGACGATGAAATAGACGACCGCGGCCACCACCAGCGTCTGTAGGATGTTGAAATACATGGAGCCGAGTCGACGTGATTCCTGCAGCAGGTCAGTGTACATGATGATCGAGCCGAGCGCGGTGTCCTTCAACACGACGACCAGCTGGGTCACGGCCGCCGGCAGCATGGCGTAGATGGCCTGCGGCACTTCGATCTGCAACAGCGACTGCGTGCGGGTCAATCCCAAGGCGAGCGAGGCCTCACGCTGGCCGTTCGGCAGGTTGCCCACGCCGGAACGCACCAGCTCGGCCACCACGGATCCGTTGTAGATCACAAGCGCGAGCACCACCGCCCAATACGCGGGGCTGGGCAGACCTGCGAAGGCGAACCAGCGCCAGAAGAAGATCATGAGCAGCAGAACGGGGACGGCTCGTGCGAATTCCACGATCGCGCCGGAAATGGTACGGATCAGCAGGCTCGGCAGCAGTCGGCCCACACCAAAGACCAGGCCGAACACCACGGCTCCGACCACGGCCAGTACGGACGCGCGGATCGTGGCCCACAGTCCCGGCAGATAGAAGTCGGTCCATGCTTCGGCGTCAAGCGCCGGCTTCCACAGTTCCCAGCTCAGCTGGTTCTCGCCGTCCGGCGGATTGTGCAGACGCATGAGGATCAGCACGACCACCACCGCGAAGATGATGCCTGCGACCCAATTGACGATACGGATGGTTTTGCGGCCCTTCGGACCAGGCTGGTCGAACAGCACCGCGCTTTCATTGCTTGCCATGTCGCGTCACCTCCTCACCGCGAGCTTGTTGGACAGATACGTGGTCAGCATGCCGATCGGAATGATCAGAACCACATAGCCGAAGGCGAAGATCAGGAAGATCGGTACGATTTGGTCGGCGTGGTATTCGATCATTTCGCTCATCATCGTCGAGGTTTCGGTGGCCACGGATGCCGCCGCCGCGACGGTGGAGTTTTTCAGCAATGCGATCAGCGTGTTGCCCAACGGTGCCACGGAACCGCGGAACGCCTGCGGCAGGATGATCTGAGTGGCGGCCTGCATGAAGTTCAGGCCCAACGCGCGGGCGGCCTCGGCTTGACCAAGCGGCACGGTGTTGATGCCGGAGCGCAGCGATTCACATACGAAAGCCGCGGTGTACAGGCTCAGGCCCGTCACGGCCAGCCAGAAGAAGTTGGTGGCGAACGTGTCGGAGAAGCTGAGCTTCAGCTGCGCGTAGGCACCCAGCACCATGAACACCATGATGATGGTCAGCGGCAGGTTCTTGAACAGTTCGACGTAGGCACCGGAAACGGTACGGAGCGAGGCGATCGGAGAAATGCGCATCATCACGAGGATGACGCCAAGAATCGTGGAGAACAACGCCGACCACAGGGTCAGCTCGATGTTCACCAGAAACGCGCCGGGAATGTTGTATTGGCTGAACAACGCGAGGAATCCGTCCATCACTTATTCCCCTTTCCATTCGGCACCGGCGGATTGTACTTGGCGTTCGGCGTGTAGGCCACTCCCCTGGTGTTGTCGGAAATGGCCCTTTGCCAAGAACCGTCCTGAATCATATCGGTGATGGCGTTGTTGATTTTGTTCTTCAGCTCGGTGTTGCCCTTCTTGACACCGATGCCGTAATACTCCTGGGTGAACGCCTTGCCCACCACGCGCAGGCGTCCACGTGAGGCGGATGCGAGGCCGGCGAGAATGATGTCGTCGGTGGTGGCGGCGTCCACAATGCCGGAAAGCAACGCGGTGGCGCATTCCGCCATGCCGGGCTGTTCCATCAGCTGGGTCTGCTTGGCGAACTTCTCCTTGACGTTGACGGCGGATGTGGTGCCGGTCATGGAGCACAGCCGCTTGCCGTTCAGATCCTTAGGTCCGTCAATGCCGGTTTCGTCCTTGCGTACCAGCAGATCCTGTCCGGCCACGAAATACGGGCCGGCGAAATCGACGACCTTCTTGCGTTCGTCGGTGATGGAATAGGATGCGACGATGTAATCGACATCGCCGTTCTGCAGCATAGCCTCACGCTGCTGGACGGCGATCCTTCCATACGATCTCGTCTTCGGAATAGCCGAGTTTCTTGGCCACGTACTTGGCCACGTCCACGTCGAAGCCGACGTAGGTGCCGTTCTTCTTGAAGCCCAGGCCAGGCTGGTCGAATTTGATGCCGATGCGGATCTTGCCGGTTTCGTCCGCGCCGCATGCGGATACCGCGAACACGCACGCGCACGCGCAGAATGCCGCGACGGCTCTGCGCAACATGCGTTTCGTCGTGATCGAAAGTGGTTTCATATCAGGTTCCTTCTTCTGTCGTTATGTTCCGTCACTTCAGTGGGTGAGGATCTTCGACAGGAAGTCCTTGGCGCGATCGGTCTTCGGATGTTCGAAGAAGTCGTCCGGCGTGCTCTGTTCGAGAATCTGTCCGTCGGCCATGAACACGACCTTGTCGGCCACCTTGCGCGCGAAACCCATCTCGTGGGTCACGCACAGCATGGTCATGCCTTCGTGGGCGAGTTCGACCATGACGTCAAGCACTTCGTTGACCATTTCCGGGTCGAGCGCGGACGTTGGCTCGTCGAACAGCATGACCTTCGGCTGCATGGCGAGGGCGCGGGCGATGGCGACACGCTGCTGCTGGCCGCCGGACAGCTGCGACGGCATTTTGGAGGCCTGCGAGGCCACGCCGACGCGGCCCAGCAAATCCATGGCCAGGTCCTCGGCTTCCTTCTTGCCCATGTGGCGCACCTTGATCGGCGCCAATGTCACGTTTTCCAAAATGGTTTTGTTGGCGAACAGGTTGAACGATTGGAACACCATGCCCACTTCCGCACGCAGTTTGGCGAGTTCCTTGCCTTCCTGCGGCAGCGGTTTGCCGTCGATGCGGATATCGCCGGAATCGATGGTTTCCAGACGGTTGATGGTGCGGCACATCGTGGATTTGCCGGAGCCGGACGGTCCGACGATGACGAGCACCTCGCCTTTGCGTACGGTGAGGTTGATGTCCTTGAGCACATGCAGATCGCCATAATGCTTCTCGACATGGGTCAGTTCGACGAGCGGCCTGTTATCCGCTCCCGCGTCCGGCATGATGGGACGCTTCGCTTCGGTTTCTTTCATTTCAGACATAAAGGGCAGTATAAGAAAGCAATGCGAAATTCATGTTTCCTATACTGCCCGTTCACATCATTTCGTCCGGAATATGAGACATTTCATACCGTTTGACGAACATATTCATCAAACGGATCGCCGCCGGAGCAATGTCACAGCACCTTGGAGAGGAAGGTCTTCAATCGTTCGCTCTTCGGATGGTTGAAGATCTCGTCGGGGGTTCCCTCTTCCTCGATCACGCCGGCATCGGTGAAGATGACCCTCGTGGCCACTTCGCGTGCGAAGCCCATCTCATGGGTCACCAGCACCATGGTCATGCCTTTGGCGGCAAGGTCGCGAATCACTTCGAGCACATCGCCCACCATTTCCGGGTCGAGCGCGGATGTCGCCTCGTCGAACAGCATCACCTTCGGATTCATCGCCAGCGAGCGCGCGATCGCCACACGCTGCTTCTGACCGCCGGACAGCGATTTCGGCATGGCGTCGGCTTTTTTCGGCCAATCCTACGGTTTTCAGCAGTTCCATGGCGTGCGCGCGGGCCTGCTCATCCGTTTCATGATGCACCAGTTTCGGTGCGAGGGTGATGTTGTCGATCACGCTCATGTTGTTGAACAGGTTGAAATGCTGGAACACCATGCCCACCTGCTCGCGCACCTGGTCGATGTTCACATGGCTGTCCGTCAAATCGTGTCCGTTGACCACGATCTTGCCGCCGGTGGCCTGTTCGAGTCCGTTCAGGCAACGCAATATGGTGGATTTGCCGGCGCCGGACGGTCCGATGATGCAGATCACCTCGCCTTTGCGCACGGTCATGTCGACGCCTTTGATGACCTCGGTCTGCCCGTAGTTTTTGTGCAGATCCTTGACGTCGATGATCACGTCGTTCTCGTTCATCGGTTCACCTTCCTGTCCACGATGTTGGCCAGCCACGTCAGGATGGTGATGGCCACGAAGTACATGACGCCGACGATCAGCAGCGTTTCGGTTACGCGGAAGTTCGCCGCGTACAGCTGCTGCGCCTGGTACAGCAGCTCACCGAAGCCGATGGCGAGCAGTAGCGAGGAGTCCTTGATCATGATGACCAGCTGGTTGATGATCGAAGGCATGGCGATTTTGCTGGCCTGCGGCAGAATCACTCGGCGCATGGCCTGCCTGTGGTTGAGTCCCAGCGAACGTGCGCCCTCCATCTGTCCAGAATCGACCGATTGGACTGCGCCACGCACGATTTCCGCCAGGTACGCGCCGGAGTTGAGCGACAAGGTCAATGCGCCGGCGACCCAGATGTTCACGCTATGTCCGATGAGCTGGGGCACGCCGAAGTAGAAGAAGAACGCCCACACCAGGATCGGGGTGCCGCGGAACACCGCGATGTACACATTGGCCAATCCTGCGGCGATTTTGCTTTCCGAAACCTTCATCAGGCCGAACGCGACGCCGAGCACCAATGCGATCGCGAAGGAAAGCAGCGTGATCAGCAGCGTGTTCCTCAAGCCCGTCAGCAATGCCGGCATCGACTGTTTGACCAGTCCGAGGAAACCGACCTTCTGTTGTTCGGCGCTGTCGTCGCCATTGTCGGTGATCATGCCGGAAATCGATTTGGCCTGCTCTTTCGCGCCTTGCTTGCCAAGATATTGTGCGACGATTCGCTCGTATTCTCCCGAAGCAATCATCTTGTTCAATCCATCGTTGATGGCGGCCAGCAAATCTGCGTTCATGCCTTTGTTCACGGCCATGCCGTATTCGCCGTGCGGCACCTTCGGAGTCACGATTTTCAGACCGTTGTTCTGCGATACGCCATATGCCAGTACCGGATAATCGTCGAACACCGCGACGGCATTGCCGGATTTGACCATCTCGTACATGGTTGAGGATTGGTCGACGGAAGTCACCTTGTAACCGTACTTGTCGGCATGCTGTTTGGCGTACGATTCGCCCTCCGAGCCGGTTTTCGCCACAACCGTCCGGCCTTTGAGGTCCTTATAGCCGGTGACGTCGTCGTTGTTGGCCGCGACGGCCATCTGGATGCCGGATTGGAAATACGGATTCGAGAAATCATAGGAGGCTTTACGCTCGTCAGTGATGGACATGCCGGCTATGACGACGTCCACCTGGTTGGAGCTTAGGGCCTGCAACGCGGCGTTGAATCCCAGCGACTGTATCTCGACCTTAAAGCCCTCTTCCTTGGCGATGCCTCGGATTAGCTCCATGTCGATGCCGGTCATCTTGCCGTTCTCACGGTATTCGAACGGTGCGAACGTGGTGTCGGTGCCGATTTTATATGTCTTGCCCTTGACCGAGGCCGGATTGCCAGTTTCGGAGGCGAGCGCATGCGGAACGGTCGTCATGAATGCCGCAAAGACCACGGCGAGCACGGCGAACAGCGCGCATATGCGCATGCCGACCGCGTTCAGTCGCTTCTTGTCCTGTGTTTTCGATTTCATACCGCGCTTCAACCCTTTCTGGTTGCCGGATAATCAAACACGCTCCACTATAATGACAGCGACGGAAAATAGACAACGCGAATAATAAAAAATGTCCGAGCATCATTGATGTTCGGACATTTTTTCATTCATCTATGGGCGAAACCGTATCAGTCCTCGTCCTCATCCGGATCGTAATCGACACCGGTCTCGGCGCGCTGCTCAGCGGAGATCGGAGCCGGAGCGCCGGTCAGCGGATCGCGGCCGCCGCCAGCCTTCGGGAAGGCGATGACGTCGCGGATGGAGTCGGCGCCAGCCAGAATTGCGGCGGTACGATCCCAGCCGAGAGCGATGCCGGCGTGAGGCGGAGCGCCGTACTTGAATGCCTCAAGCAGGAAGCCGAACTTGTCTGCGGCCTCTTCCGGCGTGATGCCAAGCACGTCAAGCACACGGTCCTGAATGTCGTCGCGGTGGATACGCACGGAGCCGCCGCCCATTTCGTTGCCGTTGCATACGATGTCGTAGGAATCGGACATGGCGTGTTCCGGATCCTTGTCGAACTTGTCGATCCAATCCTTGACGGCATGGTGAACGGGTGATGCATGGAGGTCCACTTGGAGTGGCCGACTGCCACATCGTCGTCGTCCGGGTCATCGGTCGGCTTGAACAGCGGGAAGTCCACAACCCAAGTGAAGGCGAAATCGTCGGGCTTGAGCAGGCCCGCGCGGCGGGCAAGCTCGACACGCACGGCGCCCAGCAGTTCCTGGGAGGAGGTGCGGCGACCGGCTGCGAAGAACACGGCGTCGCCGTCTTCGGCGCCGACGGCTCCTTCAGACCGTTGCGTTCCTCTTCGGACAGGTTCTTGGCGACGGGGCCCTTGAGTTCGCCGTTCTCGGCGAACACCACATAGGCGAGGCCCTTGGCGCCACGCTGCTTGGCCCAATCCTGCCATGCGTCGAACTGACGGCGAGGCGTGGCCGCGCCACCCTTGAAGAGCACCGCGCGACGTATGGGGCCTGGAACACGCGGAACGGCGTGTTCTTGAAGTAATCGGTCAGTTCGATCAGCGGATTGCCGAAACGCAGATCCGGCTTGTCGGAACCGTACTTGTCCATGGCGTCCTGCCAGGTGATGCGCTGGATCGGCAGCTTGATGTCGTAGCCGGCGGACTTCCAGATGGCGGCGATGACCTTTTCGGCCATGGCCATCACGTCCTCCTGGTCCACGAGGCCATCTCCATGTCGAGCTGGGTGAATTCCGGCTGGCGGTCGGCGCGGAAGTCCTCGTCACGATAGCAGCGGGCCAGCTGGTAGTAACGCTCGACGCCGGAGACCATGAGCAGCTGCTTGAGCAGCTGCGGGGACTGCGGCAGAGCGTACCAGGAACCCGGCACCAGACGGGCCGGCACGACGAAGTCACGGCGCCTTCCGGCGTGGACTTGATCATGGTCGGGGTTTCGATCTCCTCGAAGCCCATTTCCTCCAGCGCATGGCGGGCGGCCTTCGACATCTGGGCTCGCAGCTTCAGATTGCGCTGCATGGACGGACGACGCAGGTCGAGGTAACGGTACTTCAAACGCACGTCCTCGCCCGGCAGCTTGTTCTCGGACTCGTTCTCAAGAGCGGTGGAGACCTGGAACGGCAGAGCATCGGACTTGGCCAGCACTTCGATGCTTTCGGCCACGACTTCAATCTTGCCGGTGGCAGATGCTCGTTCTCGTTGCCGTCCGGACGCAGACGAACCTCGCCGACGACCTGGATCACGAATTCGGAGCGCAGCGGACGGGCCATCTCCTCGTCATAGATGACGACCTGCACCAGACCGGTGTTGTCACGAAGATCGATGAAGGCCACGCCACCGTGGTCGCGGCGACGATCGACCCAACCGGCGAGCGTCACCTTCTGACCGACGAGCTGTTCGGTCACTTCGGTTGCATGATGTGTTCTGTAAGCCGTCTGGCTCATGCTTCCCCTATTCCTTATCCTCTTGTATGTTGCGAAGTCTTGCGATTTCAGGCTTCAACGGTAACGGTTTGCTGGGCATACACAGTATCCGGCTCCCACGACTGTGCGTCAGCCGGCCGCTGGTCTCCTGTGATGATGTTCTTGACTTCGTCCTGGGCGCCCTCTTCGGAAGCGTCGGCCGGGAACCAGACGTACGGGATGCCGAGCTTGTCTGCATATTTGATCTGCTTGCCGAGCTTGGCCGCGGTCGGCGCCACGTCCGCCGCGATGCCACGGGAGCGCAGCTGGTTGGCGATCAGGTTGGACGCGGAGCGGTCGGCTTCATTCCATACCGCCACGAGCACGGATGCCGGAGACACACGGTTGGCGTGCGCGCCCGCGGTGTGCAGCATGTAGGAGACCAGGCGGGACAGGCCGATGGACAGGCCCACGCCCGGGTACTTCTTGTTGCCCTGCGATGCGAGGTTGTCGTACCGGCCGCCGGAGCAGATGGAGCCCAAAGCGGCGGCGCCGTCGAGGAACGTCTCATACACGGAACCGGTGTAGTAATCAAGACCACGGGCGATTTTCAGATCGGCGATCACGGAGCCCGGACGGATGCGCGCGGCCTCGTCGACGATCATCGCCAGCGTGTCGAGTCCCTGGCGTGCCAACACGTAGGCGTCGGAATCAGACGCGATGTCATGCTTGGCGCACAATGCGTCGAACTTGTCGGACAGTTCCTTGCCGTCGGCGGCGGTCAGCTCGGCCAGTTCGAGGCAGGCACGGGCCTGGGCTTCGTCGCGCCGCAGCCTTCGACGAGCAGCTTGGCCACCTCATCGGCGCCGATCTTGTCGAGCTTGTCGATCTCACGCAGCACGCCTTCGATATCCGTAAGGCCCAAACCACGGTAGAAGCCTTCGGAGAGTTTGCGGTTGTTCGCATGCACGGTGGCCTTCGGCAGACCGAACTCGCGCAGACGTTCCAATGCGGACACCATGACCAACGGCAATTCGACCTCGTAATGGTCGGGCAGATCGCCATTGCCGATCACGTCGATGTCGGCCTGCACGAACTCGCGGAAACGTCCTTCCTGCGGGCGTTCGCCACGCCAGACCTTCTGAATCTGCCAACGTTTGAACGGGAACGCCAGATCGCCGGAATGTTCGACGACATAACGGCTCAGCGGAACGGTCAGATCGAAGTGCAGACCAAGACGATCCTCAATCGGAGTGTCGGACTCGTGTCCGACTTCCTGAAGACGGCTCAGCAGGTAAATCTCCTTGCTGGTCTCGCCTTTCTTGAGCAGGCTGGAACCTGCTCAACAGCACGGGTTTCAATGCCTATGAAGCCATTGAGCTCGAATACATTACGGAGCGTGTCGATGACACGCTGCTCCACAACACGTTCAGAGGGGAGCCACTCTGGAAATCCTGAAATAGATGCACCTTTAGCCACGGTTCTCTATAATAAATGAGGTTACGGAAAATGCCGCGCGTTTTTTCAAGGTGATGGAGACGCACGTCACGGACCGTCACCTCTGCACTACATGAAGCTTACGTAAGGAGCTGGCCATGGCCGACGAGAATGTCACCGCGTCCGAGAACACCACTGAAACCAACGAGCAGGCAGCGACGCCCGCAACCCAGGCCAGCAAACCGGCCGTCCCGAGCCCAGCGGCCATGAAGCCGCATGCGCCGAGCCCCGCGGCCTTCGCCAAGAAGGCTCCGCAGCGTCCTGCAACCTCCACCGGATTCTCCGAAGCCGATATCAAGGCCGCCGAAGCGTTCGGCCGTGTCGCCGATGACGGCACCGTGTTCGTGAAGGAAGGCGAGGGAGAACGCGAGGTCGGACAGTTCCCGGACGCTTCCAAGGAAGAGGCCCTGGCACTGTATGCCCGTCGCTATCTCGATCTGACGGCAAAGCTCGACCTGTTCGCCAACAGGCTCAAGTCCAGCAATGTGAAGAACCGTGAGATCGACGAGTCCATCAAGACGCTTTCCGCCGAAATCGAGCAGCCGGCCGTCGTCGGAGATATTGAGGCGCTCAAGTCCCAGTTCGAAGCACTGAAGGAGGCCGGAGCGGCCAAGAAGGCCGAGCTGAGCGAGGCCCACAAGGCCGCCGTCGCCAAGGCGCTGGCCGAACGTACCGCGATTGTGGAGAAGGCCGAGGCTCTGGCCAATTCCCTGGGCGACAACACCAACTGGCGTTCCACCGCAGACAAGTTCCGTTCGCTCTTCCAGCAGTGGCAGGATCACCAGCACAATAGCGTCCGTCTCGACAAGGCCGACGCCGACGCCTGTGGTCGCGTTTCTCCTCCGCCCGCACTACGTTCAACAGCGCCCGCCGCAAGTGGGCCCAGGGCCGCGATGAGGAGCGCAGCAACGCCAAGGCCGCGAAGGAGGCCATCATCGCCGAAGCCGAGGAGATCAAGGATTCCACCGCTTGGATGGAAACCTCCCGCAAGTTCAACGAGCTGATGGATCGTTGGAAGAAGGCCGGTCGTGCGGGCCGTCGTGATGATGACGCGCTGTGGGCACGTTTCCGTGCTGCGGCGGACACGTTCTTCAACGCCCGTCAGGCCGATCGCGAGCAGATTAGCTCGTCCGAAAAGGAAAATCTCGCCAAGAAGGAAGAACTGCTGACCAAGGCTGAGGCTTTGGTGCCGGTCAAGGATGAGAAGGCCGCCAAGCAGCTCGCCAGGCAGTTGGCCGCCATTCAGGAGGAATGGGACCAGATCGGCTACGTTCCGCGCGATGACATGCACCGCATCGAAAGCCGTCTTGATGCTGTCGACAAGCAGATCAAGGCTGTTGAGGATGCCGCCTGGAAGCAGTCCGATCCGGAAGCCGACGCCCGTAAGTCCTCCTTCGAGGAGCAGCTCAACGCCCAGCTCGCCGAACTTGACGCCCAGATCGCCGCTGAGTCCGATCCGAAGAAGAAGGCCAAGCTTGAGGCGGAGAAGGCCACCAAGGAGCAGTGGCTGAACGCCATCAAGTAATGACGCTCCCATAGAGCGATACGGTTGTGGTTCCGCTTGGAAGTGGCGGAACCACAACCGTCCAGCTGAACGGATAGCTGGACGAATAGGCATATGTAAAAAAGACCGGTGGTCATGACATTCCATCATGAAACCCACCGGTCTTTTTTTGCATACGCGTTGCCGGG
>ENA-OQAJ01000286-OQAJ01000286.1-human-gut-metagenome-genome-assembly--contig:-NODE-286-length-15922-cov-3.096043_pt1 | contig 15922 bp, 21 predicted proteins | sample MGYA00242736_ERZ504529 | MGnify/ENA primary metagenome ERZ504529 (study PRJEB26092, sample SAMD00036275) | human gut metagenome | host: Homo sapiens | study: EMG produced TPA metagenomics assembly of...
GTTTCAAAGTATATACAAGAAGAGCAAAGAAATCTTATCCGATCACATCCATGGAAGTTAGTGCAGAACTCGGCGGTCGTATCCTGGATGAGTTTCCGGATGCAAGCGTAGATGTACATGAACCGGACCTGACTCTTTCCGTAGAAATCCGAGACAAGATCTATGTATATTCCCAGACCATTCCGGGCGCAGGCGGAATGCCTATCGGAACAAACGGAAAAGCCATGCTGCTTCTTTCTGGCGGAATCGACAGCCCGGTTGCCGGTTACATGATCGCAAAAACGTGGCGTTAAGATCGATGCGGTATATTTCCATGCACCGCCTTACACCAGCGAGCGTGCAAAACAGAAGGTAGTGGATCTTGCCCGCCTGGTAGCCAAATACAGCGGACCGATCCGTCTCCATGTAGTTAATTTTACAGATATCCAGCTTTATATTTACGACCAGTGCCCACATGATGAGCTTACCATCATTATGAGAAGATACATGATGCGTATTGCCGAGCATTTTGCAAAAAAAAGACCGCTGTCTCGGATTGATCACAGGTGAGAGTATCGGTCAGGTTGCAAGCCAGACATTACAGAGTCTTGCTTCCACAAACGAGGTCTGCACACTTCCGGTATATCGTCCGGTGATCGGTTTTGATAAAGAGGAGATTGTTCGAATTTCCAGAAAGATCGATACTTTTGAGACATCCATTCAGCCGTTTGAGGACTGCTGTACCATCTTTGTTGCAAAACATCCGGTAACCAAGCCGAATCTTAAGGTGATCCGCCGTTCCGAGCAGAAACTTTCTGAGAAGATCGATGAGCTGATGGAGACTGCTCTGAATACCACAGAGATCATTGAAATTCAGTGATTGTTTTTCTGTAAGAAAAAACAATCAGGGAACCCCGCTTTGGAGGTTCCCTGGGATTATCAAACGGTATCAGAAAAAGGGAGATCATTGAGATCAGAAAAATTCTGAAAACATGAAAAAAGAGGAACTGTATCCAATACAGTTCCTCTCAAATATACATCATAGATTAGTCGATTGTATATTTGGAAATAATCTGCATTACGTTATCCAGAGCAGCGCCATCTGCATGGATGTTGAGGTCGATCGGCTTGGAAAGATCCAGGCTGAAGATACCCATGATGGATTTTGCATCGATCACATATCTTCCGGATACTAAATCAAAATCGCAGTCGAATTTGCTGATCTCGTTTACGAATGCTTTCACCTTATCGATGGAATTCAGTGAGATTTTAGCTGTTTTCATTATAATAACCTCCCTTGATAAATTTTTTGTTGTTTTACAGCTTTCATCTTACCTGTCAGTACCCAAAAAGTCAAGGTGAAAAGAGATAAAAATTGTTTTAATAATTAGTTAAAGTGTAAAAAAAGTGAGGAAAAATGGGAAATAAAGTTGCATTACACAACCTTGGCTGCAAAGTAAATGCCTATGAGATCGGGGCCATGCAGCAGCTTCTGGAGGAGGCGGGATATGAGATCGTGCCTTTTGAGCCGGGAGCGGATATTTATGTGATCAATACCTGCACAGTAACCAATATTGCAGACAGAAAATCAAGACAGATGCTACCACAAAGCCAAAAAAATGAATCCGGAAGCGATCGTGGTGGCAACGGGCTGTTATGTACAGACCGGTGGCGAGAAACTGGAAAAAGACGAAGCCATTGATCTTGTTCTGGGAAATAACCAGAAGATCAATATTGTGGAGGCACTGGCCGAATATGCGGAAAACAAACCGGGCCATGGTTCCCATGTGATCAAGATCAATCAGACAAAAGAGTATGAGGAACTTTCCATTGATCATACAGCAGAACATGTAAGGGCATACATCAAGGTTCAGGACGGATGTAATCAGTTCTGTACGTACTGTATTATTCCTTATGCTAGAGGCCGTGTCAGAAGCCGTAACATTGAAAGTGTGCTGAAGGAAGTCCATTCCCTTGCAGAAAAAGGGTATAAGGAAGTAGTTCTTACAGGAATTCATTTAAGTTCCTACGGCGTAGATTTTCCGGAGGAGAAAAAAGAGACACTGCTTTCCCTTATCCGTGCCGTACATGAGATCGAAGGAATCCAGCGTATCCGCCTGGGATCTCTGGAACCGGGAATCGTTACGAGAGAATTTGCCGAGGGGATCGCGGCGCTGCCAAAGGTATGCCCACATTTCCATCTTTCCCTGCAGAGCGGCTGTGATGAGACTCTGGAAAGGATGAACCGCAGATACAGAAGCGGGGAGTACAGAGAACGGTGTGAGCTTTTAAGAGAAGTCTATGGAAATCCGGCATTGACTACGGATGTGATCGTAGGTTTTCCACAGGAATCTGAAGAAGAATTCCAGAAGTCTTATGATTTTGTAGATGGTATCCATTTTTATGAGACCCATATCTTCAAATATTCCAGAAGGCAGGGAACGAAGGCGGCTGCCATGGACGGACAGCTGACAGAGGCTGAAAAAGCCCGACGCAGCGAAAAGATGATCGAAATGCATCACCGCCATGCAAGTGATTATGAAAAGTCCATGATCGGAAAAGAACTGGAAGTTCTGATCGAGGAAGAGTATACAAACGATGGCCGGACCTGGTATCTGGGACACAGCCGTGAATATATAAAAACAGCGGTACCGAAATCTGAAAATTATGGTGTAAATGATATCATAAGAGTAAAGGCAGAGAGGTTCCTTGAAGAGCATATCATGACCGGTGAAGTTGTAAAATAAAGCGCTGAATCGTATGTTGACAGTTTGTATTCGCAATCCGCGTTAAATTTAAGATTGTAATTTATGTAAATATATATTAAAATAAAAAAGAATATATTTTAAGGACGTGAGAGACAATGGCAGAAAATAATCTGGGAAATACACAGTATTTCAGAACAAAACCGGATCAGGAGCTTCAGGTAAAGGAAGTCCTGGATCTGGTGTACAATGCAATGGATGAGAAGGGATACAATCCGGTGAATCAGATCGTAGGATATATTATGTCCGGAGACCCGACTTATATCACAAGCCACAAGGGTGCGAGAAGCATGATCATGAAAGTGGAGCGTGATGAGCTGGTAGAGGAACTTCTCACCGAGTATATCAAGAACAAGTCCTGGGAACGGTAATATGAGAGTACTGGGACTGGACTATGGCTCGAAGACTGTGGGAGTTGCGGTAAGCGACCCTCTCGGTCTGACAGCCCAGGGTGTAGAGACTGTATGGCGCAAGCAGGAGAACAAGCTTCGCCGTACACTGGCACGTATTGAAGAGATCATTTCGGAGTATCAGGTTACGGAGATCGTTCTGGGATATCCGAAGAACATGAACAATACCGTAGGAGAGCGGGCCGAGAAATCTCTGGAATTCAAGGAAATGCTGGAGAGACGTACAGGCCTGCCTGTTATTATGTGGGACGAAAGACTGACTACCATGGCGGCGGACCGCACCCTGGAAGAGACCGGCGTGCATAAGGAAGACCGCAAGCAGTATCTGGATCAGGTAGCAGCAGTCTTTATTTTGCAGGGATATCTGGATGCTGCCGCACATAAGAAAGAGCAGCAGGAAGAATCGGAATCATAACCCGGAAATACAGATATTTTTACAAGAACGGATAAGGAAGAATTAAATATGGAAAAAATAATATTTCAGTCAGACGACGGCACAACTGCTGAGTTTTACGTAGAGGAGCAGACCAACATTGCGGGTGTGACTTATCTTTTGGTGTCCGATTCACAGGATGAGGAAGCAGACGCATATATTCTGAAGGACATTTCCGCTCCGGGAAGCACGGAAGCCTGCTATGAGATGGTTGAAGATGAGGGTGAGCTTCAGGCCGTGTATGCGGTTTTTTCAGCAGATGCTGGATGACGTGAATTTTGAATGGAGGAGCGATTTTTGAAAAGCGAGAACAACGAGGACAACAGAAACGCAGAGAGCAGAACAGTAAGTTCCGCAGGCGGCGCCAGAAGACAGGTGCCAAGACAGAAAAATGCCGGATCAAGGACAAGACAGTATCGTGGAGGTAAAAACCGCCAGGATAAACCATTCCGCCCGTCAGTGAAGAAAACAGCCGCAGGCGGTGCTGTAAAGAACAGCAGCAGAAACACACAGAGACCGGTTAAGAACAGCGGCAGACCATCCGGACGGAAAAACAGCCGCAGATCATCCTCAAAACTTAAGATCATACCACTTGGCGGTCTGGAACAGATCGGAATGAACATCACCGCTTTTGAGTATGAAGACAGTATTGTAGTGGTAGACTGTGGACTTTCTTTCCCTGAGGATGATATGCTGGGAATCGATCTGGTCATCCCGGATGTAACCTATCTTAAGGAAAATATTTCCAAGGTTAAGGGATTTGTGATCACCCACGGACATGAGGATCATATCGGAGCCCTTCCTTATGTACTGAAAGAGATCAATGTTCCAATCTATGCTACAAAGCTGACACTGGGACTGATCCGCAACAAACTGAAAGAGCACAATCTTGTGCGTTCTACGAAACTGAAAGAAGTAAAACACGGACAGGTGATCAATCTCGGAGATTTTGCTGTGGAATTTATCAAGACCAACCACAGTATCCAGGATGCATCCGCGCTGCCATTTACTCTCCGGTAGGAATCGTGGTACACACAGGAGACTTCAAGGTAGATTACACACCGGTATTCGGAGATGCCATCGATCTGCAGCGCTTTGCAGAGATCGGAAAGAAAGGTGTACTTGCATTGATGTGTGAGAGTACCAATGCGGAGAGACCGGGATTTACCATGTCTGAGCGTACGGTGGGACATGTATTTGATAATCTTTTTAATGAGTACCGTACATCCAGGATCATCATTGCGACTTTTGCGTCCAATGTGGACCGTGTGCAGCAGATCATCAACACTGCATACCGTTTCGGAAGAAAGGTTGCGGTGGAAGGCCGCAGTATGGTCAATGTTATTTCTGTAGCATCAGAACTTGGATATCTGCAGATTCCGGAGAATACTCTGATCGAGATCGATCAGGTGAAGAATTATCCGGATGACAAGGTAGTTCTGATCACAACCGGAAGCCAGGGTGAGTCCATGGCGGCACTTTCCCGTATGGCAGCCAATATCCACAAGAAGATCACCATCAAACCGAACGATACCATCATCTTCAGTTCCAATCCGATCCCCGGAAATGAAAAAGCAGTTTCCAAGGTTATCAATGAGCTGTCCATGAAGGGCGCCAAGGTTATTTTCCAGGATGTCCATGTGTCCGGACATGCATGCCAGGAAGAAATCAAGCTGATCTATTCCCTTGTGAAACCGAAATATGCGATCCCAATCCATGGCGAGTACCGTCATCTGACTGCACAGAAACATATTGTGGAAGATCTGGGAATTCCGAAAGAGAATATCTTCATCCTTTCTTCCGGAAATGTACTGGAACTGGATGGACAGGATGCCAAGGTGACAGGAAGTGTTCACACAGGAGCAATTTTCGTAGACGGACTTGGCGTGGGTGATGTTGGAAATATCGTGCTCCGTGATCGTCAGCATCTGTCGGAGGACGGAATTATGATCGTAGTTATGACCCTGGAGCGTCACAGCAATGTGGTTCTTGCAGGACCTGACATTGTTTCCAGAGGTTTTGTATATGTAAGAGAATCCGAGGATCTTATGGAACATGCCAGACAGGTTGTGGAAACCGCACTGGATTCCTGCCTGGAAAACAATATCACAGACTGGGGCAAGATCAAAACAGAAGTCAAGGATGCACTTGGTGAATATCTGTGGAAACGTACCAAGAGAAGTCCTATGATCCTGCCGATCATTATGGAGGCATAGGAACATGGATGAGATCAGCATAGACATTGAGAAACTTCTCGATGCTGTGCACAGAAGCGACGAATACCAGGAATATCAGAAACAGGCGGCGGAGCTTGATAAGGAACCTGAGCTGAAGGCCAGGGTGATGAGATTCCGGGGAGATAATTTCAGACTTCAGAACCAGGCTGATAAGGATGAGCTGTTCCAGGTAGCGGAACAGCTCAACCGGGAGTCTGCAAGTCTGAGACAGAACCTGAAAGTAAATGCCTATCTTGACGCCGAGCTTGCACTGTGCAGACTGATGCAGAGAATCTGCAGAACGCTGGTAGCCGGGATAGACATACAGATTCCTGACTTATAGGAGGAAGAAAGACTATGGCAGACACAAGAGACAAGGCAGGCAGAGCCGGGGTTTTTCTGGCTGGAGGGGCATTTAAGATCGCTCTGTATATCTGTATCCTTGTATTTCTGATCTGGGTTGGAAAATCCGCATATCAGTTTGGATATGATGTATTTAATCAGCAGGCCATGAGTCCGGGAGAAGGACAGCAGGTAACTGTAGTCATAAAAGAAGGTGCGTCTGCATATAAGGTAGGTAAGACTCTGGAGCAGAAAGGGCTTATCAAGGATGCAGCTGCTTTTGTAGTGCAGGAGAGAATGTCCGCGTACCACGGTCAGATCAAGGCCGGTACATACCTTCTCAGTACAGCTTATACACCGACCAGGATCATAGCGGTACTGTCCGGAGAAGAGAGTGAGGAAGGATCGAACAGCCAGTGATCGTAGAAGAACGCATGAAGACCTATATCAATTCTCTTGATATGGGGAATACTCCGTTTCTGCAGGAGTTGGAATCAAGGGCACTTGCGGACCGGGTGCCGATCATCCGAAGGGATATGCAGAGTTTTATGAGGATGCTTCTGGCAGTAAAACAGCCGAAGCGAATTCTGGAGGTGGGGACTGCCGTAGGCTTCTCCACACTTCTTATGTGTGAATACGGCCCGAAAGATCTTAAGATCGTTACCATAGAAAATTACGAAAAAAGGATTCCTGTGGCAAAGGATAATTTCAGGCGTGCAGGAAGGGAATCCCAGATCACACTTCTGGAGGGAGATGCCGGTGAGATCCTGAAAACCCTTACCGGAACATTTGACATGATCTTCATGGACGCGGCCAAGGGACAGTATATCCACTGGCTTCCGGATGTGCTGCGTCTGATGAAAGAGGGAAGTGTACTGGTATCAGACAACGTGCTGCAGGAGGGAGACATTATCGAATCTCATTATCTTGTGGAACGGAGAAACCGGACAATTTATAAAAGAATGAGAGAATACCTCTGGCAGCTGACCCACAGCCCGGTGCTTCGTACATCGGTACTGCCACTTGGAGACGGGGCGGCTGTAAGTGTAAAAACAGGAGAACAGGCTTATGAAACGACCAGAACTTTTAGTTCCGGCGAGCAGCTTGAGGTTTTAAAGGTTGCCGTCATATATGGTGCAGATGCCGTTTATATCGGCGGAGAAGCCTTTGGACTTCGTGCAAAGGCTAAGAATTTTTCAAAAAGAGGACATGCGCGAGGGCATTGCTTTTGCCCATGCCCATGGTGTAAAAGTTTATGTGACAGTAAATATCCTGGCCCATAACCGGGATCTTGAAGGCGTAAGAGAATATCTTCAGGAACTGAAGGAAATCGGTCCTGACGCACTGATTATCGCAGATCCGGGAATCTTTATGTATGCAAAGGAAATCTGTCCGGAGATTGAGCGCCACATCAGTACACAGGCGAACAATACCAATTATGAGACATACCGTTTCTGGTATAATCTGGGAGCAAAAACGTGTGGTAAGTGCAAGAGAACTTTCTCTGGAGGAAATCCGGGAAATTCGGGCACATATTCCGGATGACATGGAGATTGAGACGTTTATCCATGGAGCTATGTGTATTTCCTACTCCGGAAGATGCCTTCTGAGTAACTTTATGGCAGGCAGGGACGCCAATCAGGGAGCCTGTACGCATCCGTGCAGATGGAAATATTCCGTTGTGGAGGAGAAACGCCCGGGAGAATATATGCCGGTATTTGAAAATGAGAGAGGGACTTTTATTTTCAATTCCAAGGATCTCTGCATGGTAGAACATATGGAAGATATCCTTACCAGCGGTATTGACAGCCTGAAGATCGAAGGCCGCATGAAAACAGCTCTTTATGTGGCAACGGTAGCCAGAACTTACCGTAAGGCCATTGATGACTGTATGGAAAGTCCGGAAAAGTATCATGCCAATATGCCATGGTATCAGGAACAGATCTCAAACTGTACCTACCGTCAGTTTACGACCGGATTTTTCTATGGAAAACCGGATGAGAACACACAGATCTATGACAGTAATACCTATGTAAGAGAATATACTTATCTTGGATTTGCGGAAGAGATCGATGAGAGAGGTCTGGCAAGACTGACACAGAGAAATAAATTCTCTGTGGGGGGAAACCATTGAGATCATGAAACCGGATGGAAGAAATATCCCGGTTACAGTGGAAGCCATTTATAACGAAGAAGGAGAATCCATGGAAAGTGCACCACATGCACAACAGAGAATTTATGTGAAACTGAACGAGACACCGGAGGTATTTGATATTCTTCGAAGAGGTGAGTAAAACAGATATTTAAGGGGAGAACGAAAAAGAACGTTCTCCCCTTACTGTTTTTCGGGAAAAAGTGTTCGGAGTTTACGGAGCGCATTTTTTTCAATGCGGGATACATAGGAACGGCTGATGGAAAGATTTCTGGCAATTTCACGCTGTGTCAGAGGATCCTGACCGTTCAGACCGTAGCGGCAGCAGATCACTTCATATTCTTTTTGGGTAAGGATCTGAGGGATATGACTGAGAAGATGGGAAATACTGTCTTTCTGGAAACAGTCTTCCACAACATCTACGGGTGGACTTTCAATGATATCAAGAAGGCTGATCTCATTACCTTCCCGGTCTGTTCCGATAGGCTCATAAAGGGAAACTTCCCTGGATCGTTTTTTTCGGGCGCGGAGCATCATGAGAAGTTCGTTGTCAATGCAGCGTGCCGCATAGGTGGACAACTTGGAAGTACGGCAGGGATCAAAAGTAGAGATTGCTTTGATCAGGCCGATGGTGCCGATGGATATCAGATCATCGGGATCTTCGTCGCAACCCTGGTATTTTTTTGCGATATGGGCCACAAGACGGAGATTACGTTCGATGAGAATGTTTTTTGCCTCCGGATCGCCCCTTTGGAACTGCAGAAGATAAAATTTTTCTTCCGCAGCAGACAGCGGTTTCAAAAATGTTTTCAAAGATTCACCTCAAAGGGGATTTCCATACAGTTTATGAAATGGACGTGCTTTTCGTGCTTTTCCAACAGAATATTTACAGGGGTGTCATCCTGTTGCGCCAGTTTCTGATCTGGTGTATAATCATAAGATATGAGTGTTAATAATCAACGTACATTGACGAGGAGTATATATTTTGAAAAAGAGGATAGAACAGCTTCTTAACGGAAAATTTATTTATGAACAGCCGGAACTTCTGTTTTCCCAGGAGGAGATTTCCGTCACTCTGAAAGCAGGAGAAAACGACGAAAGACGAACTTTATTTTGGCACAGATGACAATCGCAGGATTAGTGGATTTGTAACATCCTCTGATCGGAGCTGGTGCCTGGATTTGACCGCTTTTCAGGTACGACAGTACGTATGCCTTATGGCGTGGATGCAGAAGGAATGAAACCCGGGGAAAGTTTTGCGGGATGGTTGTGTTTTACTACCAGCATCGGAGAATACAGGCTGCCTTTTAAGGTAACAGTGCAGACAGAAGAAGTGAAGAGTTCAGGCAGAAAAGTGACTTCCATGGAAGAATTTATCCGGATCGCAAAGGAGGATTTCCATGAAGCATACAGGCTTTTACGGAACGCCATTTTCCCTGATCCTGAAAGAACAGAGTGAGAAGCTCCGTTCTCTTTATGAAGGAATGTCTCAGCAGCCGGTAACATACCAGCATCTGGAGGAATTTCTGATCACAGCCGGTGCCAAAGATAAGGTGACACTGGATCTGAACAGAGAAGAGGCGAATTTCTATGAGGTCAGTGAATCCATACAGGAGTCTTTTTTATATTCACAGAAGCGGCTGGGGCCATCTGCGTGCAGATATTGAAGTGAATGGGGACTTCCTGGAAACAGGGAAACATGTTGTGACGGAAGAAGATTTTATTGGAAGTACCTGTGAAGTGGAATATGTGATCCATAAGGAAAAACTGGGAAAAGGTAACCAGTATGGTGAGATCATTGTACGGACTCCTTATCAGAAACTGGTGTATCATGTGTTGGCGTCCAGGGGAAACGGGAGCTCTGTCAATCTTGACCTTTTGGAGAAACAGTACCGCGTATCCATGCTCAGGGAGTATCTGACTTTTGCATGCGGGAAAACCGGCTTTCAGACATGGGCAGCCGAAGCACATGAAAAACTGGATAAAATGGGAGAGAGCGGACTGAAATATCCGGAATATCAGCTTCTGGAAGCGTATATTTTCCATCTGGAAGGAGAAGACCAGAAAGCAGAAGACATTCTGGTACGTTATCAGAATAAATCTTTTAGTCATAATGAACTGGAACAGGCAGGGCTTTATCTGTATCTGTGTACCCTGACAGGACTGTACAGAGATGAGGAACAGGCGCTTCGTAAGATTCAGAATTTTCAGATGCAGAAAGAGGACAGTTACATTCTTCTGAAACTGGTATTTGAGATGGATCAGACTCTTTCCCCATCCAGAAAGATCTTTTTGATGGAAGAGCTTTTTGAAAGAGGATGTACCAGCCCGTTTCTGTATCTGGAAGCATGGAACAGCATCTGCCGGGATATGTCATTGCTTCACCGGATGAATCGTTTCTGGGCGCAGGTATTTCTTTTTGCCGGAAAAGAGAACATGCTTACAGAGGAACTTGTGATGCGGCTTGCTTATCTTTCCGGTTATGAGAAATCATTTAATGAAAGCCTGTACCGGGCTATGGTACTGGGGTGTGAGGCTTTTCCGTCGGATGACACAGTAGAAGCGATCTGTAAATATATCATGAAGGGAAATCCACGAAAAGCAGAATATTTCCGCTGGTTTTCCGCGGCAGTAGACCAGGGAATCCGGATCACACGTCTTTATGAATATTATGTAGAGACACTGGACACTTCTTACAGAAGAGTACTTCCGAAGCCGCTGCTTATGTATTTTACTTATAATAACAATAATCTCGGAGATTCCAAGAGAGCGTATCTTTATGCCTGCATCATCGCCCGGAAAGAGCAGGATCCGCAGACTTACGAAAGCTATCGGGACAGCATGAGAGATTTTGCCATGCGCAAGCTGAGAGAAGGAAGAATGAATGAAAATTATGCTGCTGTCTATCAGGAATTTATGCGCGAACCGGCAAATACGGAGGAAGCACAGGTTATTGCTTCAAGGATGTTTACGTACCGCCTGTATACAGATGATCCCAAGGTACGCAGCGTGATCATTCGTCACAGACAGATGAAACAGGAAGAAATTTATCCCTGTGTGCATGGAATCGCCTATCCGAGGATCTATACAGAAGATGCTGCAGTGATCTTTCAGGACGAAAAACAGAGACGCTATGCGTCAACAGTGGATTATAACATGACACCACTTTTTGACGACAGGGAAATGGTACCGACAGTATTGGAAAAGGGCGCAGATGAAGCAGGTGTGCTGCTTTATTATTGCCAGACACAGGATATTTGCCGCACAAATCTGGGGATTTTTTCAGAAGCTGGTCCTTTCATCTGCGTTTACAGGAGAATACAGAGATGCTGTTCGAAAACGGATCCTGGAATATTACAGGGATCATGTACAGGGAGAAGATCTGGATGCCTGCCTGGAAATGATGGACTATCGGGAATATGCTATGGTCGATAAGAAGATACTGCTGGAAATCCTCATCCAGAGAGGCTTGTTCCCACAGGCAATGAGTGTTGTGGAGGCATTTGGCTTTGAAGGAGTAGAGGAATGTGAGCTGCTGAAACTGGCAAGCCGGATGATCATTCGCTGTGACTGTACGGAAGATGAAGAGCTGATCGCACTTTCTTCCCATGTATACAGAAATGGAATTTATGATGAAGTGATCCTTCAGTATCTGATGAAATTCCGGTTTGGTCCTGTGGAAGAACTTCTGGATATCTGGAAAAGTGCCTGCGGTTTTGAGATGGATACGTACAGCCTGGAGGAAAGGATACTTTCGCTTCTGATGTTCACTGCAGATTACCGGGAAGAAGGCGAAAAGATCCTGAAATCTTATATCAGTCATTCCGGAAAGGAACAGGTAATCGGAGCTTACCTGACACAGATGGCTTATGGAATGTTTGTAAAGGGGATGCCGGAGACTCCGTGTCTCAGAGAATATCTCAAAATCTGCAAACGGAAAGAATGGCCAACAGACAGAATCTGTGACCTGGAACTTCTGAAAATACTTTCCGAAGAAAAAGCATCCGATGAGGAAGAACTTGCTCTGGAGGAAGAAATTCTGGCTTCCTGCGTAAAAGATGATATGGTATTTGAGTTTTTCCATGATCTGGATCAGAGGATCCTGCGCCCGTATCAGCTGGATGATAAGACTTTTGTAGAATATCATGCTTCGCCTGAGACTTCTGTTACTTTGTATTATTTGTTGGATACAGGACTTGGAACCATGCCGGAATATAAGAGCGAGCCGCTGCGTAATGTCTATGAGGGAATTTTTACCAAGACGTTTACTCTGTTTTACGGTGAGACTCTGCACTATTATTTTCAGACAGAAGATGAAAACGGTGTGCACAGGACTGAAGAGAAAATGCTGACCATGAATCTGACGGATGACAGAGCTTCCAGTAAATATCAGCTGATCAATCAGATCCTCTGTGCAAGAAAACTGGAGAAAGATCCGGAAGTGAAGGAGAAACTTTCACAGTATCTCCGGCAGGAACAGTACGTCAATGAAATGTTTGTCATAGAGAAGGAACCGGAAAGATGAATGAAATTCGAGATTTGCTGATAGGAATCGATATTGGAAAAGAATATACACAGATCTGCTATTATGACAGAAAAGCAGAAGAGGCCCGTTCTCTTTCCATGAAAGTGGGAACCAGCCAGTATGAGGCTCCGGGCTGTATCTGTTACCGTACAGAGCAGAACGATTACTGTGTGGGCCTGGAAGCACAGTATTTTTCCAGAGAAAAAGGCGGGATCATGCTCGGAAATATTTATGATATCTGCCAGAAGGAAGAAAGCATACAGGTGGCGGGAGAGGATAAGGAGCCGGCAGAGCTCCTTGCTCATTTCCTGAAAGGAATGCTGAAATTTCTTGGAATTCAGGACATTGTAAAAAACACAAAGTGCATGTGTATCACTTCTCCTGAGCTTGATGCCATACAGGTGCGTAATTATCAGAAGGCCTGTGGAATTGCCGGTTTTCCGGCAGAGAAATACATGCTTATGGATTACGGGGAAAGTTTTTATTACTATGCATTGGGCCAGAAAAGAGAAACCTGGAACCGAAGTGTGGCCTGGTATGCGTTTGATGGAGATAAAATTGCGTTTCGTAAGCTGACGATCAATGCTGCATCCAGACCTATACTTGTCAATCTCGAAGAACCGGTGAGTACAACGCTTGAAACGGAGGATGAGATCCGTGATGTGGAGTTTTGCCGTTTTATAACAAAAACTCTTGGAAAAGAACTTTTTTCCAGTGTGCAGATCACAGGAGAAGGGTTCGACCAGCAGTGGGCACAGCAGTCAGTAAAGCTTCTGTGTCATCAGGGACGCAAAGTATTTTACGGAAACAATCTCTTTGCAAAAGGAGCCTGCATCGCCGGTAAGGACAGACTTGAAGACAAAAATTAAAAGGGTACAGATATTTAAGCGATTCCCTGGTTACTGCGGATGTGGGAATGGATATGCGGGTGATGGGTCTCCTGCGTATTATCCGCTGATCGAAGGCGGCAGCAACTGGTATGAATGCAATGCAGAGTGTGAACTGATCCTGGATGATACGGAAGAACTGGTCTTTGTAGTAAATCTTCCGGATGAAACGGAGAGAAAGCGGGTGGCAATGGCGCTTAAAGGTTTGCCAAAAACGACCAAACCGGACGACCAGACTTGCACTTACGTTGAAATACGTATCATCGAAAGACTGTGAGATCACAGTAAAGGATCTTGGATTTGGGGAAATGTATCCATCCAGCGGGAAGACATGGAAAGAACTGGTACGCTGGGATGAGACAGAAGAAAGGAAACAGGTATGAGCGGATATATTTTATGCCAGGTAAAGAAAGCAGAGAAACCATTTTACATTGAAAATATCAGCACGAATATTTATTCCATAGAAGAACTCTGCTATTATCTTTATAATAATCTTTACCTTGTGGATCGTTCTCTTATCAGTAATAAGCTGTGTACCTGGCTGGATGAGGAACTGAAACTTCCAAAACTTGCGGCGAAGCTTCGACCTTTCATTGGAAAAGAGGCAGGTCTGGAGGAAATTCTGTATCCGATATTTAAAGAGATCAATTATCTGGCTTATGAAGAACTTCGTATCCTGAATGGAAGGATTGAAAGAAGAAATAAGGAATCCGAGGAGATACGGGAAAAGAGAAAAGGGGATGCCCTCATGGAAAACCGGATGTACGTGAACGCAATCCGTGTTTATCAGAAGCTTCTGGAAAAAGATTCCAGAGAAATCTCCAGAGAAATGAGAGAGCGGATTCTGCATAATCAGGGATGTGCTTACAGTTATCTGTTTCAGATGGATAAGGCACTGGACTGTTTTTTTGCTGCATGGAAGGTAAACCAGTCAGAAAAGGCACTGAAGATTTATCTTCTGGCTTACCGAAGTGTGCATACACCGGAAGAATTTGAAAAGATACAGGAAGATCTGAAGGCAGAGGATTCCGTAAAAAAAGAAACTGCCAGAGCTCTGGAACAGTTTATCAGCCTCCCGGAGCAGAAGATTGCACCCGGAGAGACCGACAGGATATTGGAGGATCTTACAAGAGAATATCACAGAAGTACAGGCTCTTAAAGCTGTTCAAGAAGTCCCAGCAGGATCTGCCGGGCTTCTTTTTTTTGTGTAGACAGCTTCTTCTTCGGAAAGAGAAGAGAGATAGTCGTCCAGAGCCTGTCCGATACTGGTTTCTTTCAGATAAACGCACATAAAAGTATCTTCTTTGGAAAGAAAACAGAGAAAAACAGAATAATCGGACAGAACTTCAAGATGGATCCCCGTTTCAGGGAGGACAGAATGCTTAAGGATTTTGCATTTTTCACCGCCCATATCTGTGTCAAGAATGTGCTGGATCGATTTTCTCCGTTCTTCTTTTGGAAGTGGTGTCTGATGATAGGAATATGGACCGTCCAGAAGACCGGTCTGTGCAAACTTCCGGATTCCATTCAGGGTGAAATAGTTACAGGAAGTGTCGTTTTCTGTAAAGGCAAACTGCGGCTGTTTTAAAATAGAAACCAGTTGTGTATAAACAGAGTTGGAATGATCAATATCTCTGTTTTCAAAGAGGGCCTGTACAAAGTCGGGTCCATAGGACATCAACGCAAGACATGGATGAGACTCCAGCGCAAAGTTTGTTGTAATATTGGTGTTCATAATGGAACCGAAAATCTCCAGGATCTGTGAAGGAGAATCCGACTGCTGGAAAAAACGGCTGGAGTTTTCCTGGATTTTCTGAAATTCCTGCTGATAGGAATGTATAACTTCCGGATTTTCTGTAGATATGAAAGTTGACATATCAGAAGAAATAAGCAGGAGTTTCTTTTCTGTAATAAAGAAAAACGGAAACAATTCATAACAGGAAAGTTCTCTTCCGGCCTGGGTGTAATAATAGTAGGGCTGATAATTGAGAAAGCCGCACAGGATCGGAAGAATGGTACACAAAAAAGTTTCCAGGTTCATATTATAGTCCGGTGATGCGGTAGGATTCTGGTGAAGCGGAAGAATCTGGATAACAGGAGGAAGCTTTTGATATTCCGGATAGAGATGTGCAGAAACTTGTACAATAAGCCGACAGTTTGCAGGAATGTTGGTGCAGATCTTTTCGTCGGAACCGGAGAGCAGGATATCTTCA
>ENA-OQAJ01000287-OQAJ01000287.1-human-gut-metagenome-genome-assembly--contig:-NODE-287-length-15852-cov-3.120000_pt1 | contig 15852 bp, 14 predicted proteins | sample MGYA00242736_ERZ504529 | MGnify/ENA primary metagenome ERZ504529 (study PRJEB26092, sample SAMD00036275) | human gut metagenome | host: Homo sapiens | study: EMG produced TPA metagenomics assembly of...
CAGGCGAGCACCGCTGGCGGCCAGGCGATCCAGAACCTGGTGGTCACGGGTTCGTTGATCACGATCGTCCCGTTGGTCATCGCGTTCCTGTGCCTGCAGAAGTACTGGCAGTCCGGCCTTGCCGCAGCGCCGTCAAGGAATGATCGCAACGGTCGCATGCTGAAATTTCGGTAAAGCGCATACCGATTTTTCGGCAATCGTCCGAAAAGAACAAAAATAAGACCTCGGGGGTGTCATCGTGGACATCCCCGGGACCATCTCAAATATCTTAGTAAATATATATACTAGATTTTATAAAAAGATTTTACGAGAGCTTTCGAAGGGAAGCTGTCGAGCTGGCATCCTCGGCGTTATAGCGGATGCCATACGCACACAAAGGAGTAATCCATGCATCGCACGTTCAAATGGCCGGAACTGCTGACCGACAACGGCAAAGGCATCGCATACGGCGGTGATTACAATCCCGACCAGTGGTCGGAAGACGTGTGGGACGAAGACGTCCGCCTCATGAAACAGGCCGGTGTCAATACCGTGGCCGTGGCCATTTTCAGCTGGGATCGCATTCAGCCGGAAGAAAACCGTTGGGATTTCGGCTGGCTTGACCGCATCATCGACAAGCTCGGCAAAGCCGGCATCGCGGTCGATCTGGCCTCCGCAACCGCCACCGCGCCGCTGTGGCTGTACGAAAAGCACCCGGAAGTGCTGCCGCAAGACAAATTCGGCCATCCCGTCAACGCGGGATCGCGCCAATCCTGGAGCCCGACAAGCCCGGTGTTCAAGGAATACGCGCTCACCCTGTGCCGCAAACTGGCCGAACGCTACGGCACCAACCCGTACGTCACCGCATGGCATATGGGCAACGAATACGGCTGGAACAACCGTTACGATTACTCCGACAACGCGCTCAATGCCTTCCGCCTGTGGTGCGAACGCAAATACGGTACCATCGAAAACCTCAACAAGGCGTGGGGCACCACCTTCTGGGGTCAGGAAATGAACGGTTTCCACGAAGTGCTCATCCCGCGTTTCATGGGCGCCGACTCCATGGTGAACCCCGGTCAAAAGCTTGATTTCGAGCGTTTCGGCAACGATATGCTGCTCGACTTCTATAAGGCCGAACGCGACGCCATCGCCGAAATCTGCCCCGACAAGCCGTTCACCACGAACTTCATGGTCTCCACCGACCAGTGCTGCATGGACTACGCCGACTGGGCCGAGGAAGTCGATTTCGTGTCGAACGACCATTACTTCCATGAGGGCGAATCGCATATCGACGAACTGTTCTGCTCCGACGCTTTGATGGATTCCCTCGCGCTCGGCAAGCCGTGGTATGTGATGGAACATTCCACTTCGGCCGTGCAGTGGAAGCCGCTCAACGCACGCAAGCGCAAGGGTGAAACCGTGCGTGACTCCATTGCGCATGTGGCCATGGGTGCCGACGCCATCAACTTCTTCCAGTGGCGTGCCTCCGCATTCGGAGCCGAATCCTTCCACTCCGCACTCGTGCCCCACGCGGGCGAAGACACCAAACTGTTCCGTCAAGTGTGCGAACTGGGCGCAGCGCTGAAAACCCTCGGCGACGCTGGCGTGCAGGGTGCCGAACTGGAACAGTCCGATACGGCGATCCTGTTCAGCGCGGAATCCGAATGGGCCACACGCTCCGAAACCCTGCCGAGCATGAAGCTCAACCATTGGCATGACGTGCGCGACTGGTACCGTGCGTTCCTCAACGCCGGCACCCGTGCCGACATTGTGCCGTTGAAATACGATTGGAGCGCATACAAGACCGTCGTACTGCCGACCGTGATCATGCTCAGCGCCGAAGATACGCAGCGTTTGGCCGATTTCGCAGCTGCCGGCGGCCGTGTGGTCATCGGTTACGCAACCGGACTAATCGACGAAAACTTCCACACCTGGCTCGGCGGATACCCGGGAGCCGGAGACGGCCTGCTGCGCGAAATGCTGGGTATTCGCGGCGAGGAATTCAACATTCTCGGCGCGGAAGCCGAAGGCGAACCGTCCGAAATTCGTTTGAGCTCCGGTGCGGTCACCCGCCTGTGGCAGAACGATGTGAACGTCGACGGCGAACGCGCGCAGGTATTAGCCACCTACGAAGGTGAAGAAGCCGACGAATGGGAACTCGGCGGCACCGCCGCAATCACCCGCAATCCGTACGGTTCCGGCGAAACATACTTCGTCGGCTGCGATCTCAACGTCGCCGATCTTACGGAATTCGTGCGCGAGAATATCGTGGAAGATTCCGCAAATGTCGCCAATCCGACCGATTCCGACGTACTGCACACCGTGCGCAAGTCCGCCGACGCAACCTTCGATTTCTATCTGCCGCGCGGCAAGAAAGAAATCGCATTGCAGGGCATCGAAGGCGAACCAATCTACCTGTTCCAAGCGGAAGCAGAGGAACAGACGGGCAGCTACACCGTGCATCGCAACGGCGTACTCGTCGTAAAGCGCGCATAATTCCGCATAATTTCGCGCAATTGATTGCGTAACACAACAATCTCACACAACCTGAGCCCGCCATTCTGAAACTCAAGAATGGCGGGCTTGCCATAACTGGTAAACTTTTTACCGGCATATTCAACAATCACGGAGACGAACATGGGCGAGTCAAAGCCGGAGCCGAAGCCGGACAAAAAACGCGTCACCCTACGAGACGTGGCCGAAGAGGCAGGCGTTTCACTCAAAACCGCATCCAACGTGATCAACCATTCCGGCCGTATGACCGACTCCACGCGAGAAAAAAGTCCAGGAAGTCATCGACCGACTCGGATACCGCGTGAACGTGTCCGCGCGCAATCTCAACCGCGGCAAAACCGGTTTCATCACACTCGCCGTACCAACATTGACCGCCCCATACCTGTCGAGCTCGCCAACCGCGTAATCGACGCGGCCCGCGGCTACGGCTACTCCGTATACGTCACCACCTACGCCGAAGGATCCGCACAAGGAGCGCAATCACTCCTGCGCAACTTCAACACCACCGTCTCGGACGGCATGATCCTGTCGATCTCCGAAGTCGAAAACCTTGAAGCGGCGGACTTGGACGTGGACTATCCGCTCGTATGCGTGGGCGCGCGTTCCACACACGGCAAAGCCGACCATGTTACCCCCGACGATATTCAGGAAGCCCGACTCGCAGCCGAATACCTGTTCGACCATGGCGCAACCCGGCTCGCGGTGGTCGGATCGCGAACCGAACCGGAGCATATCGATTCCGTGCGTGAAGCAGTGGAAGGCAATGCGCAACTGCGACTTCGCGGCGTGCTCGAAGCGTGCGCCGCGCGGGGAGCGGCATTCGATTCCCGACTGGTAATGAGCACTGGGCAGGATTGGACGATTGGTTCCGGCGCTCGCATTACGCAGCAGCTTATTGATTCCGGGATTCCATTCGACGGTATTGTGGCGTTCAATGACCAGCTTGCGTTGGGTGCGCTGTTCACTTTGGCTGCGAACGGCATTTCCGTGCCTGAACAGATGCAGGTGATCGGCTTCGACAATATTGAAGAAGCCGCATATTTCCAGCCTCCGCTGACCACCATGGATTCTTGTCTCGACTGGATTGCGCCGACTGCGGTCAGCCGCATTCTCGACCGGATCGACGGCACGCGTGTGCTGGAGCCGAGTTACATCACCACCCAGTCGCACGTGATCGCCCGCGCCACCACGCGCGTGTAGCTCGCCGTTGGTTTCGTGCCGTCGGCTTTCGTGCCGTTGATTTCGTATCGTTGGCTTCGCGACGCAGCTCGCAATGTTTGTGCAGCTTCCCTGCCAAACGCCTTTTTAGGGGGTATCTGTTCTTGATTTTCATTCCCGTATTGCCGGTTTGGCAGGTTTTTCCGTCTGCGCAACTCCGATTTCAGGCCTGACTTGCGACTTAGGTAGACAGGTTTCGTCCGAACTTGCGTTTTCGGTTTCCTGGCCCGTCTGCGCAACTCCGATTTCAGGGCCAATTCCGGACTTGTGCAGACGCAAAATCAGACTTATGCAGACACGGAACCGAGGTTGTGCAGACCCGAATCAACCTCGGTGTTCCGGCAATTCCTGCGCGGGCAGCTGCGCCGGTCGACTGGCGGACAACTGCGCGAGGCGGCTGTGCGGACGCAGCTGCGCCGGTCGACTGTGCGGACACCGAAATGGGACCCACATCAGGAACGACCGGAGAGCGTGAGAATTACAAGAATCACGTTAAGTGCGACAATCAGCGAAACAACTACCATATTGATCGCGAATTTCACCGGACCATCCACATAATCGCCCATTAAAGAACGGTCGTGCGTGTATTTCATTAACGGAATAATCGCAAATGGAATGCCGATCGACAGCACAACTTGCCCTATGATCAGCGCTTCCGTCGGATTCTTAGCAAACCACAACACCACCAACGCCGGTACGAGCGTCACCACGCGGCATGCCCACATCGGCGCTTTGATCCGCAGCAGTCCATGCATGATTTCGGCGCCCGCATATGTGCCGACCGACGTGGAACTCAGGCTGGAAGCCAGCAATCCGACCGAGAAAATCGTGCCGATCACCGGACCTAGCACATGCTGAATGGCCTGTTGCGCACCCTCGATCGTATCCGTGCCGGTCATGCCATGCAATGAATTCGCCGCAAGAATCAATAGTGCAAGATTCACCGATCCAGCAAGTAATAATGCCCAGAACACGTCTATTTTGCTTCCGTGTAGCAGGGTCTTTACGCTCGGTTTGGGCTCTCCTGGCACGTAATGGTCGTTCACCAGCGTGGAATGCAGGTAAATCGCGTGCGGCATCACCGTGGCGCCCAGCATGGAAGTTGCCATCAATACCGTTTCGGTTCCTTTGAAATGCGGAACAAGACCTTGCAAAACTTGCGCAGGATTTGGTGGATCAATAAAAAGGCCTGCAATAAATCCAAAAGTAATCACCAGCAGCAATGCAATAATCAGCTTTTCAAAAATATGATGCGTGGCACTCTTTTGAAAAATAAGCAAGACCGTAGAAATAATGCCGATTATGCACCCACCAATAAAAAGCGGAAGTCCAAATAATAATTTCAGTGCGATTGCGCCGCCAATTACTTCCGCAAGATCAGTCGCTATTGCAATGACTTCCGCTTGCATGAAAAACATGAATCGACCGCCGTCGCCAAGTCGTTCTCCCAGGATTTCGGGAAGACTTTTTCCGGTGACGATACCAAGTTTTGCGGACTGATATTGAATGAGCACGCTCATACAATTGGCGAGTACCAGCACCCACACCAGCAGATATCCGTACCTCGCGCCGGATGTGATATTCGCCGCCACATTGCCGGGATCCACGTAGGCGACGGCCGCCACAAAAGCAGGTCCAAGCATGCCGGCAAGCGCGTGCCCGTGGCGGGAAGAGAATCGTGATTCGCCCGTGCCGTTTCCCAGCATTCCACGCCATCCGTCGCACCCGCATTGACCATGCCTCCCATGCCGTCCATATCGTTCGCGTCGTCTGTACTGTTCATGTTCGTCGCCCTCTTATCCGAGCAATGTTATAGCGCACGAGGCTGCGCGGTTATGTTACGTACGCGCATATCATCTGTCGGCATATGCGCGACTCATGCAACGGCGCATCCGAACCGTTTCAAGACGCAATGCGAGGCATGTGCCACGAAATATGGCCGAATTGCGGCGACCTGCGGCTAAGCTGGAACAAGCATAAGAACGGTTGAGAATAATCGCCTGAAACACAGCCTTCGAAAGGACAACGCATGGCAACCTTCCATACCCCCATGGTCACATTGAACGACGGCAATCTGATTCCGCAAATCGGCTTGGGCGTGCTGCGTATCGACGATGAGGGCGTTACCTCCGTAGTGGAGAGTGCGCTGGAAGCCGGCTACCGTCATATCGACGGCGCGGCGGGGTACAACAATGAGGCCGGCGTGGGTCGCGCGCTGAACAATGCGGGATTCACGGAAGGTGAGCAGCGCAAAAACCTGTGGGTTACGACGAAACTGCGCGATTCCGAGCAGGGGTATGACAGCGCACGCAAGGCGTTCGACCGCCAGCTTGGCTTGCTGCAGCTCGATTATGTCGACATGTACATGCTGCATTGGCCCACCCCGTTCGACTGGCGTTCCAGTGAAACGTGGAAGGCGTTCCAGGAATTCCGCGCGGAGGGCGCGTGCGCACGCTGGGTGTGTGCAATTTCCTGCCCGAGCATCTCGACCGCTTGCATGAGGAGACCGGCGAATATCCTGCCGTCAACCAGATTGAGCTGCATCCGACCTGGCAGCAGCGCGAGGTCGTGGACTATTGCAAGGCGCACGGCATTGCCGTGGAAGCATATTCGCCGATGGCTCGCGGTGCTGATTTGAACGCCGGAAATGGTGCGATTGAGCGCATCGCAGCGGAGCATGGGGTTACCCCTGCGCAGGTGATTCTGCGTTGGCATATCGAAAATGGCACGATCATCATCCCCAAGTCGGTGCATGCGGATCGGCAGAAGCAGAATCTCGATTTGTTTGGATTCGTGCTCACCCCTGAAGAACATGCCGCGATCGACGCGCTTGACGGTCCGACGCGCGCCGGACATGATCCGATGACGTTCACGTACGCCTGATACTCCGTAATTCCGTAATTTCGTATTATTTTTAATAATTATGCCTCGAAAGAATAATCGTAATTCTTATAATTATCGGAATATTGAACGCGACGTGCGTGATATCCAGCGGGCCGGCAAACGGTTCAAAAAAAGTTGGATCAACGCCGACGGTCCGCTGGAACGTATTCTTATTTTGCTGGTAGTCGTTGCGGTAATCGGCGTCACTATCGGCATGCTGCTGCCGAAAGTCAATCCGACCGTAGGCGAAATCACCGGCGAGTACACGGCAACCGGCACAGCTGCGGAAACGTTGGAAAAACTTACCGTCGACGACAATCCCAGCAAGGCCGGATATGATCGCGATGCGTTCGGATTCCGCGAAACCGACGACGATGGCAACGGTTGCGACGTGCGCGAAGACGTGCTCGCGCGCGATCTGACGGACGTGCAATATAAGAACGGCCGTAGCTGCCAGGTTGCGTCGGGCACGCTTGACGATCCGTATACCGGTCAGACCATCCAATTCGTACGTGGAGTGAAAACGTCTTCGGCGGTGCAGATCGATCATGTGGTCGCGTTGGAAAATGCGTGGCAGTCGGGCGCGAACACGTGGGATCATGCGAAGCTGTACCAATTCGGCAACGACATGTACAATCTGCTGGCCGTGGATGGGCCCGCGAATCAGCAGAAGGGTTCCGCTTCGGCCGCATACTGGTTGCCGACGACAGTGAATACCGTTGCGATTACGTGGCCCGGCAGATTGGCGTGAAAGACAAGTACGGGCTGACTGTCACTTCGCAGGAAAAGCGGGCGATGCTTTCCGTATTGCACGGTTGCCCAGCGCAGGAATTGCCGGAAAGCTGAAGCTGCTCATTTAGGCGCGGATATTTGCGGGTGCTGGCTGGGAACGGTCGTAGTTGTAGACGGTGAACGTTCCTTTGTTGAATCGTTTGGTTTCGTACAGCGCCAAGTCGGCCTGTGCGACGCATTGGTCGAAATCCACGCTTCCGATCGCGTCTCCATCGGCGCTCCCCGTGCCAAGGCTGGCACCGTCAGCGGCTGCAATACGGCACACGCCCACACTGCAATGCACGTCTTTGCCCGTGCTGTTCCGAGGCGCGTGCAACTGTTGGAAGAACATGCCCAGCGTGGTTTCGAGCACCTGTTCGCTGGCGGTGTTTCGGATGAGTGCTATGAATTCGTCGCCGCCGTATCGGCAGATGATGTCATCGTGCCGGTAGATGTGCCGAAGCTGGGAAGCGACCTCGCGGATCCAGAAATCGCCGACCGTGTGTCCGTATGTGTCGTTGATGGTTTTGAAATCGTCGATGTCGACGAACATCAGCATCGCTTCGTCGTGCGAATCCATGCGGTCGAAGTATTTGCGCATGTGCTTCCATCCCGCTTCTTTGTTCAGTAAACCGGTCATGCCGTCATGTTCGGCTTCGTACCTTGCTTTTTCGTAGGCGGCCTGTTGCGAGTGGAATCGCATGTTCATTTCCACGGTGTCCATGACGAACATGATCTGTGTGGAAATCACAATCGCCAAACATTGCAATGAAAAACTGTATGCCAGTGCTTGGTAGATGGTCGCCAATACTGGTAGCACGAAGAACGACATCATGGAAAGGAAAATAATGCGATCAAGGTTCTTGCGATATGAGATCAGCATGAAGAGGCATAATGCGATTCCCAAGACCGCAATTGCCTGCGAAAGAAGATAGAAATTACCGCGATGGTAAAGATTGTGGTCATCGAAATAGTAGAAAAGGCCAGTGAATTGTGTGATGATAAGTAAGAGAATTCCAATTACGGATAATGCGTAGACAGCACGCAATGCGGCTGGTTTGCGATGCTGATGTTTGCTTACTGTCAACCAAACATAGGTTGCGAAGAAACTCATGAAAATATAGTTGATGCAGAATACTGAGAAATTGCTTATGCGAACCATATAGTATGCGGTTTCGTCTGCATCTACGCGAAAATACCAGCTGAGCGCGTCGGTTCCAAGAAGAAGCATGCAGGCGATCTGCATGAGTATTTTGATGCGAGTTCGTCTGGTTTTTTGTGGTGTTGCAATGAAAATTCCGCCTGCGCAAATCAGGCATATGAAAATGCCCCACAACTCCATGCAGATGTGGAACATGGCCCTGACTGTCATTATCCTCCACCCCCCCCCTCGACGCTGCCTGCGCCGAAAACTTGCCTACCTCTTTCGTGTGCCATGATACCTCTAAATAGGGGAGCGTTACCCCGAAATGACAAAAACAGGAATCCGCGGCGACTATCCATGCTTCTGTCATACGGGCTATCATATAGTTTGTGCGTTTGAATGTGGAGAAGGTGATTGATGTCAGCGAAGCGGAGCATGTCCCGAGCGCTTACTCGAGAGGAATCGTATCAGAACGGTCATTTAACGCGCACGGCGTTTATTTCCATTGCGATTCTTACATTTATCACGTTCGTCGGTAATTTCACGCAATTGCAGTTGAGCGCCGCGTTGCCGACGATCGTCAGTGATTTCGGTATTTCCGTTACGACCGGTCAGTGGCTGACGTCGATTTTCCAGCTGGTCATGGGCGTGATGGTGCCGCTTACGGCATACCTTACGAGACGTTTTTCGCGCGCGAAATCGTGCTTGTTTCCATGGTTGTGTTCACGATCGGCTCGCTGTTCGCCTGGCTTGGTCCAACTTTTTTGATGGTGCTGATCGGGCGTTTGCTTGAGGCGGTTGGCACGGGTGTGATGTGGCCGGTGTTGCAGATCACGGTGTTTTCGATTTATCCGCTGTCTCGCCGTGGTTTCGCAATGGGTACGGTTGGCATGGCGATGAGCGTGGCTCCGGCGATCGGTCCGACGCTTGGCGGTGTGCAGACGGATTTGAACGGTTGGCGTTCAATTTTCCTCACGTTGACCATTATCGGCGTGATTTCACTGCTTCTTGCCTATTTTGGATTGCATAATTTCGGTGAGAACGATAAAACCGCGAAGGCTGACTTTTTTTCCGTTGGACTGTCTATTTTCGGTTTCGGCGGGCTAATGTTCGGCTTTACGAATATTGAATCGTATTCGTTTGTAAATCCTATGGTTTGGCTGCCAATGGTGATTGGCGTTGTGGGAATTATTTGGTTTGTGCTCCGCCAGATTCATGGCGCGCGCAGGCAGATTGAAAATCCTGAAGCGCAGCCGCCACTGTTGAATTTGAGCGTGTTGAAGAATCGTAGTTTTACTGTTGGCACGATCACGGCCGCGCTCTCGTTCTTCGCGTTCAGTTCGATTATGGTGATCATGCCCCTGTACATTCAGGATTGCCGTGGCTATTCTGCTGCGATTAGCGGCCTGGTGATGCTTCCGGGTGCTTTGGGCCAGTGCATTTCGCAGTTTTTCGGTGGTAAGGTGCTTGACCGTTTCGGTGCACGTCCGGTGGCGTTGATAGGCACGATTACCTTGTGTTTCGGTACGGTCATGATGAGTTTGATTTCCATGACCTCGTGGATTTGGTGGGTGTCGATTTGGCAGTTTGTGCGCCAGATCGGCATGGGTTTCGTGTTGATGCCGATCACCACATGGTCGCTGAATTGTTTGGAACCGGAAGAGGTGAGCGCCGGATCCGCGGTGACGAATACGGTTCGTCAGATCGCGGGCGCGATTGGCGCGCCTGTGCTGGTGATTCTGATGGAAAACGTTCACGTCTCTTCGTTGGACTGCGCTCGGCGGCAAGAAAGCCGTGTATGCGGCTGCCAACGTGTTCGGCATTCAGTGGGCGCTTCGTATCAGTGCGGCAATCTGCTTCGTGATGGTGCTGATGGTGTTCTTCGGCGTGCGTGGCCAGGGTGCCGGTTCCACGCATGAAACCGTGCAACGCGCCCTCAACCGTAGGCGTGCCGCCTGACCGTGCATGCTGCGACGGCTACTCTTCTTCGTTGGGCTTGTATTCCACTACGCTGAGGGCCACCACGCCTGCGCTGGTGTGCACGAACACATTGGCGCTCCCGCCTACGGCTTCCAAGCCTTCCACTAGGTGTGAGATCGGCTCGGAATCAAGCACCGGCAGCACTTGCGCCACGCCGTCTGCGTCGGTGACGGTGAGCGTATCGTCCAAATATCCGGAGGCGAGCGTCTTGTCGATGGCGCTTTCGAATTCGGTCAGTTTGCTGATTTCCTCTTCGGCGGCCTTGTTTGCGGCCACTTCCACAGCTTGCGCCACTTCTTCTCGCATTGCCTCTTCGCTCATGACTACCTCTTTTTGCTAAGCGCCGTTTTGTAACCTATAGATTATCGGATGAACGTATCAGAACGATTCCAAATGCCGGAAAGTGTCCATATAGTGGCACTTTTGTGAAAGCGTCACCCTCAATGCGCGCGGGAAACATATGCGGGGATGAACGCGGGTAGCGTTCACGAGAAGAGATGTTGTGAGAGATGTTGTGAAAAACGATGCGTAAGACTATCGGTTGCAACATGTGATTGCATACGATTGCGGATTGCGCGGAACAGGAAGATGAAACGGAAATATGGAATGGGAAAGGAGTGCGCATGACTCGACTTGGCGATGTCCAACGAAGTGAGACGCGTCGTGAAACGCGCACTTCACTGCTTACGGCGTTGCTGTGGTTCGCATCCGCCGTCATCGTGTTCGCGATGCTTCTGCGCATGCTACCGAACAGTCTCGATGGTAAACGCTACGTGCCTCTAATCGTCGCGCTCATGCCTTGGCTTGGCTTGCTTTCCGTAATTATCGCAGTTTGTGCAACAGTTTTTCGTACTGTTGGCAAACGAAAACTTTTGATCGCGTTGAGCGTGTTGTGCGTGATCATCCAGATTATCTGGCATTGGGGGTATGTCGTTCCGACCAATGATCGTGCCATACAACCTTCTGCAACAGTGCGTGTCATGACGTTCAATACGAAGCAAGGTTGTGCCGATGCGCAGCAAATCGTGCGAACAATCCAAAGCGAGCATGTTGAAATTCTTGCAATGCAGGAAGTTCCATCAGGATTATTAGATCGGTTGCATGATGCTGGAATTGAGGATTATCTTCCGTATTCCGTTTCCGCGCAACTCACTTGGCACGATAATGGCGGTGTGAACGTACTGTATAGTGCGCATCCTCTGCAGGAAACAACGCAGGATCTCATTCCTATTGAATCCAGTAGTATTCCTGCCGCGACAGTTGATTTCAATGGCAGAAAAGTACGATTTGGGTCGGTTCATCCGTTTTCTCCACGACCAAGCAATCAGGGATTATGGAATAAAAGTTTGGATTCCATAGCGCAATTACAGCATTACGATAATGGGGAATCGTATGTGCTGATGGGGGATTTTAATTCCACGTGGGATCATGCAAGCTTCAGATATTTGCTTGGTGATCGTTTCACTGACGCTGGTCAGAGTGCGGGGGAGGGTCTGCATATGACGTTCCCTGCAGTATTTCCGATTGCTGAAATCGACCATATTATTTACGACAAGGGCGTGCGTGCAACTGATCTTGCAACCAAACGGATTCAAGGTTCTGACCATCTCGCACTGCTTGCCACCCTAACCATTGCATAGCGGCGGAAAATGGCGGCGGAAACGAACTTCTGCGATAAACCTACAACTCAAGAAGCCCGCTCCTTTGTCGGGGTGTGTATGTTTCCTGCGGTATTTCTTAAGGGGTAAAACGGTTAAACCCCAAATTGTAATATCTATACCTGAGGTAAGATTAAGGATTGTAGTTTTCATTAGTTAGGTAGAGATACAAAGGGGTGTGCGGTATGCATATCATGTTCGTCTGTACAGGCAATATCTGCCGGTCGCCTATGGGCGAACTCTTGCTCACTCGCTACCTCGCTGGCACCACTGTGCAGGTTTCTAGCGCCGGCACGCGTGGCCTTCCGCGATGCCAGATGGATCCGTCCAGTGCCAGACTTATGACCAGCGTCAACATTGAACCAAGCGGATTCCGATCCCGCAGACTCACCCGATCTATGGCTGAGAGTGCTGATCTGATTCTCTGTTTCGAGAAAGAACAGCGCAAGGACATCGTTGCCCTCGCGCCAGGCGCGGTCCGTTATACATTTCTGCTTAACGACTTTGCCAACATGTGCCAATACTGCGCGCAAAACGGCATGGTAAGCGGACGGACCATCCAGGAGCGCCTCGCTTCCGTTATCAAAGTCTCCTCCATGATTCGTCCGATGCTGCCCACTCCCAAAGATATCGATGACCCGCACGGCAAGTCGTTCGATAAGTTCCGTATCGCGGCCAACCAGACCAATAATGCTCTGCGAACCATGCTGAAAAGCATGAAAAAGCATTACGGCGTGGGTATAGCGCCTGTACGCTCACAGATTTGTTCTGCGCAGTCCACTACCACATACAATATGTGGGCTTAGATGGCAGTGGCCGTCATGGTCGACGATTTCGTGCCGGCGCTGACTGAAAGCGCCGGCACGAATCGGTCAGTACTGGTAGTTGACCTCGTTGGTCATTTTGCCGGATGGTGTCTGATCGATGGTCAGGTCGTTTTCGGCCTTCGGCGAGGTGGTCACGTCGAAATCGAAAGTCACGCTTCTCCGGGGGCGATATAAGCCACATTGGTGACCAGTTTTTGACCATCCATCACAGCATTGCTTTGGTCTCGCACGTCTCCGGATGAGGTGATCTCGCTGATGGAACCACCCTTTGGCGCGTAAAACAGCATACGCTGCGCAGACGTTCCCGGAGCCGCAACAGGCTTGCCCGTTACACCCGCCTGCTCGCCGCCCAGAATATAGCCGGTGCAGATGGCCATTTCGCTGGAAGTCAGCGTATTGGTCAACGTGTAGGTGACATGGTAGGTTTTCGACCCATCGGCATTCTGACCGGTTTTGGTAATCTGCGTCTTACGGTCGATATACCATCCAACTTCGACGGATTCTGTTCGTTGAGGTAAATGCCCACTTCCGGATCGGTTTCGCTGTCTGGAGTGCCCTTGGCGAGTCCGGCACCTTGGAAATATTTGGCTTCATCATCATGGAACGTGTATGCGTAGAAATGACGGTTCCTGGTTAATTCGCCGATGCTTTGAGCCACCTTCATCATCTTGGTGATGTCCATGTTGCTGAAGGCGTTGTTCATGATGGTGGAGGCGATGTATTCGAAATACGTGTCTTGTAGAGATACAGGAACTTCCTTATAGATGGTGTTGAGCATGTATTCAGCGGTATTTTTGCCGGTGAGCACAGTACCATCTTCCAGCGTCACATTGCCGTTGATCTCCACCATTTTCTGGATGAACACCGGATCGATAGATACGATGCCATCAACATCGCAAGCATATTGGGAACGCTGCCAAGCTTCATTCATCATTTCCGCATTGCGGGCGATGTCTGGCACCGCGAACGTATCGCGAATATCGAAGGAGAATCCCAGGGGCTCCTTGAACACGGCATGTTCCGAAGCATTGCCATTACTGCCGTTAATGAAGTCTCCATTGTGATGGAACTCACCGACCTGAATTTGTCCATGATCGGTCTGCAACGTACCCATGGAGCCCACCAGTCCGCCGCCGGAACGTTGTTCGGAAGTGGTCTGCGCCACCAGCAGATACGTTCGGGCACCGTTCTGTCCCAAGAAGGAGGGGAGCATCTGTAGCGCATTGTTCACTTGCTCCACCATGTCCGTAACCTTGGTGAACTGGCTGCGACTCTGCGAATATGCCTTCTTCACCATGCCGATACGTGGCTCAGGCAGATTGCTGAGCTTCGAATTCAACGACTTCACCTGCTTGCTTACCGAAGAGAAGTCGTCTTGCGCATCCACAATGGGCTGAAGATTCAACTGGCCATTCTCACCGCTGATCTGCGCGTTCGCAAGCTGTTGTACCACATCGGTGAGTGACGGCAGTGTTTGTTGCACCAAATCATCCACCACCTGAGTCATGCCCTGCACGTTGGTAACATCACCGCCCACAACTGGCATCTTCGACAGCATGTTCCACGGTGTTCCATTGGCAATATCTCTTGCCGCGGCGGTATGGGTCCGCGCCTGCTTGATCGCGGCATCCGACGCCTGCGCATCCTTCAACGTATTGACGTCGGTGATGGCCGAAAGAGACGAGACCGCCTGCTCCTCGTGAGCTTTGACTTCCTTCGCCTGCTTGTAGAAATTCAGACCGACGACGCCCCCGGCAATGACCAGCAGGATGAGCAGTGCCGCAATAACAAACAATGTATTGCGAAGCTTGTGAGAACGGGCGGCGTGAGCGCTCGCATGTTGAGACATTAATCCCCCTCTGTTAGGTGTTCCAGCTTTTATCATGGCACATTCGTATGGATGAATAGTGAAAAAGCGATTGCTGCCTGATAAAACAGACTCTATTTCTAGGGGGTAGGGTAGCATTTTCTAAGGTTTTTGACATACGGAGATGAGGGGTTCAGTGACTTCCGCAGAGAACACTAACGTCCAGCAGGTTGTCGTTGCAGATGATTCTGAAGACGGCATCACGCTGATGGATTTGATGCGTATCATTCGCAAGCATCTGGTCACCGCTACCATCGTATTTGTGATGGTTTTCGCCGGGGTGACTGCGTACACCTTCTTGGTTCCGCCGAAGTATACCGCCACGGCTCAGGCTATGGCTACGTACAATGCTTCCCAGGGGGATGATGCGGGCATTAGCCAGCAGTACACGGGTGGCACGTACATCGCTGGCCAGATCACGTCGTATACAACGTTGGCAACCACCGAAACCGTACTTGAGCCGGTCATCAAGGATCTTGGACTGGATACTTCGGTGAAGAGTCTGGCCGAGCAACTGACTGTCACCAATCCTACGAACACCGCGTTCGTGAACATTTCCGCGGAAGACGGTGACGCGCAGCAGGCATCCGACATTGCCAATGCGGTGGCGGTGTCCATGCAGAACGTGATTCAAAACGATTTGTATTCCGCGGCAGATAAGTCTCCGGTGAAGATCTCCATCGTGCAGAGGGCACGTGTGCCTGAAAGCCCGAGCTCGCCGAATAAGCCGCTGTATCTGGCGGTCGGTGTGGTCGCAGGTCTGGTGCTTGGCGTGTTCGCCGCACTGCTGAAAGACATGCTGAACACCAAGGTCGAGGAGACCTCCGACGTGCGCAGCTTGGTTGGGGCATCTTCCTTGGGTTCCGTGCCTCAGGATAATTCCCTGGGTGAGAAGCGTCCAGTGCTTGTCAGCCAGCCTAATGGCCCTATTGCTGAGGAATTCCCGCCGTTATACACACCAATATCGAATTCTTCAGACCGATAAGGTTCGACGGGCAAGGGGCAGGC
>ENA-OQAJ01000288-OQAJ01000288.1-human-gut-metagenome-genome-assembly--contig:-NODE-288-length-15836-cov-4.114011_pt1 | contig 15836 bp, 15 predicted proteins | sample MGYA00242736_ERZ504529 | MGnify/ENA primary metagenome ERZ504529 (study PRJEB26092, sample SAMD00036275) | human gut metagenome | host: Homo sapiens | study: EMG produced TPA metagenomics assembly of...
TAGTTGCCGGAGGCAAGGGCTGCCGTGCCAAAGACATAAGCTGCTTTGTTGAACGGGCCGCCCATATCAATGCTCATCATACCGGCCACGATGGCACCCAGCAGCACCTTGGAGGTGCCGCCCATGGCGTTCAGGCAATCGGTCATGGCAGTGTTGATCATACCCATGACCGGGTTGATGCCGCACATCACCGCGCCGAGGATGAGCATACCGCCCAGCGGGTAGATGAGCATGGGACGGATGCCATTCAGGCTGGCAGGCAGCTTTTCGGTGATCTTTTTCAGCAGCTCGACGATGTAGCCTGCAGCAAAACCGGCCAGCAGTGCAGCAAGGAAGCCGCCGGAAACACCGGTGGTCTCACCCGCTGCAATGCCTGCAAAGTTGGTGCCGTTCATGGCCAGCACACCGCCCACAAAACCGACCGCCAGACCCGGACGGTCCGCGATGGACATGGCGATGAAGGCAGACAGGATGGGCAGCATGTAACCGAAGGCTGCGCTGCCCACCGTCTTAAAGAAGGCAGCGACCGGGGTGTTCATGCCAAAGTTGGAGGGATCGATGGTGTAATCGTCCAGCAGGAACGCCAGTGCGATCATGATGCCGCCGCCCACCACGAAGGGCAGCATGTGGGAGACACCGTTCATCAGGTTCTTGTACAGAGTGCGGCCAAAGCTGTCCTTGCCGGAAGCATCCTCGGCGGCCTGTGCGCCGCCCTCGGCGTGGTAAACAGGCACCTCGCCGTGCACGATCTTCTTGATGAGCTCCTCCGGCTTGTGGATGCCATCGTCCACCCGGGTGAACAGCACCGGCTTGCCGTCGAAGCGGGCGGTCTCCACCTTCTTTTCTGCTGCCACGATGATGCCATCGCAGTTTGCGATCTCTTCTCTGGTGAGGATGTTCTTTGCTCCATCCGAGCCATTGGTCTCCACCTTGGTGGGCAGACCCAGCTTGTCACCGGCCTTGGTCAGGGCTTCCGCTGCCATATAGGTGTGGGCGATGCCGTTGACGCAGGCGGTCACGGCCAGAATGCGGTAGCCGCTCTGGGGGATCTCCTGCTGGGTGAAGCTCTCCGCGCCGAACTGAGCCTCCTCCTGTGCATCGATGCAGTCAAGGAACTCTGCCGGGGTCTTTGCGGCCTTCAGCTTTTCTACAAAGTCCTCGTTCATCAGCATCTGCATCATACGGGCCAGCATGTCCACATGCAGGCTGCCGTTTTCCGGAGCCGCAATGGCAAACAGCAGGTCGGTGGTACCGTCGTCCTCGGCATTGTACTGCACGGGGCTGCTCAGCCGCAGCGCCGCCAGACTGGGCCGGGTGACTACATTGGTCTTGGCGTGGGGCACCGTGATGCCGTTGTCCACATAGGTGGAGCCCTCCGCCTCACGGGCATAAAGGGCCTTTTTGTAGGCATCCTTGTCCGTGATGTTGCCATGGGTGGCCTGCAGCTCCACCAGACGGCTGATGATCTGCTCCTGATCGGTCAGAGCCTCATCCAGTGCGATGGACTGCGCGGTGAATAATTCCGTAATACGCATGATTTTTCTCCCTTCCTGTATAACTGCAACCCTCTCCGTCACAGAGGGTCAGATTTCCTTCATCAGTTCGTCGATTTTTTCTTTGGTGGCAAGGCCAAGGCTGAACGCCGTTGCACTGCCGCAGGCTGTGCCCAGACGCAGTGCAAAGGAATAGCTCCGGGTCTGCATCCAGCCAGCCACAAAGCCGGCCACCATGCTGTCGCCTGCGCCCACGCTGTTTACGACCTTGCCCTTGGGGCAGCCGATGCGGTGCACCTCGCCATTTTCGTCCACCAGCAGGGCACCGTCGCCCGCCATGCTTACCAGCACGTTGCGAGCGCCCTTTTGCTGTAGGGTGCGGGCCGCAGCAATGATCTCTTCGTCCGTAGTCAGCACCCTGCCCACGATCTCGCCCAGCTCGTGGTTATTGGGCTTGATGAGGAAGGGGTGGTACTGCAGCACGTTCACCAGCAGGTCGCGGGTGGCATCCACCACAGCACGCACGCCCCTGCCCTGCAGCCGGGCCAGCAGCCGCTCGTAGGTATCCTGCGAAAGGCTTGCCGGGATGCTGCCCGCCAGAATGAGGATATCATCCTCGTTCAGGCTGTCCAGCTTCTTTTCCAGCTCCTGCATGGCGCTCTCCGGAATGTCGGGGCCCGCGCCGTTCAGCTCGGTCTCCTGCCCTGCCTTGATCTTGACATTGATGCGGGTCATGCCCTGTTCCAGATGCACAAAATCGGTCTTTAAACCCTGTGCAGCAAGACCGCGTTCCAGCCATGCGCCGGTCTCACCGGCCACAAAGCCCAGCGCCACGCTCTCGCAGCCCAGCTGTGCCAGCACACCGGACACATTGATGCCCTTGCCGCCCAGCACGCAGTCCTCGCCTTTGGCGCGGTTCACCTCGCCTACTTCCAGCGGTGCATCCAAACGCACCACATAGTCAATGGCCGGGTTGAATGTTACGGTATAAATCATACTTCCGTCTCCTTTACCAGCGTGAATTGTTTGTATTTAGGGTTGGGGCAGCGGTTGGTGAGAATGGCACCGCCCTGCAGGTCGGCAATGGCTGCGGGTAGATGCGGGAAAACTTGGCATCATCCACAAGGAACCAGGCTTCCCGTGCACGGTGCACTGCCGCTGCTTTCACGGCAGCTTCCTCGGGGTCCGGCGTGGTAAAACCGGCATCCAGCGCCACACCGTTGGCACCCATGAACGCCTTGGTAAAATTGTAGCGCTGCAGGCTGGTGACTGTGGGTGCACCTACAATGGCTTCGGTCTCGGGCCGCAGCAGTCCCCCGGGCAGATACACCCGGCAGCCCTTTCGGGCCAGTGCCCGGGCATGGGCCACGCCGTTGGTCACATAGCTGGCTTTGAGGGCATCCCCCGCCAGTGCACGCACCAGCTCCAGCGTGGTGGAGCCTGCATCGATGAACACAAAATCATCGGCGTTGATGAGCTTTGCCGCCGCCTGCGCGATGCTGCGCTTCTGCTCCACAGCCAGCGTTTCCTTTGCTTCCATGGTGGGTTCGTCTGCCAGAAAACGGCTGTCCGGCAGGGTGGCACCGCCGTGCACCTTGTTCAGCTTGCCCAGCCGGTCCAGTTCGGTCAGGTCGCGCCGGATGGTGGATTCGCTGGTGTTCAGCGCCTCGCACAGTTCCTGCACCGTCACAGTGCGCTTGCGGTTCAGCTGTTCCATGATCAGGCTGAAGCGTTCTTCTGCCAGCATCGGCATCCTCTCCTTTGGTTTGATCTTATCTTTGACGGTTTATGACCGTTTGTGCGTTGTTTTGGTTGATTTCATCTTTATTATAGCAAATGCAGCGCCAAAATCAATCGCTTTCAGTCAATTCCATTCATTTTCGTTCACAAAAAATTGTCTTTAAATTTGTGCAGGGAGCACAAAAGCTGGGATACAAGCATTTTGTGCAAACAAAAAAAGCCGCCGTGCGTACCAATCGCACAGCGGCCGGAGAGATAGCTTATTGAGGAATCACTCGGCAGTCCAGTAGAAATCGTCGCCGGGCATTGCGCCGCCCACTGCCTTGGGGTCGGCATCAAACAGCACCTGCAGATAAGCGGATGCGTTGGTCTTGAGCTCGTCGCCGGTCAGGCAGACGATGTTGCAGTTGGGCAGGGCCTTCTTGGCAATGGCAGCCTTGGCCACAACACCCTGCTCCTCGCACAGAGCGGCAGTGCCGTCCAGATCGGTGTTGGCAGCTTCTACGCTCTTGGCGTAGTCGGTAAGGAATGCGGCCACAACATCCGGGTGTTCCTCGGCATACTCCTTGCGCACCACGGTCACGCCGGTGATGAGCTGGGTATCCGCAACCTTGTTCCATTCCTCGGTCAGGTCGAGGGCCACACGCAGGGTGTCGTCCTGCAGGCCGGCTGCAGTCACATAGGGCTGGGGCAGAACTGCAATGGCATCCTCGGTATTGGCCATCTGGGCCGTGACCTCGGTGGCCTCGCTGTAGTATTCAATGGTCACGTCCTTGTCCGGGTCGATGCCGTTGGCGTTCAGAAGATAGCGCAGCACGTACTCCGGCGTGGTGCCCTTGCCGGTGGACAGGATGGTACGGCCTGCAAGGTCTGCCATGGACTGGATCGTATCGCCGCCTTTTTCCACTACGTACAGCACGCCCAGCGTGTTGACGGCCACAGCCTGAATGCCGCCCTCCGTCTTCTGATACAGGGTGGCGGCCAGATTTGCCGGGATGGCAACCATGTCCAGCTCGCCCTTCATCAGCAGCGGCACGATCTCATCGGCAGCGCCGTAAAGCTGCAGGTCGTAATCCATGGAAGCGGTGCCATCCTCTTCCATGCTCAGCAGGTTGACAAGGCCCATGGTGGTGGGGCCTTTCAGGCCGGCAATGCGCAGAGCATCGGTGGTGGACAGTTCCTTTGCTTCCTCACTGGAAGCGGCTTCCGAAGCAGCCTCGGGGACAGCTTCGCTGGAAGCTGCACTGGATGCAACAGAGCTGGATGCCGCACCGCCGCAGGCGGCAAGGCTCAGCACAAGGGCCAGAGCCAGCAGCATGGATGTCAGTTTTTTCATGCGGGGTTCCCTCTTTCCTCACAAGACCGCGCCATTTTGTGCCTGAAAATTTTGCACAGAACCATGGGTCGGTCTTTTCATATTTTTTACAAGGCAAATTTGCAAAATCATTTGCTTTGCGGGTCTAAGTTTACTATAATAGAGTCAAAAATACCGTTGCGTGTGCAACGGAATTGCAGGAGGGCTGTGGGAAGCCGGATCTTTCCCACGGAATTGTGATGAAAAACTTTCTTCCGCTGTTATGCTCCACCTCTTTATTCAATGGTCTGACCCCTGAAGAGCTGCAGACCCTGCTGGCCCAGCTGGGTGCCGTTATGCGCAGCTACGGCAAAGGCGAAGCGCTTGTTCTGGCAGGCGAACCCAACCGCAGGGTGGGCATCGTACTGTCCGGTGAGCTGGAAGCCTACCGTCCCGGGCCGCAGGGTGCGCGCATTCCCATCACCCACATGGAACCGGGCGGCGTGTTCGGCGATGTGCTGAGCGGTTCCAGTCTGGCAAGCCCGGTCACGGTGATGGCTTCGGTGCCCTGCGAGGTGCTGCTGATTCCCTACGAGCGGCTGCTGCTTTCGGATGGCAGTCCGGCGCACCAGCAGACATTGCGCAATCTGGTGCGCACCATCAGCGATAAATATTTTTCCCTCTCCCGCCGCATCGACCTGCTGGTGCTCAAAAGCCTGCGGGCCAAAGTGTGCGCCTATCTGCTCAGTGAAGCCGAGCGGGCTGGCAGCCTGACCTTCAGCATCCCGTTCTCCCGCATCCAGCTGGCAGATTACCTGAACTGCGACCGCAGCGCCCTCAGCCGCGAGCTGAGCCAGATGCAGCGGGACGGCCTGCTGGACACCTACAAAAGCAGCTTCAAGCTGCTGGAGCCTGAGGTACTGAAGCAAATGGTGCAGTGACCATTTGAATAGCCGCCGCGTGCGCTTTGGCTGTATTCAGCTGAAATTTTATTTTTATATTTGAGTTTTAGAAAAATCTACAGATTTTTCTAAAACTCTTTTTCACTGGAAGGCCGTAACCGTCAGCGGCATCATCTTGTTATTTTTAATATAGGAGTATTTTTAAATATGTCAAAACCGATTTTATGGATTGTGATCCCCTGCTACAACGAGGAGCAGGTGCTGCCCATTACAGCTCCCATGTTTCTGGAAAAGATCAGCGGCCTTGCCGCACAGGGCCTTGTGAGCGAGAAGAGCCGGGTGCTGTTCGTGAACGACGGCTCCAAAGACAAGACATGGGAACTGATCCAGAGTTTTGCCGCACAGGACGAGCACTACATCGGCATTTCCCAGAGCCGCAACCGCGGCCACCAGAACGCCGTGCTGGCAGGCTTGATGGAGGCACTGCACAGCGGCACCTGCGATGTTACCATTTCCATCGACTGCGATGGTCAGGACGACATCAACGCCATGGACGAGATGGTTAAAAAGTATCTGGACGGTGCCGAGGTGGTCTACGGCGTGCGCAGCCGCCGCGATACAGACACCTTCTTCAAGCGCTTCACCGCCGAGGGCTTTTACCATGTGATGAACGCTCTGGGCGCAGACATCGTGTTCAACCACGCAGACTACCGCCTCATCAGCACCCGTGTGCTGGAAAGCTTTGCCGACTACAGGGAAGTGAACATTTTCCTGCGCGGCATGGTGCCGCTGGTTGGCTTCAAGAGCGAGGTAGTCACCTATGAGCGCCACGAACGCCTTGCCGGTGAGAGCCACTATCCGCTGAGCAAGATGCTGGCCCTTGCCTTTGACGGCATCACCAGCCTTTCCAACAAGCCCATCCGCCTTATTACCGGATCTGGCATCTTTGTGAGCCTGATCAGCTTTATCGGAGTCATCTGGGCCATCGTGTGCGCCGCCATGGGCAGCAGCGTGGCCGGCTGGGCCTCCATCGTGTGCATCGTCTGCTTCATGAGCGGCGTGCAGCTGGTGTGCTTAGGCGTGATCGGCGAGTATATCGGCAAAATTTATATGGAGACGAAAGCCGCCCGCGCTACATCATCAGCGAGCGCACCTGGGCCCCTTACGAAAGGAAGTATCACGGATGAGCAAACAGAGCTGGCGGGGCAGCACCCTGCTGAACCCGGAACCGCCGGTATTGGTGTCCTGCGGCGGGCTGGAAAAGCCCAATCTCATCACCATCGGCTGGACGGGCACCATCTGCACCCAGCCCAGCATGGTGTCCATCAGCGTTCGGCCGGAGCGCTACAGCCACCACCTCATTCAGGAAAGCGGACAGTTTGCCATCAATCTGCCCACCGAAGCGCTGGTGCGTTCGGTGGACTGGTGCGGCGTGAAAAGCGGCCGTGATGTGGATAAATTTGCCGCCTGCGGCCTGCATTCTGCCCCCGGCAGCGTGCTGACCGACTGCCCCATTCTGGAAGAAAGCCCGGTCAATCTGGAATGCAAGGTAACTCAGGTGATCCCGCTGGGCAGCCACGACCTGTTCCTTGCCGAAGTGGTGGCCTGTGATGTGGACGAAAGCCTGCTGGACGAAAGCGGCAAGCTGTGTCTCGAAAAAGGCAAAGCTCATCGTCTACAGTCACGGTGACTATCTGGCTCTGGGCAAAAAGCTGGGCACCTTTGGCTACAGCGTGCGCAAGAAAAAGCCGGTAAGGCGTAAAAAATAATTTGCATTTCATCGCTTGACTTTTGCCCAAAACTGCATATACTAAAGATAGGCAATGTAGAGAGATTGAATCCATCGGGTTCATGCCGAAACACGAAGCCCCCCGGTAGTGTCAGTACCGGGGGCTTCTTTTAGTGTTTGCTGCCCTTGCCGATCTTACCGTCGATCCATGTACACAGATAGTAGGCAACTACCTGCGCGGCAACGGTTTGGATAAATGTAGAGAGAGTTTCCAAGGGGTTCACCTCCTTTCCGCGGTTAGGGGAATGGAGAAGGCCGCAGGAACAGTATAGCACAAAACCGGTATCGCGCAATTTTGACGCAATACCGGTTTTTGTGCATTTATTCGTGCTTTACGCGCTGGATCTCGCCCAGATCGTAGGGGGTGTTCTGGTAGACGTAGTAGTTCAGCCAGTTCTCATACAGCAGGTGGGCGTGGGCACGCCAGCGGAACAGCGGCGGCTTTGTGGGATCATCGTCCGGGTAGTAATTCACCGGCACATGGATGGGCAGGCCCTTGTCCACATCGCGGCGGTACTCTGAATCCAGCGTGTATTTGTCGTACTCCGGGTGGCCGGTGACAAAGATCTGCCGTCCGTTCTCGGTGCTCATGAGGAAAGGCCCGGCCGCATCGCTCTCGGCAAGGATGCGCAAAGCCTTACAGTTGTCCACATCCTCGCGGCTGATGCCGGTGTGACGGCTGTGGGGCGCATAGAACACCTCGTCAAAGCCGCGCACCAAAGGGTTCGACGGGCGGGTGACCCGGTGCTCGAACACGCCGAACATCTTTTCCGGCAGCAGCTGCTTGTGCACGCCGTAGTGGTAATACAGGCCCGCCTGCGCGCCCCAGCACACATGCAGGGTGGAGTAGACATTCGTCTCGCTGAAGTCCATGATCTCGCACAGCTCCGGCCAGTAATCCACCTGCTCAAAGTCCATGGTCTCCACCGGTGCGCCGGTGATGATCATGCCGTCGTAGCGGTTGTTCTTCACCTCGTTGAAGTTCTTATAGAACGATTCGAGGTGTGCTGCCGAAACGTGGGTCGCCGCATGGCTGGCCGTCTGCAGCAGGGTCATGTGCACCTGCAGCGGGGTATTTGCCAACAGACGGGCGATCTGGGTCTCGGTGGTGATCTTGGTGGGCATCAGGTTCAGGATCAGGATCTCCAGCGGGCGGATGTGCTGGGCAAGGGCGCGCTCACGATGCATGACGAAGATATTTTCGTTGTAGAGGGCATCGTAAGCAGGCAGGGTCTTGGGGATGATCAGCGGCATAGTTCGTACTCCTAACGATTTAGAATAGCCTCCGCTGACGCTCTGGCTATCTTCAGCGGAATTTATTTTTTATATTTTGCGTTTGTCGCGCCCTGCGGAGCGCGACAAAACGCGTTTTTACGAGAAGGGCCGGAACCGATTAGATGCTGCTGAACTCACCTTTTTAGATCTTATCCAGCGCCTGTGCAATATCTGCGATGAGGTCTTCGCTGCTTTCCAGACCGCAGCTCATGCGCACAAGCTCTGCGGGCACACCGGCGGCTTTCAGCTGCTCATCGTTCATCTGGCGGTGTGTGCTGGATGCAGGGTTCAGGCAACAGGTGCGGGCATCGGCCACATGGGTCTCGATGGCTGCCAGCTTCAGGTTCTTCATAAAGATGCTTGCAGCCTCACGGCCGCCGGCCAGACCAAAGCTGACCACGCCGCAGCTGCCGTTCGGCAGATACTTCTCCGCCAGTGCATGGTACGGGCTGGACTCCAAGCCGCAGTAGTTCACGTAGGCCACCTTGGGATGGCTTTCAAGGAACTCTGCCACGGCCATGCCGTTGGCGCAGTGGCGCTGCATCCGCACATGCAGGCTTTCCAGACCGAGGTTCAGCATGTAGGCGTTCATGGGCGACTGCATGGAGCCAAAGTCACGCATCAGCTGCGCGGTAGCCTTGGTGATAAAGGCACCCTCTTTGCCGAACGCTCGGCGTAGGTGATGCCGTGGTAGCTGTCGTCCGGGGTGCACAGGCCGGGGAACTTCTCGGCATGGGCCATCCAGTCGAACTTGCCGCCGTCCACGATGGCACCGCCCAGCACCGCGCCATGACCGTCCATGTACTTGGTGGTGGAGTGGGTCACGATATCCGCGCCCCACTCAAAGGGGCGGCAGTTGACCGGCGTGGGAAAGGTGTTGTCCACGATCAGCGGCACACCGTGGGCGTGAGCAGCCTTGGCAAACTTCTCAATGTCCAGCACGGTCAGGGCCGGGTTTGCGATGGTCTCGCCGAACACCACCTTGGTGTTGGGCCGGAATGCGGCGTTCAGCTCTTCCTCGGTGCACAGCGGGTCCACGAAGGTGGCTTCAATGCCCATTTTCTTCATGGTGACGGAGATCAGGTTGAAGGTGCCGCCGTAGATGGTACTGGATGCCACGATGTGGTCGCCTGCTTCGCAGAGATTGAACAGGGCAAAGAAGTTTGCAGCCTGACCGCTGCTGGTCAGCATTGCAGCCGTGCCGCCTTCCAGCTCGCAGATCTTCTTAGCCACAAGGTCGCAGGTGGGGTTCTGCAGACGGGAATAGAAGTAGCCGTCAGCTTCCAGATCGAACAGTTTGCCCATGTCCTCGCTGGTGGCATACTTGAAGGTGGTGGACTGGATAATGGGGATCTGGCGGGGTTCGCCGTTGCCGGGGGTGTAACCGCCCTGCACGCAGATGGTATCGCGATTCATACTACATACTCCTTTACTGGGTTTGTCCATATAGCACAATTCCCCGCAGGAGTGCTGCACCTCCGGCGGGGAATTGAAACGTTAAATTTTAGTTCCCGTTCGGGGGCAAAATGAGGAGAGGGCTCCTTCCGTCAAAGCCTTTCGGCTTTGGCAATACCGGAAAGTTTTCCTCTTCGCCAGAGGCTCCCTCTCCGGGGGAGCTGGCGCACGAAGTGCGACTGAAGGAGTTACTTCCGCAGCCGCTTATCGCTTCTGGTGGCCCAAGCAGTGCCCAAAGTCTGGAACACCTGAACCATCAGCACCAGCAAAATGACACACACGATCATGATATCGGTCTGGTAGCGGTAATAGCCGTAGGACAAAGCGATCTTGCCCAGACCGCCGCCGCCAATGACACCGGACATGGCCGAGTAGCCCAGAATGGTGGTCAGTGCGGTGGTCATGCTGGAGATCAGGCCGGGCAGGCATTCCGGGATCATCACCTTGGTAATGATCTGGAACGGCGTTGCGCCCATGCTCTGGGCCGCTTCCACCACGCCCTCGTCCAGCTCGCGCAGGCTGGTCTCCACCAGACGCGCCACGAACGGGAAGGCTGCCACCACCAGCGGAACGATGGTGGCTTTGGTACCCACCGTGGTGCCCACGATGGCACGGGTAAGCGGGAATACACAGATCATCAGGATCAGGAACGGAACACTGCGCAGGATGTTGATAACGATGTTGAGAATGTGCATCAGCCAGCCGGGCAGCGGCAGAATGCCGTCCTTATCACCGGCCACCAGCAGCACACCCAGCGGCAGGCCCAGCACCAGCGCAAACGCGGTGGAAAGGACCGTCACGTAAAAGGTCTCCCAGATGGCAAAACCGTAATCTGCAATACTCATTCGCCGGTCACCTCCTCTACCGTAATGCCGGGCTGGGCGCGCATATAGGCCGCAGCCTGCTTTGCCTGCTCCACATCAGTGGGCAGCTTGAGCAACATGGAGCCGTAGCACTGGCCGCTCAGATCACGGGTGTCGGCACTGAGTACCGACACCAGAATGCCTTTTTCTGCAGCAAGGCTTGCCACCAGCGGCTTTGCCGTGGACGAACCGTTGAAGGTGACGCGCACCACATGGTCGTCCGGTGCAAAGCTGGACAAATCCCGTGCGCGCTGCCGCCGTTAGGTGCCACCAGACGCTTTGCTGCGGGCGTTTTGGGGTTCGAGAAGATCTCCTGCACGGAGCCTTCCTCCACCACAACGCCGCCGTCCAGAATGGCAACGTGATCGCAGATCTCTTCCACAACGCTCATCTGATGGGTGATGACCACCACCGTGATGCCCAGCTTCTTGTTGATGTCCTTGATCAGGGTCAGGATGGCATGGGTGGTGTTGGGGTCCAGCGCACTGGTGGCCTCGTCGCACAGCAGGACCTTGGGGTCCGTTGCCAGTGCGCGGGCAATGGCAATGCGCTGCTTCTGGCCGCCGGACAGCTGTGCCGGGTAGGCGTTGGCCTTATCGGGCAGGCCCACCACTTCCAGCAGCTCTCTGGCACGCTTTTCGGCATCCGCCTTTTTCACACCGGCCAGCTCCATGGGGAAGCAGATGTTCTTCAGGCAGCTGCGCTGCATCAGCAGATTGAACTGCTGGAAGATCATGGTGATATCGCGGCGGCGCTCACGCAGCTGGGCTGCGTTTAAAGTTTCCATAGCGGTACCGTCGATCACAACGCTGCCCTCGGTGGGGCGTTCCAGCAGGTTGATGCAGCGCACCAGCGTGGATTTGCCCGCACCGGACATGCCGATGATGCCATAAATGGAACCATCCGGATGGTGAGGTTGATGTCCTTCAGCGCATTCACCGCGCCGTCCTTCATCTGGAAGGTCTTGGAAAGATGTTTGATCTCGATCACAGAAATTGCTCCTTGCTGTTGAATAAACTCCTTCAGTCAAACCCTTGCGGGTTTGCCAGCTCCCTCATGGAGGGAGCCTGAAACAGAACGGTCAGGCAAAGACCCCCTCCCCGAGGGGGCTGTCACCGCAAGGTGACTGGGGGAGTTTGCTTAACCCTCGATCGGTGCCAGACTGTCCTGCTTGCCGCCGTAGATGCCCATAGGCTCCACGTGGATGCCGGCAACCGTCACCAGATGGGTGCCGTGCTCTGCATTGAAGTCGTCCAGATACGGCTGATGCTGGAAATAGTTGGTATCGCACTGGCCGTCCTCAACGATGTTGTTGGGAATGATGTAGTCGTCGTACTCCTGAATATCCAGCGTGATGCCCTTTTCGGCCAGAATGTCCTTGCAGATCTCCAGAACCTCGCAGTGAGGAGCCGGAGTAGCAGCGCAGCTGACGGTCTCGCCGTTCAGTGCATCGTAGTCGATGGAGGAGTCATAGCCGTCGGTGGGGTTCTCCACAACGGACACCACAGCGCCCTTGTAGTTTTCATCCATGAAGTCCTTCACCTTCTGGCTCTGCAGAGCAGCGGCCAGAGCCTTGATCTTCGGCTCTTCCTGATTGCCGTCCTTGCAGACCAGAATATTGACGTAAGCAGAGGTGCCGTCCTCCATTGCCAGAGCATCGGTCATGGGGTCCAGACCAGCGGAGATGGCGTAGTTGGAGTTGATGACGGCGTAGTCCTCGTCCTGCAGGACGTTGGGCACCTGAGCAGCCTCGACCTCATCGACGGAAACATTCAGGGGGTTCTCCTCGATGTCCTTTGCGGTTGCGGTCAGGCCTGCATCAGCCTTCAGCTTAAAGAAGCCGTTCTTCTCCAGCAGGGTCAGGGCGCGTGCCTCGTTGGTGGTGTCGTTGGGCACAGCCACCTTCACCTTGTCCAGCTTAGCCACAGCAGAAGAAGCTGCGGAAGAAGCAGTGCCGGAAGCAGCGGAAGATGCGGTGGAAGAAGAGCCGCCGCATGCGGTCAGGGCAGCTGCAGCAGCTGCGACGCCAGAAACCTTCAGAAAATCACGACGAGTAATCATAGTTTTGTTCCCTCTCTATTGCTTAATAAAATGTACAGCGGCCCGCACGGCACAGTTCCGTGCTAAGGGCCTTTGACGGATGCATGAAAAAAGCTCCCGTCCTTGACCTTGAGCCAACGCTCAGACAAGGACGGGAGCATAACATACTTCCGTGGTACCACCTTGGTTTACCGCACCCTTGCGGGCACAGCCTCAATGCTGCGGCAGCCTTGCTGCTTACAGCCGGACGCTGTAACGGGCGCATCCCGTTGCAAACTTAGCGCTCATGCACCTCGCCTGCACAGCTCCGAGACCATTTTCAGCTTCCTGTTTCCTGCCCTTTTCCATCGCCCGGGCTTTCTGGTAAGGATCAATGCGAAGGCCTACTCTTCTCTTCACAGCCATTTTTGTGATATTGCATTTATAATAATCCAATCGAGCGGATTTGTCAACACCTACAACGAAGTTTTTTAGTAGGAAATTGCGTTTTTTTATCTTGTGCGCCAGCCGCGGACATGGTAGAATAAGACAGCATTATTTATAAAGGAGGTGCGGCAATGAACAGCCGCGAGGTTTTCCCGGATGAAGAACTGCGCCGCCGCATCATGGATTTTATCATGGCGGCGGGGCAGACACTGCTGGAAAACGGTGCCGAGGTGTTCCGGGTGGAGCAGACCATGGAGATCATGGCCCGGTCGTTCCATCTGCGGGAGTTCCACGTTTATGTGCTGACCAACGGCATCTTTGCCAGTGCGGGCACCGCCGAGATCAGCGAGGTGCGCAACGTGCCCAGCCGTACCACCCATCTGAGCCGGGTGGCGGCGGTGAACGCCCTCTCCCGCGAGATCGCCGAGGGCAATATGACTCTGGACGAGGCCGAGAGCCGCCTTGTGCTGGCACGGCGCATCCCCTTCCCCAAGGACTGGGTGCAGCTGGTCAGCGGCATGTGCGGTGCATTCTGCTTTGCGCTGATCTTCGGCGGCACACTGCGCAGTGCGCTGGCGGCGGCACTGGCAGGCTTTCTTGCCAGCGGCTATTTGCTGCTGTGTGAGCAGCACGAGCTGCCCGGCGGCTTTTGCAAGATCAGCTGTGCTGCGCTTATCACGCTGGTGTGCATTCTGGCCTGCCGAGTGCTGGGCACACCGGCCAGTCACTCTATTATCGGCTCGCTGATGATCCTGACCCCCGGCATCGCCTTTACCATGGGCATCCGCGACTTTGTGCACGGAGATTACCTCTCCGGCACCATCCGCATGATCGATGCGCTGCTCATTGCAGCCAGCATTGCCATTGGCACCGGCCTTGTGCTGAGCCTTTATACATTCTTTACGGGGGTGGTCGTGGCATGATGTTGACCAGTACACAAATTGGGGAGCTGGCCGCGCAGTTCTTTATCGCCGGCGCAGGCACCCTGAGTTTTGCCGTTCTGTTCGGCTGTCCGCGCAAAAGCCTGCCCTTCTGCGGGCTGGTGGGTGCCGTGGGCTGGTTTGTCTACGAGCTGGCCGTGATGCTGGGGGCAGACAGTGCCGCAGCCTCCCTGCTGGCGGTGATCCCCCTCACCCTGCTCACCCGCGTGTTTGCCATTGTGCTTAAAATGCCGGTAACGGTGTTCCTGCTGTCCGGCATCTTCCCGCTGGTGCCCGGTGCGGGCATCTACTACACCGCCTACTATTTTATACAGGGCAACAATGCGCTGGCCCTCTCCAACGGCATCAGCACCTTTAAGGTAGCCGTTACGCTGGCCATCGGCATCACGCTGGTGCTCAGCGTGCCCATTCCAAAAAAGCGGCGAAACTGACTATAAGTGTAAAAAGGCGGCAGTTCAATATGACTGCCGCCTTTTTTGTGAACTTAGTTTTTGAGCTGTAAAAGCCAGCTCAAATTATTTGTGCATCTTGATCGTTGCAGTAACAGCAACTTCGCCCTTGCCACCGCCCAGATCATTGATGCCGAACGGGCCATTCGTAGTAGGAACAACATCAAACAGATAACCGCTGCTCTCAACGGTTGCACCCGCAGCTCAGCCTTGGTCAGAACCTTCTTGCTCATGGGAACGTCAACGGTAGCTTGGTAATGACCTTATTAGAGCCCTCATAACGATAAGTAACAGTAACGTTTCTCATTTTTTCCGCTGCAACAGGCTTAACAGACATCACAACGCGGTTATTTTCGCTGATCTGGTTCTTGCCGTTGTCGATAATCTCGTAGCCGGGCAGAGATTCCTTCAGATCGGTCTTGTAAACAAACTCAGCATCCGATGCAACGTTAATCGTCATGGTGGTGCTCAACATAGCCTTGTTGACGGTATCGTAGAATGCAACCGTAACAGGCTTAGTGGTAGCAATCTTCTTCAGGGTGACAAGCACGCACTCCTTGCCGTCGATTTCCTGAATCTTCAGCTCACCGGTGCTCTCCACAGTATAGCCTGCGGGATCTGCTCAGCCTTAATCTGGGAGACCAGAACAGTCTTGGCGTCCTTTTTAACAACAACAGAACCATCCTTGCCAGCAGTTGCGCCGTTGCAAATAAAGATGACCTTAACTTCCTTGGTCACTTCGGGAATCACAGGAGCATCCCCATTGGAGCAGCCAGTCAGCACACCGGCAGCAGCAACAGCCAGAGCAGCCACACCTGCACCCTTGAGGAACTTACGACGAGAAATGTTAGACATAAGAATCAACCTCACAATCTTTTTGCATGCCCCCATCACTTTTTTTTTTTTGTGGAGCCTGCTTTTCCCCTATATAATACCCCCCCCCGTAACAGTTTGTCGAAGTGTTTTTGGCATCTTTTTCCGCCGGATGCAGAAAAGCAGGAGCGACCAAGAGAAAATCGTAAGTTCCGTCAAGCCCAGCAAAAAGGGCCGCTGCACAGCATCCCGTACAGCGGCCCTTTTTGTTCTCCGTTATTTCATTCATTCTCAACATGTCTTGTTTTCATCTTCTGTCTGCTCGTCCTTCTCCTTTGCCGCCCGCATCAGCCCGG
>ENA-OQAJ01000289-OQAJ01000289.1-human-gut-metagenome-genome-assembly--contig:-NODE-289-length-15770-cov-3.488142_pt1 | contig 15770 bp, 18 predicted proteins | sample MGYA00242736_ERZ504529 | MGnify/ENA primary metagenome ERZ504529 (study PRJEB26092, sample SAMD00036275) | human gut metagenome | host: Homo sapiens | study: EMG produced TPA metagenomics assembly of...
CTTTTCTTTTTGTTTTACAGTTTTTTGTTTTTGGTTTTTTTCTTTTTTCATAATCTTCCTTTTTGGCCTGATGATCTACAGGCCTGAATGCATTCCGGAAGCCGCAGTTTATAATCATTATACAGAGGATTTCCTGTGCGTACCAGTCGTCCCTGCACTTTTTCCAGCGTACTTCCCTGGGTTTCCTTGAATACAAATAATGGATTCAGCTGGATTTCTCCGTTTTTACAGCCCAGAACTTCTGTGATCTCCATGGTTCGTCTGGATTTATCACGCAGTCTGGAAAGATGGATGATGATATCCAGTGCGGAGGAAATCTGCTGGCGGATAGCCGGAAGTGGCAGGCCTGCATTTCCCTGCAGCACCATGGTTTCCAGACGACTCAGCATATCTCTGGTCGAGTTGGCATGGCCCGTGGAAAGGCTTCCGTCATGGCCTGTGTTCATTGCCTGCAGCATATCCAGTGCTTCCGCGCCTCGAACCTCTCCAACAATGATCCTCTCCGGTCGCATTCGCAGTGCGGATTTGATAAGATCACGGATGGTTACCTCACCTTTTCCGGAAGTGTTGGCATTTCTTGTTTCCAGACTTACGATATTATCAATATTTGCGATCTGAAGCTCCGCAGAGTCCTCGATCGTTATGATACGTTCATCCCGTGGAATGAAATTCGACATGGCGTTGAGAAACGTTGTTTTTCCAGAGCCTGTACCCCCACTGATAAAGATATTATACTTGGCTCTTACCAGTTTTCCCAGAAAATCCGCTGCTTCCGGTGTAATGGAACCATATTTCAAAAGCTGGTCTACCGTCATCGGAGTTCTGGAAAACTTTCGGATGGTCACAATGGGGCCCGACAGGGAAAGCGGCGGCAGGACCACGTTTACACGGGAGCCGTCTGCCAGTCGTGTATCTACGATCGGATTGGCTTCATTGACCTCTTTTCCAACAGACCCTACCATCTTTTGAATGATATTTCTCAGCTCATTTTCGCTGGCAAATTTTTTGTTCAGAGCTTCCAGTCTTCCTGCACGCTCCACAAAAATGTGGAATGGTCCGTTGATCATGATCTCTGTAATACTGTCATCTGCAAGGATCTCATCCAGGATTCCCATTCCACGGATGGAACTGAATACCAGACGTACGATCCTGGAGCGCTCCTGAGGGCTTATCCTGTAATTCACCAGCTTATGGTCTACAATATCCGCAATTCTTCTTCGCAGCTGTTCATCGTTTGCCTTACTCAAAGTCGCCGCATCTGCTATAAGAAAAACGCCGGATCTCATTGACAAGACGTCCTGTCATCTCTTCTGAAAGCATAATATCACCTCATTTTCACCGGATCAGTATGTGTATCCATGTTCCTGTTCTACCTCAAGGATCAACTTGGCGTTTGCTTTTTCATATTCATTAAAGATCGTATCCTGCATGGCATCGAACTGGTCTGGATCGTATTGCGGTACATACCATGATTTCGCATTGAAATAATCCTGGAACATCTGGTCTTGGAATCTTCTTCCATGTCTCGCGTAAATCTCATTTCTTGCATACGCCAGCTGGTCTTTGGAAAGGCCTTCCAGCTGATCCCTGGTCAGATATGCGGAATTGCTCTCCGGAAAAATATAATCTCCTGAGCCTGCAGTTGTTGCCGTTGAAGAAGATCCGGATGTTGTACCTGCTGTAGAGTTCTGAGAACTCTGTGTACTGCTGTTTGTGCTTTCTTCCGGCATGGTATATTCCTGTACCGGCGCATTTCGAAGTGCCTCCAGATCTTTATCTGCCTGGTTCTGGGAAGCAGACTGCTGTGTCTGCTGGGACTGCTGACTTTGTGTATTCGCAGACTGTGTGTTTTTCTGTGTACTTTTTTGATGGCTGCACCGTTGACTGTTTTTTCTGTGCAGATGAGCTCTGGGGTTTCTGCTCATTTGTGATCTGCAGCTCCTGTGCATCTGTTGCAGCTGACGGTGTAGGTGTCGCAATTTTTTACACTTTTCTGTGTACTGCTGTTTTTTGTTGTGGACTGATTGGATGCTGTTGTATTCTGTTTCTCTTCTGTATCAGCTTTTGCTGTTTTGGTGCTGTTCTGTGAGGTTTCAGCCTTTGGTGCCTGTGTGATATTCACTACAATATCCGAGGCGCTTCCTCCGGAATTTTTTCCGAGGAGAAGAGCAAGTACGACAACTGTTATCACGAGGATTCCAACTGTACATCCAATACTGATCAGCCATTTTTTCTGATCGCCCTTGTTTCCTCTGTTATCTGGCACTTCCGGCAGTCCGTCATCCCAGATCAGATTGTCATCCTGCTGGTTCTGACCGGTGCGCCTGTTGTAAGTCCCATTATAAGTTCCGTTTCCTCTGTTATTATGTGAGCGGTTATAGGTTCCGTTTCCTCCGTTATTATACGGCTGATCATAAGTTCCGTATGTCCCATTTCCGCCATCATTATAGGTACCCGTTCCACTGTAAGTACCGTTTCTGCGATTACCTCTTCCATTATATGTATCTTCACTGCCATAGTCATTCTGACCGCCGCCCGTTTCCAGCGGTGCTCCGCAGTTGTCGCAGAATCTGGCTGTTTTATCTTTTATTTCTGCACCGCATCTTCCGCAATACATACATTCCCGCTCCTTCCTCTGGATTGATATTAGATCTTAATTGTCCAATTTGTTTGAATTTATCTGGTATTGCGATAAATCTTTTCTTTTCCAAAAATTTTTATTACATTTACACAATTCTTTCAATATGTGACACCTAGTGTGCCCCCTTTTTTTTTACAGATCAGATATCTTTATAATATGATGGTGAAATTACATCGTACTCTCTGCAGGAACATCCATTTTCATAACTGTCGCAGCAGTCACAGTTGGAACAGTACATATGAGCATCATTAATATAAAACAGGCCGCCATACTGCATGGAAGTTCTCTGGTTCTTGGATTTCTTCTTGCTGTTATCGTAGTACGCCCCGTTGGGGATCATCATGTTTTCCGGGGAAAAACCGCTGAAATCGAAGAAATGAGATTCTGTTCCATGATGAGGTACCTTGATGCACCAGTAATGTTCGTGAAGCTGGATCTTTCCGTCATAATTCTCTGCGATCATCTTCATATACTGTGGCTGTACATCTCCGGTGAACAGAAGGTTCAGTTCGCCGTCAATGGTGTTCTGGAATGCCAGGCTGATCTTGTGGCGGAACTGTCGCAGGGAATGGCCCTGTTTTTCCGCACTCTCCAGAAGTGCCTGAAATTCTTCTGTTGCCTGTAATTCACGAAATTTCTTTTCCAGTTTTTCCGGGTTGAGACGACGTACTCTCTCTTTTTCGGTTTCTTCCGGATCTTCTGCTGTATCTTCTATTGCTGCGCCTGCATCTTCATTTGCAAGCACCAGTTTTTCCTGTGTATATTCTTCGTTTTCCCCGCTGTACTCTCTCGGGTCTTTCAAAGAGCTCTCTGGCCCATCTGTATCTTCTGGCACAGACAGCGGCTCCGATTTCTCCTCTGCTTCCAGTGTCTCCTCTGTCATGGACAGAAACAGCTCTCTTACTTCCTCCGCAATGTTCACAAGCTCTGTCATTGCATTTTCGTGATTCTCGATCAGAGAATTAAATACCTCCTCTGTCTCCCGGCTGACTTCACTGACATCCGGCCAGAGTGCTGTATATTTTCCTTCAAATTCTGAACCTCTGGATAAAAGATCGATCTTTACCTTTCTGGCACAAAGGGCTTCTGCCAGGGCAAAAAGCTGACACGTCTTCCCGGAAGGCTGGCTTTTTTTTGTCACATCCGCAAGGAGCAGAAGTGCCAGTGTGTATTTCATTTCCGGACCGGAAAACACATCCGGAAGATAGATTTTTTCAAATTCGTAGGCATCTCTTCGATAACGCATCATATAAAGAAGTCCGGAAACATGATCTGGATGAAAATGTGTCAGAAGCAGATTTTTTTTGCGGATGGTGGTAAGATCTGAAATGATCACGTCAAAGACTTCTCTTCGCGGCCGTCCCTCGATCTTGCTGTTGGCTGCCCCGAAATCCACAAGCAGGCTGCTTTTTCTGTCACGAATGCAGAAACAGTCCCCGAATCCTACATTGTACATTCGTATTCTCATTTATTTTTCCTCTGGTTTCTTATTCAGCTGTCTTTTTTTTCTTCTGTTCCTGTCATTATTTCTCAGAACCAGATCTGCATATCATACCAGGTTGCTCCACCATGGCAGGAATCTGCAACTCCCAGTTTCTTCATTCCATGACTCTCATAAAATGGGATCATATGTTCCTTGCAGGTAAGGATCAGAGCTTTTTTTCCACGTTCTTTCGCAAGATCCTTGAAGTATTCCACAAGTTCTCCTGCAATCCCCTGATGACGGTATTCCGGGATCACATTCAGCCCGAATACGGTCTGGATCTCTCCGTCTTTTTTGTGAAGGGTGATATCATGATAAAACTCATCCGGAAGTACCGGTTTATCTGTAGTTCCTCCGTTGATAAATCCTACAATCTGATCGTCCTTTACTGCTACTACAAAATTCTCCGGGAATGCTCCCATACGGTTCACAACGTCCTCATGACTTGCTGCCTCCGCAGGCGGGAAACAGATTGCCTCGATTTCTGCCAGACGGTCTGCCTCCTTTGGATCTGCAAGTCTGATCTGTAAATTTTCTGCCATTTTTTGTGGTCTCCTCTATATTATTTATTCCGTTTTCATCCGGTTTTGATTCTTTTTTAATTATATCGGGTGAGGGAAACTGCGTCAACGTGTAACATACAAAAAAAGCCCTCAGTATTCGCACTACTGAGGGCTTCATTCTTTCGTCTTTGTATGCGGCATCACAGCACTGACTCGATCAGCCGCTTCGTATACTCCGTCTTCGGATTTTCAATGATCTCTTCCGGTGTTCCTTCTTCTTCCACATGTCCGTCATGCATCACGATCACCCGGTCGCAGAACATCTGGACAAGGGCCAGGTCATGGCAGATAAAAAGAAAGGACAGCTGGTTTTCTTTTTTAAGCTTCATGAGAAGCTCCATGATCTGTTTCTGTACCGTCACATCCAGGGCACTGGTTGCCTCATCACAGATCAGAACTTTGGGTTCTACAGCCAGGGCTCTGGCAATGGCCGCTCTCTGGCACTCCCCTCCGCTGACCTGATGAGGATAACGGTCTGCATATTCCGGAGTCAGGCCGCAGGTAAGAAGAAGTTTTTCCACACGGTTCCTGGTTTCCTTCTTACTTATCCCCCATATTCCGGAGACTTTCCCCGATTCCGTCCCCAATGGTGCACCTGGGATCAAAGGTCCTGCCGGTGTCTGAAATACCATCTGAAGTTCCCGGTAAGTTTCCCGGAGAGCTTTTCCCTTCGCATGTGTGATATCTTTTCCCAGGAAAAAAATCTTTCCATCTGTAATATCCGTCAGATGCGTGATCATTTTTGCCACTGTACTTTTTCCGGAACCGGATTCGCCCACGATACCAAGAACTTCTCCCGCGTTCAGAAAAAAGCTCACATCTTCCACAGCCGTGAAGGATTTTTTCCCGGATAAAAAATGTCTTTTTTCAGATTCTGCACTTCCAGGATTTTTTTCTGCCATCATCTGCCTCCATTTCCGGTGCCTGCACGTTTCAGGCGAAGTACCGAACGCATAAGTTCTTTTGTATAAGGATCTGTCGGAGCTGTCAGGACCTGAGCTGTTTTTCCATATTCTCTCACTTCTCCGTTTTTCAGTACCAGAACCTGATCTGCCATTTTTTCTACTACGCCGATGTTGTGTGTGACAACGACCATGGCTGTTTCATACTCCCGGCGCATCAGCAGCATTTCCTCAACCACCTGTTTCTGTACTGTTACATCCAACGCGCTGGTAGGCTCATCTGCCAGAAGAAGTGATGGATTCTGCAGCATGGAAATGCAGATTCCCACCCGCTGGTTCATACCACCGGACAGTTCAAAAGGATAGCTCTTTAAAACACGCCCTCCATCTTTGAGCCCGATCTTCGCCATCATTTCCAACGCACGTCTGTCGCATTCATGGCGGCTGATCTTTTCGTGTTCACGGAGACTTTCATAAATCTGGTCACCTACGGTACGGATGGGGCAAAGAGCTGCTCCTGAATCCTGAAAGATCATGGCGATCTCCGGTCCCAGAAGTGTGCGGAGTTCTTTTTCCTGCATATCCACTACATTTTTTCCTTTGTACCAGATATCTCCTTCTGTCACCATGCCTTCGTTTCCCAGAAGTCCCATGACTGCCTTGATGATGGTGCTTTTTCCGCTTCCGGACTCTCCTACCACTCCCAGGATCTCTCCCCTGTTCAGTTCCAGATTTATATCCTGTACAACGTTTTTTCTCCATTATAGCAGATCGTTACATGTTCAAATTTCAACAATGGTTCCATCTTAACTCCTCGTTTTTTCCCGACAGATACCGCAGACATTTATATTACATTCTGCTGTACATTTATCTTCGTTTGGGCTCACATTCTTCTGTCCCTGTCATTATTTCACTTCCAGATCCGCCGTGATCTCATAATAATCGCAGGGATGCGCAGCCAGCCCTGACACATTTGCCTTCGATACAAGCCCCATATTCAGATGGGAAACAAAGAAATACGCATCATCATCCAGGATCGTCTGCTGTGCTTCAATGGCAAGTTTACTTCTCTCATCAGTATCAAAAGTCTCATGCATCTTCGTTACGATATCATCCAGCGCAGCATTGCTGTATTTACCATAATTCTTGGCAGCGTCAGATACAACCGTACTTGTGAAAAAATACTCCGGATCACCGGTAGGTGCCGTTGTAAGAGAACTTACATATACGTCAAAATCACCGTTCTTCGCATAAGTTGCATGATCTGCTGTATTGTTTACATTTACCTCAATTCCAATGTCCTTTAAAGTGGACTGTGCATATTCGGCAAGCTTCGGCTGCTCCAGACGTGTAGGATAGGTCAGCCATGTAATAGAAGTTTTTTCCATCCTTATCTACATATCCGTCACCATCTGTATCCTTCCATCCGGATTCTTCCAGAAGTTTTTTGCCTCTTCCGGATCATAAGACGGTGCCTTCACTGCATCATTTCCATAAGAAAAACTGCCCGGGAAAGCACCCACTGCCGGAACGCCCCGTTCCTGCATGATCACGCTGCAAAATCCCTCTTTATCGATTCCCATCTCAATGGCTTTTCTCACATTCTGATCCTGCATCAGCTCTGATTCCATGTTAAACTGTCCGAAGAAACAGCGGCTTGTTGCCACGGAGCTGATCTGATAATCCGGATTCCGTCAAACAGGGCATAATTATCGTACTGAAGCCCGTAAGTTCCCTGTATATCTCCTGTCTGCAATGCTGCTGTCAGAGCACTTCCGTCTGAGAAAGATTTTACGATCACGTTATCTACCTTTACATCTCCGCCCCAGTAATCATCATTTTTTACCAGTTTGATCTCCGTCGGAGATACTTCCGTTGCAACATAGGGGCCTGTTCCTGCCACATTTGCAGAACCACCTTCTCCCTGTACGCCATAATCCATGTCAATAATGGCACCATACGGATCCCCCAGATAATTGATCAGTGCCGGACATGGTTCGGAAGTATGGATCGTTACCGTCATTCCATCCGCTTCGATCTTATCGATCTTCATATCGTAAGGTGCACGGTCATGGTTTGCGATCAGATCATCCAGCATTCTTTTACCGCTTCTCCATCCATGGTTCTTCCGCTGGAAAATTTCACACCATCACGAAGGGTGATCTTTACTGTATTATCGTCTGTAAATTCATAGTCTGTAGCAAGCCACGGCTCTACCTCCATGTTGTCATTGTACTTAAACAGTGTTTCTCCTACGCCATAACGAAGACAGCTCCATCCGGAATAATTGTCGTGAGGGTTTAATCCTGCATCTCCCATTTCTTCACTATATCCGGTAGTTCCGTAAACAAAGGTAGTTCCTTCACTCTTTTCTTTGCTTTTTGCTGCTGCCGAAACTCCTGTCATGCTCATGACCATTGCCGCTGCAAGCACTGCTGCCAGAATCTTTTTCTTCATAATCTCCGCTCTCACTTTCTCTGTTATGCTTATTTATAAGTGCCTGTTATCCTCTTCTCCTGTTTCGTTCCTTCGGATCCATATAATCACGGATCGTATCTCCCAGAAGATTAAAGATCATTACTGTAACAAAAATCGCCAGTCCCGGCGCAAGTACCATCCACGGTGAAATCTGCAGCATACTTCTTCCATCGTTGATCATACTTCCCCATTCTGCCATTGGAGGCTTTACCCCAAGCCCGAGAAAGGAAAGTCCTGCCAGCTCCATCATCATGGTTCCAATATCAAGAACTGACGTAACAAGTATGGGGCCTGCAATATTTGGAAGGATATGTTTGAGCAGAAGCTTTCCTGTACTGCTCCCGGAAAGCTTTGCCGCCATAAGATATGCAGAGTCCTTCTGAGTCAGAGTAAGCCCTCTGGCAAGTCTTGCAAACTTCGGCCAGCTGATCACTGCCAGGGCAATGATCGCATTCTGGATACCGCCTCCCAGAACACCTGCTACTGCCAGGGCAAATACCAGTCCCGGAAAAGCCAGGAACAGATCGGAGATACGCATCAGAACAGTATCGGCTTTGCCGCCCTTCCAGCCACAGAAAATACCAATAGCCGTTCCCACCACAGTGATCACTGCAACTAGGAGCAGCGTTGCATAAATACTGGTCGTACTTCCTATGATCACACGGGAAAGCATATCTCTTCCATAACGGTCTGTCCCGAGCAGATGCTCCGGTCCCGGCGGTTTCTGGGCAAGTGCCAGATCCTGGGCATAAGGATCATAAGGGCAGAGATATTTTGCAAATGCCGCTACAAACAGAAGCAATGCTGTAAGCACAAGAAAAAAGACAAGCTTTGCTTTTGTATGATTTTTCCGGATCTTCTGCTTCCGGACTGTGATATTATTTTTTCCACTCATGCTCTGTCACCTCCAAGTCGTACTCTCGGATCCAGATAGTGGTAAATAATATCTGTCACCAGATTTACCAGAACATAAAATAACCGCCATCCAGGCCACATAAGCCTGGATGATCGGATAGTCACGCATGGTGATCGCATCTACCGCCAGTTTTCCGACACCATCCCACATAAAGATATTTTCCACAATGGCAGTTCCTCCCAGAAGATTGCCGATGGACAGAGCCAGCAGTGTGATGATCGTCAGCATGGAAGCCTTCATTACACTCTTCCAGATGATCACACGACTGCGGATCCCTCTTGCCCGGGCTCCGGTCACATAATCCTTATTCAGTTCTTCCAGAACCGTGGCACGCACCTGTCTGGTATATTTTGCGGCCATGGAGATTGCCAGTGTCAGTGTTGGCAAAATAATACTCTGTCCGAGATCTGTATTTGTGACTACCGGTAAAACGCCCAGCCTGATGGACAGAAAATACATCAGGACCATGGCAGCAAAAAAATTCGGCATGGAATTGCCGATAAAGCTTAAAAATCTTATCAGATAATCTACCCATTTGTTGTGCTTTACTGCTGACAGGATTCCCAGCGGGATCGCAAGAACAATCGTAAGAAGGATCGATGACAGAGTCAGCATCATCGTTGCCGGAAGCTTTGAAATAAAGGTTTCATAGACATCTCTGTGAGACACATAGCTCTCTCCCATATCTCCGGTTACCATTCCCGCAAACCAGGCAGCATATTGTACAAGGAATGGTTTATCAAGGCCATATTCTGCCTTTGCATTATCAATGACCTCCTGAGATACTGCAGAGCCTGCATTTTCATACATATAAGTTACTGCATCTCCGCCGGCAAGCCGCATCATGGCAAAAGAAAGAAATGTGATCCCGATCAGGACCGGGATCAGCTGCAGCAACCGTTTTATTATATATTTTCCCATATTTTCCTCTCCGCACTTTGTTTCTCAGTATTTCGAATAACAAAAGTTTAACAACACGGCTGTTCTGCCACAACCCCGGCGGGGGGATTTTACATATTCCATTTTGTCATGCATATGCATTCCATCATGTTCTTATATTCTCACACAGTGACATGCGGATAATTCTTTCCAGCCCTCTCCAAGAGACTGTGGCTCTTCATACTCGATCAGCCTCCGTTTTCTCTCTTCCAGCGGATCCGGGATATGGATCGCAGAAAGCAGGGACTGTGTATAAGGATGCTGCGGATTTTCAAAAAGCTCTTTTGTAGGTGCCATTTCTACCAGTTTTCCGTTTTTCATCACACCGGTTGTATCACTTAAAAAACGTACCATGGACAGATCATGGGCAATAAAAAGAAACGAGAATCTTTTTTCCTGCTGAAGCTTTTTAAAAAGCATGACGATCTGTGCCTGGATAGAAATATCCAACGATGCGATCGGTTCATCTGCAATGATAAGACGCGGTTCCATGAGAAGGCTTCTTCCTATGGCAACTCTCTGTCTCTGTCCGCCGGAAAGCTCTCCCGGCTTTTTCGACAGAATGCTTTCATCCAATCCTGTCTCCTTCAGGATTTCCCGAAGCCTGTTCTCCAGCATTTCTCTGTCACGGATCCTGCGGCTGATCTTTACAGGCTCCAGCATGATCTGCCGTATGCTCATTCGGGGATTCAGTGCAGCGCCCGAATCCTGAAAGATCATCTGGATCTCAGTCTGCATTTTCTTCCGCATTCCGAAAGGATCCTTTTTATCCGGCACTCTTTCTCCCTGATAAAAGATCTCCCCGCCTGTGGGCCGGTAGATTCCTGCAAGCGTTCTGGCTGTCGTGGATTTCCCGCAGCCGGTCTCACCCACCAGTGCCATGATCTCACCTTCCCGGATACTGAAGGAAACATCATCCACTGCATGGATCGTATAATCGGAACGGATACGGAAATGCTGCTTCAGATTTCTGGCTTCGATCAGTACAGGCGCCTGTTTCTGTTCTGTTTTCTGTAAAAATGACGTTTCCTTTTTATCCGGTTTCTGTTTACGGCCGCTGTTTTCCTGTAATCTGTCCTTCAAAATGGAAGGCTTTTCTATTTTCGGAGCTCTTTCATCCAGAAGCCATGTGGCTGCATAATGCGTATCACTGACTTTAAACATCGGAGGAGTCTGTTCATAATCGATTGCCAGCGCCTGAGGATTCCGAACGGCAAACGCATCTCCCGGCGGAGGATTCAAAAGAGAGGGCGGCATTCCGGGGATCGGATTCAGCTCCCCTTTTTCACCTGCAAATACAGGCAGAGAAGACAGAAGTCCCCAGGTATAAGGATGCCGGGGATCATAATAAACCTCTTCTGCTGTCCCGATCTCAATGATCTTTCCTGCATACATAACTGCAACTCTGTCTGCGATCCTTGCAACAGCTCCCAGATCATGAGATATAAACACAATACTGATCCCTGTTTTTTCTCTCAGCTCAAGAAGCAGATCCAGAATCTTTGCTTCCACGGTTGCATCCAGTGCTGTAGTCGCCTCATCGGCAAATAATATTTCCGGATCACAGGCCAGTGCAATAGCCAGCACACAACGCTGACGCATTCCTCCGGAAAAAAAATGAGGCTGCAGTCCATAGCGCTGTTCTGCATCCGGAATCCCTACCAGCTTCAGCATTTCTACAGCTCTTTTTTCGCCTCATCCCCGGATACTTTCTGATTTTTGATAATAGCCTCTGTGATCTGTTTGCCAACCGGGATCGTCGGATTCAGCGTCAGCATAGGATCCTGGAACACCATGCTTACCTTACTTCCGCACAGCTTTTCCATTTTTTTTCTTTTATAGCTGTGATATTCTCTCCGCAGAGACTGATCTCTCCGCTTTTTACATGTGCATTCGGTGGCAGAAGCTTCATCACGCTACGGCACATAACGGTTTTTCCACATCCGGACTCACCTACGATACAAAGTATCTCTCCTTTTTTTACTGTGAGATCAACATTCCGGACGGCCTGTACCTCGCCGTCCGGTGTGTCAAAGCTTACCGAATAGTTTTTTAATTCCAAAACGGTTTCCTGCATGATCTTTTCCTTATTTTGTAATGGTCCAGTCTTCAATATTCCACATAACACCTACGGAATGATGTCCCAGAACACGTGTGGTATCCAGTCCGTCAAGTCCGGAAACGCCTACATAATCTCCCTGAAGATAAGCAACCAGAAGGATTCCAGGTGCTTGGCATATGCCTTTTCGAATTCACTATATGCTTCTTTTCTGGCTTCCTCAGTCTCACCGTGACGGCCTTCCTCAAGATATTTATCCACATCTGCATTGGAATAATGCATGTTGTTTCCACTTGCGTCGGTTACAAAGTTTACATATGCCATATCCGGGTCAAACTGTGTTGCATAGCCGGCAAGAAATCCATTGTATCCTGCATCCCAGTCAAATTTGGTAACAAGCTTTACTTCCATTTCCACACCAGCCTGCTTCAGCATATCAGACATGACATTGGCAATATCCACACGCTCTTCTTCGTAATCACGTACCTGGATGGTAAAGTGGAATTTCTGTCCGTTTCTCTCATAGATCCCATCATCACCTTTTTTCCATCCCAGCTCTTCCATCTTCTTTGCAAAGGTATCCAGATCATAGGAGTAGATATTGGCTTCCTTATCTGTTCCGAGAGGGTTTCTCTGGATCGGGCTGTATGCCGGCTCTCCCTGTCCTGCAAGAACACCTGCAATAATGGAATCCTTATCCAGCGCATAATTCAGAACGCCGATGGAATCTCCGTTTTCCTTCCAGAAATCTGTACTCATATCCATGGCAGCTCCACGGTAATCTGCTGTGGTGAACTCCCAGTAATTATATCCGTCCTTATCCTTGAACTGAGAAGCATAGTTGGAATTCAGCCATGCAAGATCCGCCTCGCCGGACTGGAGCATGGTTGCCTTTGTAGTCTCATCCGACACTGTACGGTATACAACGGTTTCAATATTCGGAACCTTTCCGTAATAATCTTCATTTCGTTTCAGTATGATCATTCCGCCGGTAGCATCCCAGTCTTCAAATTTATAACGGCCTGTTCCCACCGGATTCTGGTTAAAGGATGTAGTATTTATGTCCTCCCCTTCCAGAAGATGCTCTGGAAGGATTCCCATGGTAAAGTAATCCAGCATGGCAGCATCATACTGATCCAGTGTAAAGATCACAGTCTGATCATCCGGTGCCTCAATACTTGTAATGTCCTGATAGTTGCTGGTGATGCTGGCTCCCAGGGTTTCATCCTCTGTAAGCTCCTTATAGGTGTATACAACATCCTCTGCATTGAAATCTTCTCCATCATGCCACTTAACACCATCTCGAAGCTTAAAAGTATAGGTATTGGTATCCTTGTCAAAGGTATAGCTCTCTGCAAGATCCTCTACCGGCTTTCCATTGGCATCATATTTCATCAGTCCTGAAAAAATAAGATCCGGAAGTTCATCATGGTTATTCAGAAGGGGATTGATCGTACTTTCTGACTCACCTGCATATACCAGAGTTTTGTTTTCTTCTGCCGCAGCTACGGTTACCGCACTGCCTGCCGATGCTCCTGTACATGCTGCGGTCACTGCTGCCAGTGTTATCGCCGCATATTTTCTTCCATAGTTGATTCCTGTTCTCTTTTTCATTCTGTTTTCCTCATCTTTCCTTATTTTCAAACCGGTTATCCACACTTCGGAATGTTTTATCACGGTTTGCGTCCAAATTTTTTTTTTTCTGACTGCATCAGAGATTGCTGTAATGGTTATTTACCTCACTTCTCACAAAGCTTCCCATACTGGTAATGCACATTAAAGTAATGACCAGAAAAACTCCTGGGATCACGATCACCCACCAGGTATTCATGATCAGTGCTTTATTTGCCAGCGAGAGCATACTTCCCCAGGAAACTACATCTGCCGGAAGCCCAAGCCCAAGAAAGCTTAAAGTAGATTCCATGGTAATACAGCTGCTTATCGAAGAGATCACCACAAACATGATCGCCGAAACAAAATTCGGGATCAAATGGTGATACATCACATATCCAAAACTTCCTCCACAAAGTCTTGCATACATCACATAATCACTGTTCCTTATCTGCCGCACTTCACTTCTTACAATACGTGCCAGTGCAAACCACCCGGTAATACCGATGATCACAGATATGCTGATCACATCATTGGCCTGAAGGACCGCAGACAGGATCAGGATCAGCAGAAGGGTCGGAATACTTCCGCACATTTCCGTAAACCGCATCATAACCGAATCCACCTTTGGACCTGCTGTTCCGCTGATGCATCCGTAGGTAACACCGATCACAGTAATGATCGCAGCTCCCAGAAGCCCGATCACCAGAGAAACCCGTCCACCATACCAGATCAGTGAATAAATATCTCTTCCAAGCGAATCCGTTCCAAAGATAAATTCCTTTCCCGGCGGTGTATTCAGATTCTGGAGATAAAAAACCTGAGGGATCATGATTTGCAACAACATTTTGCAAATACACAGCCCAAAACGATCAGAAAAAGCAGGACCATGGAAAATACCGGTTTCCCCTTCAGCTTTTCCCGAAATGTTTTTTTTCGTTTTTCAGATCCTTGCTGCTTCCACCCGGCACCAACTACCTGAAAAAGCTCAGCTTCTGAAAGCTTCCGGTCAGCTACCATACCCTCACCTCCGAATCCTTCATTCTTGGATCGATCTCTTCATTGACAGTCTGTGCAACAAAGCTGCTTAAAAATACGATAAATCCCGTAATCAGCACATCGATCATCAGCAGGTTATAATCGTGATATTTTGCAGATTCCACTGCAAGGTTTCCAATTCCCGCATAATTGAAAACAGCTTCCACAGTTACAGTCCCACCGGTTACATGGGGTACCGAAACTGCCATGATACTCACGATCGTCGGCAATACATTTCGAAGACAATGCTTCCACAGGATCTTTCTTTTGGAAAGTCCCTTGGATCTGGCAAGAAGTACATAATCCTTCCGCACCTCATCCAGGAATTTGTTGCGTATCATATATGCGTAATACCAGAGATGGCTGAAGATCATTACTACCAGCGGAAGGATCATATGCTTCATACGATTGCCGATACTATCTGCCATTCCCACATCATAGGCACCGCTGCTTGGGAACCATCCAAGATTTACACTGAAGATCAGGATCAGTACCACACCAAGCCAGAAAGCCGGCACATAATAGGCTGCTGTTCCGATCTTGCAGATCAGCCGGTCAATCCACTGATCCTCATGGAGCGTACAGAATATGGCGATCAGAACTGCCAGTAGAAAGATCACAATATAAGCAATTCCTCCCAGCATCAGAGTATTTCCGATCAGCGGTTTGATCACATTCATAACCGGCTGCCTGTATTTCAGCGACAATCCGAAATCACCATGGACTACATTGGTAAACCACCTTACATACTGTACCCCGATCCCCTGATCCAGTCCTAGTCTCGTTCTGGCCGCAGCCACCTCATCGCTGGTCATCATTTCCAGGGAATCTCCGTAAAAGGACTGCAGGGGATCTCCCGGTGCCAGTCTCGCCAGCCAGAACACCACCACAGACAGCAGAAACATAACCACTGCAAGCAGAAGGAGCCGCTTCAGGATCCGAATGACGAGTTTATTTTCTTTGTTCATAATTTTCCTTTCCCACTGCCCTTTACAGTTCAGGCAAACATTCGCATTCCGCTCTGCTGCATGCTCATGAACACAATCGCTTCGCGATTTGTGTTCATATTTCAAAGCAGTTATGGCATCCAAACCATAACTGCTTTTGAAAGGGTCGTGTTATTATTCGACAAAACATTTG
>ENA-OQAJ01000291-OQAJ01000291.1-human-gut-metagenome-genome-assembly--contig:-NODE-291-length-15722-cov-7.650721_pt1 | contig 15722 bp, 15 predicted proteins | sample MGYA00242736_ERZ504529 | MGnify/ENA primary metagenome ERZ504529 (study PRJEB26092, sample SAMD00036275) | human gut metagenome | host: Homo sapiens | study: EMG produced TPA metagenomics assembly of...
CCTGGCGCGCGAACTGACGGTGGACAGCCAACCCTGAGCGAGGAAGAACTGCACAAAAAGTTTGCGGCCTTTTTGGCGGGCTAAGGCGTATCTGAAAACCAAGGGCAACACCGCACAATTCCCGCCTAACGGCTTAAGCACCGCTCCGGCGGCTACGGCACGGCATCTGCGTTGCCAAAATGCTCGATAATACACAAAGTATTATCTGCGCTTTTGGCTTGGCATCTGCCGCACCTCGCTCGCCGTATCGGCACTTAGAATTATGCGGTATTGCCCAATAAAATGACGGATACTTCGCAAACACAAGCAGGATTTAAGGCTTTTTAATGTAAAATCCGGCTGTGTTTGTAGAAATAGACGATATTTTCGACTTTTCAGATACACCCTAACACAAAACAGGGCGGTTCACACAGAGCCGCCCTGTTTTTGTGTAGAAGATGCGCGACACTTTAATGGAAAAAGGGCTGCTGCCCCCCCCCACTGCAAGCCGCAGCACCCGGAACATAAAATAGGAGGAAAGCATGACCTGTACCCACTACAACTTCCCCGTGCCGGAAGAAAAAATGGTGCGTGTAATTACCGATACCGACCTTTGCAACGAAGCGGACGATCCGTTTGCTGTTGTGCAGGCACTGTTGAGCCCCAAGTTTGATAATGTCGGCGTGGTGGCCGCCCACTTTGGCACCCGCGACCCCAACGGAATGCAGAAAAGCTGGCAGGGTCTGAAAGATTTGACGGTCCTGATGCAGCTGACGGTTCCGGTGCTGCACGGTGCGCCCCACGCTTTGCCGGATGCCGCTACCCCGGTGCCCAGCGAAGGCGCGAAGCTGATCATCCGTGAAGCGATGAAAGAGGATACCCGCCCGCTGTTTGTGCTGCTGCTTGGCCCACTGACCGATTTGGCCAGCGCCTATTTGCAGGAACCCCGCATTGCGGGCCGGCTGACCGCAATCTGGATCGGCGGCGCACCGTACCCTGTGGGCGGGCCGGAGTTCAACCTGGGCAATGATGTCAACGCCGTCAACGTGGTGTTTGGCAGCACCATGCCGGTGTGGCAGGTGCCCAAAAATGTGTACGAGATGATGCCGGTCAGTATGGCGGAACTGGAATACCGTGTGCGCCCCCAGGGAGCCGTGGGCCGCTACCTGTTTGACCAGCTGGTGGCTTACAGCCAAACGCCGGAATCCCGCGCCAGCGCGTTCCGCACGGGCGAAAGCTGGGTTTTGGGCGATAACCCCGCCCCCGGCCTGCTGCTGTATGAACACCGCTTCCAGTTTGACTGGGTGCCCGCGCCCTATGTAACGGCGGACCAGACTTATGCCGCCATCGGCCGCAATCGGCCCATCCGAGTGTATAAGGGGATCGACAGCCGTCTGATCCTGGATGATCTGTACGCCAAGCTGGCGTTGTTTGCCCAGTATATGGCGCAAAAGGGGGAGTGAACCATGCTGACTGTGACCGGCCTCTGGTTTGACCATGAGCGGGCCCCCGTTGGGCTGGACCATACCCCCGTGTTCGGCTGGCAGCTGGAAGGGAACTGCCGGAACATCCGCCAGACGCAGTACCGCCTGCAAGTTGCCCTGACCCCGGATTTTGCCGCGTTGCTGTACGATGAAACCTGTGAAACCGGAAACTCCACCGCGGTGCACGCGGCGGGCCTGACGCTGCAATCGCTGCAAAAATATTACGCCCGTGTGCAGGTTTGGGCCGATACCGCTGCTGGCCCCCAGCAGACCCTGTGGAGCGAACCGGCGGTGTTCATCACCGCCCTGCTGGACCCGGCAGCCGAGTGGAAAGCCGAGTTTGTGAGCGCGGAATCCCCCGAAACCTGCAGGAAATCCTCCGCCGGTACAATGGTGCGCGCGGCGTTCACCGTAAAGCCGGGGCTGCGGGCCGCGTATGCCTGCACCACGGCGCTTGGGCTGTATAATGTTTATCTCAACGGCCAAAAGGTCAGCACCGATGAGATGACCCCCGGCTGGACAAGCTATAACCGCCGCCTGCTCTACCAGACCTATGAGGTCACTGCCATGCTGCACCCTGGCCTCAACATGGCCGGGGCAATGCTGGGGGCCGGGTGGTACAAGGGTGTGATGGGCCTGACCCGCTCCCGCAACAACTATGGCGATACCACCGCCTTTGCCATGCAGTTGACCCTTGTGTATGCCGATGGCACCCGTGAAACCGTGAACACCGGCCCAGCATGGCAGGGAACGAAGGCACCCGTGATATTCTCAGAGATTTACCACGGAGAAGCATACGATGCCGCGCTGGAACTGCCCCACTGGGCCGAATGCGAAACGCCGGAAAACACCCCCGCAGGCCGCTGGCACGCCGTGCACACCGTGGCGTACCCTGCCGCCAAACTGGCCGCCCAGGCCGCAGGCAAGGTATGCGTGCAGCAGCGCATCCCGGCGCAGCGGGTGTTTACCGCGCCGGATGGCAGCACAGTGGTGGATTTTGGCCAGAACATGGCGGGCCGGGTGGAAATTACCGTGCAGGGTACAGCCGGGCAGGCGGCTGAACTGCGCTGCTTTGAGGAGCTGGACGCCGATGGCAACCCCTACCTGGCCAACCTGCGCAAAGCCCGCACCACCATGCAATATACCTTTGCCCGCAGCCAAACGGTGACCTGGCAGCCGCAGTTTACCTATATGGGATTCCGCTATGCGCTGGTGGTGCAGTGGCCGGGAAAACCGGAACCGGCCAATTTTACCGCCTGTGTGCTGCACAGCGCCATGCGGCCGGCGGGGGAGTTTACCTGTTCCGAACCGCTGGTGAACCAGTTGAACCATAACATTTTGTGGGGGCTGAAAAGCAACTTTTTGGATGTGCCCACCGATTGCCCCCAACGCGATGAACGCCTTGGCTGGACCGGCGATGCACAGATTTTTGCGAGACCGCCTGCTGGCTGGCCGATACCTGGACTTTTTACAGCAAGTGGCTGAAAGACCTTGCCGTGGACCAGCTGCCGGACGGCGGCGTGGCCAATGTGGTGCCCAATATTGAGGAAACCCACACCGAGGCCAACTGGCTGATGAAAAACTGCCCATATGGCGCTTCCGGCTGGGGCGATGCCGCGACTGTGATCCCCTGGGTGCTGTACCAGATGTATGGCGACGATACCATTCTGCGCAGCCAGTACCCCAGCATGAAGCGCTGGGTGGATTTTATGCGCGCCAACACCCAAAACGGTCTGTTTGATTTCAAGATGCAGCTGGGCGACTGGGTGGCGCTGGACGCCGAACCGGGCAGTTATTTTGGCGCAACCCCCACGGCGCTGACCAGCCAGGCGTACTATGCGCTTTCGGCCCAGCTGCTGGCGCTGGCGGCGGAGGTACTGGGCAACCGGCAGGATGCAGAGCTTTATGCGGGGGTTCACCGCCAGGCAGCCCAAGATTTTGCCGCAAACTTTTTTACTCTGGATGGTGCAATGACCGCCCAGACCCAGACAGCCCATATTCTGGCCCTACGCTTTGGCCTGACCCCGCAAAAGTGGAAGCAGAAACGATCCAGCGCCTGCTGGAACTGTTGGAACAACAAAACGGGCATTTGGTTACCGGCTTTTTGGGCACACCGTATTTCTGCGCGGCGCTCAGCCAGAATGGCTGCTGGCAGCAGGCGTATGACCTGATGTTGAAAAAAGATTACCCCGGCTGGCTGTATCAGGTGCTGCAGGGGGCCACCACTGTGTGGGAACACTGGGATGGCCGCCGCCCGGACGGCACGATGTGGTCCGCGGGGATGAACTCTTTCAACCATTACGCATACGGCGCGGTGGGGGCATGGCTGTACGGCGAGTGCGCCGGTATTGGCCAGCAGCCGGGCACGGCAGGTTTTTGCGCCGCACGGCTGGCCCCGCGCCCCGGTGGCGGGCTGCGCTGGGCCCAGGCCTGGCACCAGACCCCCTTTGGCCGCTATGCCCTGCAGTGGCAAGTTGATGACGGGAAGATCACCGTTACGGCGGCAATTCCACCCAATGCAGCGGCAAAAATCTGCCTGGAGCCCGGTGCCAAGCTGCTGGAAACGGACGGCCTGACCTTTGCGGAACAAAACGGATGCCCTACCGCCCAAGTGGGCTCCGGCCAGTATCGGGTCAGCTATACGATGGAGCAGTAATTGAACCAAAGCGTTCCTTTATGGTACAATAGCCCCAAAGAAATACAACGATTACCCGCGGGAATAGAAAAAGTACTGCAGGCGAAAGGGAAAAGGGAAACATGCAAATCAAATCTGTTGCTGTTCTGGGGGCCGGTGCAGTCGGCTCTTATGTCATCTGGGGACTCAGCTCCCGCAAGGATATTCGCCTTGCTGTAATTGCCGAAGGCCCGCGTGCCGAACGGCTGAAACAACAGGGAATCACCATCAACGGCACCACCTACCGCCCGCAGGTTTGGACCCCGCAGGAAGCAAACGGCGTGGATCTATTGGTGGTTGCGCTGAAATACGGTGCGCTGCCCGGCGCACTGGACAGCATTGCCGCCGCCGTTGGCCCCAACACCACCGTGATGAGCCTGATGAACGGTGTGGACAGTGAAGAAATCATCGCCGCCAAAATCGGTGCGGAACATGTTCTGCCCTCCCTCATCAAGGTGGCCTCCCACAAGGAAGCCGACGGCTACCACTTCACCCCCGAAACCACCATCGGCATTATCTATGGCGAGCTTGCCGCACCGCTGAAAAGCGAGCGCGTGCAGGCGGTGGAAGCATTGCTTGCCGGTACGGGCATTCATTCCCGCGTTACCCCGTATATTAAGGAAGAAATCTGGAGCAAGTTCCGCCTGAATGTCTGCAACAATCTGCCGCAGGCCATTTTGGCGCGGGCGTTGGCTGTTACCAGAGCAGTGCCCACATGAAAGCCATCAGCGATGGTTTGTGCCATGAGCTGGAGGCCATTGCCGTGGCAAAGGGCATTGATTTGAGCAAGGTGGATGCAAGTTCCCGCCATGGCAGCCTGGTCCCACCTGCAACGCGCTATTCCACGTTACAGGATCTGGATGCCGGGCGGCACACCGAAATTGACATGTTCTCCGGTGCGCTGATGCGGATGGGGCAGGAACTTGGCATTCCCACGCCGTATAACGAGTATACCTATCACATGATCAAGGCACTGGAAGAAAAGAACGATGGCCTGTTTGATTATGCGGCCAAGGCAAGCGATTTGACCTGCGCCAAATAAGCGGGCGAGAGGGAAAAGCATAAAAGCGTTCTATCGGATGCGCCAAGGCCAGTGCGATTTGCTGCTGACCTGCTGCACGGTAATTTTGCGTTTTGAGGATGGGCGCATCAAAGCCCAGTACCCTATGGATGCAGCCGGGGCAGAAAAGGTGAAACACTTTTTTACCGCAAAACCGGACGCACAGGAAGAAAAAGAATTAACAAACGACAAAAATAACAATAATACGCGAATAAAAAACGCCAGAGCAGCAACCCTTACCGGGTGCTGCTCTGCGTTTTTGCTTGCTGTTCCGTCTGCCTTTATGGGGTTAAAAAGGCAGGGGATTACTTTTTAATCTTGATCAGCTGGGCGTTCAGGCTGGGCAGGAATTTATCCCCCAGCAGGTCGGTGGAGATCATGCCGCTCATGTGTTCGGGGCTCATGCCGCTCATCATGCTCCACATCCCTTGGCCGGGTTTCAGGTCAAAGTTGGTGACCAGCTTTACGGCCTTGGCGACAATGGCAAAAGCTTCCTCGTTCTTGGCCAGCTCTGCCATAGAGTCCTTGATAGTATAGTACCCTTCGGGAAATTCCATCGGGGATTCCAGATCCAGGCTGCCCATCTGCTTAAACCAGTTGGCAACGCCTCCTGGCGCTCATTGAACTCCGGCAGGGTGTAGCAGGCGGGCTCTTTCTCTACCTTTTCCAGCGTGATGGAATCCTTGGCGGAACCGGCCACGGCCAGCAGGGTGTTAAAGCCCTCGGCCAGCGCCACGGTAAAGTGGAACACGCGGTGGGCCTGCTGGGTGCCAACTTCCTTGCCGTTCAGGTACAGGGTCACGCAGTCCTGATTGGAGTAAACCTTGACTTCGGTGGTTTCCCCGGCGCGCTGGGCATAGCGGCGGCCGTTGATGTGCACCATCGGGTCCTTGGTCCAGTATGCCTGGTACAGGTAGAAGCTGTCCTTGCGGGTTTTGCGGTCAATGGTAACAAGGCCCTTATTGTTGCGGCCTGTCACGCCGCCCTCGTTGCGGGCTGCGCAGCCAAAGTCGAACATGTTCCATACATGGCTGGCCCAGATCCAGGGACGATCCTCAAAGGCCTGTGCCATATATTCATGGTATACGGCTGGTATTCCTCGGTATAATCCTTGCACTGGGGGGTGCTGCTGTGCCAGTTGATGATGCCTTCGCAGCCGTATTCCGAAACGCCAAGGCAGATATCGGGGTGCTCGGCGTGGAACTTGTCCAGCAGGGACCATTGTCCTCAATCTTGCCGCCATACCAGCCAAAGTAGTGGTTGTAGCTTTCCAGGTCGGTGATGTGGTGCATGGGGCCGTCGGTCGGGGTGTGCGAAACATGGGCAATGGTGGTGGAACGGGTGGGATCCAGCTCCTTACACAGCTTCTGCAGGTCGTGGTGGCGTTCCACCAGCTCCTGGCTGATGCCGCCAATCAAAATTTCGTTGGAAATGCCCCAGAACATGATGGACGGGTGGTTGTAGTTCTGGATGATCAGCTCGGTCATCTCGCGGCGGCAGTGTGCGTGGGCATCCTCGCCGGGTTTGAACACGCTGATGAACGGAATCTCGGCCCAAACGGCAAAACCGATGGAGTCGCAGGCGTATAGAAATCCTGACTGTGCTGGTAGTGGGCCAGACGAATGGTGTTGGCACCGACTTCCTTGATAATCTGGGCATCTTCGTAATGGTCGTCAATGCTCAGAGCGTTGCCTTTGTACAAGCGATCCTGATGGCGGGAAACACCGCGCAGCGGGGTGGGCACGCCATTGATGGAAAAGCCGCCGTCCGGGGTGACGGTGTAGCTGCGCACACCAACATTGACGTACAGATCATCATAGGATTCATTGCAGCGCTGCAGGCGGGCAATTACGGTGTACAGATTGGGCTCATCCATGCTCCACAGCTCAGCATCAGGCACATACAGGGTAACGGCGGTGTTATCAGCCGGGCGGGTGGCGGAAGCAACCTCAAATCCATAGGGATCTTCAATGCTGTACTGCACGGTAAAGTTTTTGTCCGGGTTGGTCACATAGCTTTTGATTTCGAACGTGGCGCCGCCGTCCGCTGCCGGTTTGGAGGTAACTTTAATGCCGGGGCCGCCGAAATAATCCAGGTCAAAGTGGGTGTTGGGCACGCTGATCAAGTTGACGCCGCGGTACAAGCCGCCATAGAACGTGAAGTCGGCGGAAGAGGGATACATGGACGGCGTATCTTCGTTGCTGACTTCAATGGTCAGCTCGTTCTCGCCGTCGTGGCACAAATCCGTCACATCAGCGCGGAAAATGGAGTAACCGCCCTCGTGGGTGGTGGCAACCGTTCCGTTGACCTTGACGGTAGCGGAAAGGGCTGCGGCCAGAACTTCAATATAGGTGCGGCCGCCGGCCAAAGGCTGCTTGGGCGCAGTAAAGGTGCGGGTGTAAACACCGGTGGTGCGCAGATAGCTGCCGTTGCCGTCCATGCCATCCACCGCGTTCCAGGTGTGGGGCAGGGTAACCGCTTCAGCCGGGCGCTCGCCCTTGGGGAAGGTCAGGGTCCAGTTTTCGTTCAGGGAAATTACGTTACGCATGGCAAATCTCCTGTCTTGTTGTGGTTTGTGGTGCGGAATGTTATTTTATGATAGGTTTATTGTACCACAGCGTCCGACAGGATTTTAGAAAGTTTTTATGATGAAATAGTAGAATTTTCAGTAGAATGATTTGTAAAATGCAGGACTGAATAAAAACTGCTTGCAGTGCTTGCAGCAGTTCTTTTATGGTACTTGATGGTAAAAGGTTGCCGCCTGCATTTTTCGATAGCGCACCAATTTTTGAGCGGCGCACCTGCGCCACGGTTCAAAAGCAGTGCTCTTTTTTAATTTATGGCAATACCGCATAATTCTAAGTGCCGATACGGCGAGCGGGGCAACGCAGATGCCGTGCCGCAGCCGCCGGAGCGGTGCTTAAGCCGTAAGGCGGGAATTGTGCGGTATTGCCTAAGGAATCCCCCTGTTCTATTGTCGATCCAAAACGATTTTCCTCAGTCTCTCCAAATCGTCCTCATCCGGATGGGAGAGGGCACGGTCAAAGTTCTCAATCAGAGCGTCAATGTTTGCCGGATGCTCCGGCTGTGTCTTCATTTTCATATAACGATCCCGTACCGACTGCGGCATTTTGCCCTGGCACATATACTCTCCGAACACGGAGTTGCTTGGGCCAACAGACTGCTTAACATGCTCAAGGATCTTCTGAAAATATGCCTCGCTGCCGCCAAAGCCCGCCGTCCCGAATAGAAAAACCTTTTTGTCTCTCAGCTTTGACAGTAGTTCCAAGGTTGCACTGTCCGCGTTGCCCTTATCCGTCCAGAACCCGATATAGAGTATTTCGGAGTGCAGTTCTTCCGCTTTCGGCGCACCGAAATAGTCACAGTCTTCTGCCGGAAGCACCGCGCGAATTGTATCAGCAAGTTTTTTTGTGTTGCCGGTCAAGCTGCTGAATATGATCGAATATTTTTCCTTATCCATAGTAAAAGCCTCCTGTCTAATCAAATCGGCATCGGTGTCCGGGCAATCAGAATGACCGCCAGAATCGCGCCCACAAACGCTGTAGCACCGATGACAGCCAACACCTTTTTGTTGGTTTTCTTCTTCGCTGCTTTGCAGATCAGAGCGGCGCAAGCTACGCAGACAGCCGCAGCAATAAGCGCAATGCCAAGTGTTTCCCATAACCACGACAATTCATTGATCCAGTTCATAACATCACCTGTCTTTCTCCATTCTCTTCCGGATGCGCTTAGTCCATTAAGCCGTATTTCTTATAGGTGTTCAGCAGCTGCTTATAAAAAGAGCCGGTTGCCGAAAAACTGCCGGTACGTCGCGGACTTCTCTCGACCTTCGGCTTTGAGGCGTTCCATCTCATCCGCCTCGTAAGAGGCTTGTGCCTTGAGATCATTGAGCATCTTTTCAAATCCGCGATTTTTCTGTAAGCGCCTTTGGTGCGTGGAAAGGAAATGCCGTTCTCGTACCGGGTAATCATACGTCTGTTGATCCCCAGTGCATCGGCTACTTCCTGCTGGGTCAGCTTCCGCTTCTCCCGTTCAGCCTTGAATTTCTCTCCAAACGTCATTTTGGTGATCACTCCTGTCCACAAAAAGCTTGCGCCATCAAATTGCGCAAGTCTATGGCGAAGGCATTTGAGGTGCGTATCATAATGACTGAGCAATCCAACTGCTCATAGCATATCCTGAATGGCTCATCCCGTCAAGAAACATGGGGAGTCGTACACGAAAAAGTTACATCTTTTGAGCAGTTCAAATGAACAGGCATTTGTACTGCCGGAAATCATCCGTACCGGCATACACCGGTGTGAAGGAACCGGAGTAAGAAATACGGAAATGGCTGCACAGTACAGAAAAGCATAGGGCAATACCGCATAATTCTAAGTGCCGATACGGCGAGCGAGGTGCTTAAGCCGTCAGGCGGGAATTGTGCGGTGCTGCCATAGATCCCGGTTACGCTGGGTGTGGACAGGTTGCGGCTTATAATATAAAAGGAAAAGCCAGAACTGCAGGAAACAAGCAGTGCTGAAGATGTGCCAACCTCATCCAATCCAAATCCCCAATCCCACCTCCGTCCCATCGCCTATTCGGCCTTCAACTTCGACCATATCACATTTTGCAATATTTAGGCTACAAAATGTGAGGAAAAATAAACGAACTTTGATATGATAGGGATGAAATAAAAAGGCTGCTATGGATTATGGGGAAAGGAATGGCGATTTCTGTTCAATATGCCCACTGACGAGCAGAAAGTGCGTGACCGTAATTTTTAAGCAGGCCAAAAAAACGGACAAATACATGAAACAGAAAAGGGAAGGAGCTTGTACATGAAAGTTTGCTACACGGCAGGTCCGGTCAAAAAGCTGGAAAACTGCTTCTCGGTTTCCACCAATGCGGTGGAGATCCGCATCTGGTTTTTGACGGACGATATTCTGCGTATCCGCGCCGGTTTTGATGGGGACTGGGACGAAGCGTCCTACAGTCTGACCATGACCGCCTGGGACTCCCGCACGGACGAGCTGATGAAGGACTGCCGCAAGCGCGTGCAGACCGCCGCTGCCGAACTGACCGATGGCGACAAGCAGGCCGTGATCCAGGGCAGCCGCCTGAAGGTGGTTGTGGAAAAGGCACCCTTCCGTATCATGGTATACGATAAAGATGGCAGCCTGCTGCATGCAGACATTCCCGACCTTGCTTATCGTGAGGATTCCAACCACCGCCGCATGCACGCTTCCCAGATCGAAGCCGACGACTGCTTCTATGGCTTTGGCGAAAAATCCGGCGAGATCAACAAGGCTGAAAAGTACATGAACATGGCCCCCGGCGATGCCATGGGCTACAATGCCAAGGAGACCGATTCCCTGTACAAACACATTCCGTTCTACATCAAGCTGAACCGCGGTACCAAACAGGCAGTTGGTTACTTCTACCACAACACCGCTGAATGTGATTTCAATATGGGCCGCGAAAAGCGTAACTACTGGCACCGTTACTCCACCTACCGCACCGATGCCGGGGATGTAGATCTCTTCCTGATCGCAGGCCCCTCCATCCGCGATATCATTGAGCGTTACACCGATCTGACCGGCAAGTCCGTCATGCTGCCCAAAGCAGCGCTGGGCTATCTGGGCAGCTCCATGTACTACCCCGAATTGCCGGAAAACAGCGATGACGCCGTGCTGGAATTCATTGATACCACCCATGAGGAGGACATCCCCGTGGACGGCTTCCAGCTTTCCTCCGGCTACTGCGCCGTGGAAACCGAGCAGGGCATCAAGCGCTGCACCTTCACCTGGAACAACAAGCGCTTTAAGGACCCCGCTGACTGGTTTGCCCAGATGGTCAAGCGCGGCATTATCGTTTCGCCCAACATCAAACCCGGCATGCTGCTGGTTCACCCCCTGTTGGAAGAGATGAAGGCAAAGGATATGTTCCTGCCTGCATCCGATGACAACGCCGGTGTGGACGGCCTGGCGGTGGGCACCTGGTGGGGCGGCCCCGGCCTGTTTGTGGACTTTACCAAGCAGTCCACCCGCGAACACTGGAAACAGTACATCAAGGACGCCCTGCTGCGTTACGGCTGCCGCTCCCTGTGGAACGACAACTGCGAGTATGACAGCATGGTGGACAAGGACGCCAAGGTTTACTTTGAAGGCAAGGGCAGCACCATCGGCACCATGAAGCCGGTGATGAGCAACCTGATGTGCCAGCTTTCCAACGAAGCCATTGAAGAGTACGACCCCAACTGCCGTCCCTTCTCTGTCTGCCGTTCCGGCCATGCCGGCATCCAGCGTTACGCCCAGGTTTGGGCGGGCGATAACCTGACCCACTGGGATACCCTGAAATACAACATTGCCACCATCCTGGGCATGGCCCTGTGCGGTGTTTCCAACCACGGCTGCGATATCGGCGGCTTCTATGGCCCCGCACCGGAGGCCGAGCTGTTCGTGCGCTGGGTGCAGAATGGCATCTTCCAGCCGCGCTTCTCCATCCACTCCACCAACACCGACAACACCGTGACCGAGCCCTGGATGTTCAGTGATAAAAAGCAGTACATCCGCGATGCCATCAACTTCCGCTATAAGCTCAGCCCGATGCTGTATTCCCTGATGGTGCGCGCCCACGAAAGCGGCCTGCCGATCTGGCAGCCCACCTTCGCCGTGTTCCAGACGACCCCGCCACCTATGATGAGGGCGTTGACTTCATGTTTGGCGATTCTCTGCTGGTTGCCAACGTTGTGGAAAAGGGCCAGACCGTGCGCCCTGTCTACCTGCCCAGGACCGAGAACGAAAACGAGCGCTTCTACAACTTCTACACCCGCGAGGAGTACGCCCCCGGCCAGACGATCGAGGTACCGGTCGATATTTCCAGCATCCCGCTGTTTGTGCGCAGCGGTGCTATCCTGCCCATGAGCGGCAACCGCCTGCACAACCTGATGACCGAAAAGACCACTGAGCTGGAGATCCTGATGGCACCGGATGTGGATTCCGAGTTTGTTCTGTACGAGGATGACGGCTGCACCAATGAGTACCTGAAGGGCGCTTACCTCAAGACCCGCATTGCCGTGACCGCAGGCGTAAAGACTTACGTTCACTTTACCAACGAGGGCGATTACGATACCGCTGTGGAAAGCATGTATCTGGATATGATCCACCGCGAAAAATCCCCGTTCTATGTGCAACTGGACGGCAAGGAGCTGCCGCACTTCCTGCACCGCCGCAAGTTTGAGGAAGCCGAGAGCGGCTGGTACTACAGCCAGCGCCTGAAGAGCGTGCAGGTCAAATACCCCAACCCCAAAAAGGACCATGAGATCATGGTTTCGTTTGAGCAGTTTGATCTGATTGGTATGTAACGCGCCGTAAAACGCGATACAAAATAGAAGGAGGAAACAAAATGTTCAAAAAGATTGCAGCGCTGGCAACAGCTGCTGTGCTGTGCGCCGGGCTGATGGCCGGCTGCGGCGCATCCAGCACCACGGCTGACACCAGCTACAGCGCAGAAAACCCACTGGTTCTGACGCTGGCCCACGGCCTGTCCGAGACCCACACCGTCCACATTGCCATGACCCAGTTTGCTGAGGAAGTGAACGAAAAGACCGATGGCCGCGTCCAGGTCAAGATCTTCCCCAACGGCCAGCTCGGCAGCGAAAACGAGAACCTGGAACAGCTGCAGGCAGGCGTTATCGCCATGACCAAGGTTTCTGCCCCCGGTCTGGCAACGTACAACGAAGCCTACAACGCATTCGGCCTGCCTTACATCTTTAATGATACCGAGGATTTCTACCATGTCATGGACTCCCAGCAGATGCAGGATTTCTTCCTCTCTACCGGCGATGACGGCTTTGTTACCCTGACCTATTATACCTCCGGCGCCCGCTCTTTCTACACCAAAGACAGAGCCATCCGCACCCCGGCTGACCTGAAGGGCCTGAAGATCCGTGTGCAGGACATGAAGTCCCAGACCGATATGATGAACTATCTGGGCGGCATTCCCGTTGCCATGTCTTACGGCGATGTGTATACCTCCCTGCAGACCGGCATCATTGACGGCACCGAAAACAACGAAACCGCACTGACCACCGGCAAGCACGGCGAAGTGTGCAAGGTCTACTCCGTTGACCAGCACGCCATGATCCCCGACGTTCTGATCATGAGCGAAAAGGTATGGAAGCAGATCTCCCCGGAAGATCAGGAGATCATTCTGGAAGCTGCCCACAACTCCACCGAGGCCCATAAGGTCATGTGGGATACGGCCATTGAAGAAGCTGTAAAAGAAGCACAGGAAACCATGGGCGTTGAGTTTGTTTACGATGTAGACAAGGAAGCTTTCCGCGAAGCAACCCAGCCCATGATCGAAGCATACGAAGAACAGTATCCTGGCGTTAAGACCCTGATGGATACGATTGAAGCTGCACGAGAGGGGGAATAAAACATGAAACAGTTTTTGGGTAAAGTAAAGTTCTGGATGGATAAGTTCCTCAGCATTGCCTGCGCCGTTCTGCTGTCTTTCATGACCATCCTGGTTCTCATCCAGGTGTTCTCCCGTTATGTCCTCAACAGCCCCGTTGCCTTTACGGAGGAACTGGTGCGCTACAGCCTGATCTGGACCGGCTTTATCGGTGCAGCTTACGCATTCTCCACCCGCGAGCATATGTCCCTGACGCTGGTGCGCGATAAATTCACCGGCAAAGCCCACACTGCTCTGCTGGTTGCCATCGACAGCCTGATCCTGCTGCTGGCGATCTTCGTCATCACCATCGGCGGCTTCAAGCTGGCTGTTTCTGCCAGCCGTGAATTCTCCGCTCTGCTGGGCATCCCCCGCAGTCTGGTGTACTCCATCGCTCCGATTTCCGGCATTTTCATCATCATCGCCAGATCATCAACATTTATGAAGATATCACCGGCGAAAAAAGTTGACTGCTAAGGAGGGCACAGAACAATGAGCATTACACTGACAACCGTTATCCTTTTTGCTGTGTTCGGCGTGCTGCTGTTTTTGGGCGTGCCCATCTCCATCAGCATCGTGGTTTCTTCCATTGTAACCGCCATGTCCACCCTGTCTTGGGACCAGATCACCTTTATCACCATGCAGAAGATGAACTCCGGCGTTGAGTCTTTCTCTCTGCTGGCTGTGCCCCTCTTCATCCTGGCTGGCAACATCATGAACAACGGCGGTATTGCCAAGCGCCTGGTCAACTTTGCCCAGCTGTTCGTTGGCAAGATCCCCGGCTCCATGGCACAGGCCAACATCCTGGGCAACATGCTGTTCGGCGCACTGTCCGGTTCCTCCGTTGCTGCTGCTTCCGCCATGGGCGGTTGCATCAGCCCCATTGAGGAAGAAAACGGCTATGACCCCGCTTACTCTGCAGCAGCCAACATTGCTTCCGCCCCCACCGGCCTGCTGATCCCGCCCACCTCCGCATTCATTGTTTACTCCACCGTTGCTGGCGGTGTTTCCATCTCCACCCTGTTCATGGCTGGTTACGTTCCCGGCATCCTGATGGGCCTGTGCTGCATGCTGGTTGCCTTTGTCGGCGCCAAAAAGGCAGGCATGAAAGCTACCGGTTATGATAAGAGCAAGAGCATCGGCAAGACCATTTGGGACGCTGTGCCCTCTCTGCTGCTCATCGTCATCGTTATCGGCGGTATCGTTTCCGGTATCTTCACCGCTACCGAGGGCGCCGGCATCGCAGTTCTGTACTGTCTGATCCTCTCCATCGTCTACAAGAGCATCACTTTCAAGAGCTTCTTGAAGATCCTGCTGGATTCCGCCAAAACTTCCGGTATCATCCTGTTCCTGATCTCCGCTTCCTCCGCCATGTCCTTTGTTATGGCTTACTCCGGCATCCCGGCAGCCATCTCCAACGGCCTGATGAGTCTGACCAGCAACAAGTACATCATCTTCCTGCTGATGAACATCATCCTGCTGGTGATCGGCATGTTCATGGATATCACCCCGGCCATCCTGATCTTTACCCCGATCTTCCTGCCCATCGCTACCAGCTTTGGCATGACCGAGATCCAGTTCGGCGTTATGCTCATCTTCAACATGTGCCTGGGCAACATCACCCCGCCGGTTGGCTCCGTTCTGTTTGTCGGCTGCGGCATTGGCCATGTTTCCATCGAGCAGGTCACTTCCAAGCTGATCCCGTACTTTGTCGCATTGGTGCTGGCCCTGCTGGCTGTTACCTATATCCCGGCACTGTCTCTGGGTCTGCCCAGCCTGATGGGCCTGATCTGATCGCAGGCTTTGCCCCGTAACTCAACAATAGCATAAATAAAAACGGCACCGCTGCCCAAAGGGAAAAACCCGGGCGGCGGTGCTGTTTTTGCTAAGGTTCCAGATACACTTTAGGGTGTTGAAGCGACCGGTTTCTGCACAATACCTAAGGCAACACCGCACAATTCCCGCCTGACGGCTTAAGCACCGCTCCGGCGGCTGCGGCACGGCATCTGCGTTGCCAAAATGCTCGATAATGTCGGGTTGCGGTACCCGCATCGTGCTTCGGGGG
>ENA-OQAJ01000292-OQAJ01000292.1-human-gut-metagenome-genome-assembly--contig:-NODE-292-length-15677-cov-3.028939_pt1 | contig 15677 bp, 19 predicted proteins | sample MGYA00242736_ERZ504529 | MGnify/ENA primary metagenome ERZ504529 (study PRJEB26092, sample SAMD00036275) | human gut metagenome | host: Homo sapiens | study: EMG produced TPA metagenomics assembly of...
TATGAACTGGCCGAAGGACAGTTAAGTTCTTTAGATGGTAATTTAATTAAATAAGCGCCCATCATGCTGATAACCATAACTATAGAATATATCATATAAAATTACTTTTTTTGAGACGCCCGTTTATCAGCATGTGGAAATAAAAAGAAACTGCATAATCAGATACGACCGGTAGAATTTACAGATCGTATCTGATATGCAGTTTTTTGTTTCCTTTAATTTTCTTCAGTATTCTTCGGACAGTTATGAGCATTCATGTCATCGTTGTCTGTCATAAGATATTTGCGGATCGCAAACAGAACTGCGATACTGAGTACGCCAAGAAGAGTTTCTGCTGGCCCGAGGTGTTCGACTACCATCTGACGTGCTGTGGCAAACATCAGAACCTCAACAACTGTCTGTGCGGAATGCTGGCAGAGCATTTTTACAAATTCCACGCCTACTACCAGAGACAAAGCCTGGGAAAGGAAAGTGCTGAAAAATTCTGTATCCATGGACATAACAGAAGTATCTGCAACCTCCATGATCAGCCGGAAGCCTGCCAGTGCGATCACCAGCAGAATTACCATAGAAAGAGCAATTTCCGCGTAGCGTGAAATATTGTAAATGATTGTGTTAAAGTGTTTACGAATGTTATGGTTAACCTGTCGTTTGGGGCTCATAACTGTGAGTCCTTTCTGTTTTGTTGTATATAGTGAATGTAAAGAAGCGTAACTGTTTATAGTGTTACGAAAAAGATTAATATAAATAATCTTTATTTACATAACCATATTTGCAGAGTTTCTGGGAGTAAATATACCAGTACTGTGCATCAGTTGTATCCACAAGCTGAACTGTATCGCCGGAATATAACTGTCCGATCTCGTTGGAAGAGTCGTAAGCCTTCGCAGAGCGCAGAGCCAGATAACCGGTAGCAACACTGACTGTTCTGGTGGCATATGTGGTTGTTCCGCCAATCAGATAATCTTTATTTACATATCCGTTTTTTCCTAACTTCTGAGAGTAAACGTACCAGTACTGGGAATCGCTGGTGTCGATAAGCTGAACTGTATCGCCGGAATACAGCTGTCCGATCTCATTGGAGGAATCATAAGCTTTTGCGGAACGCAGAGCCAGATAACCCTTGGCAACACTGACAGTCCTTGAATCTCCGGAAGAACTCTGTGCACTGGCAGCAGTATCGCCACTGTAATATAAGTAATCTTTATTTACATAGCCGGATAAGTTCAGTTTCGGAGAATAGACATACCAGTACTGAGGATCACTGCTGTCAGAAACTGTTACTGTATCACCGGAGTATAACTGTCCGATCTCGTTAGAAGAGTCATAAGCCTTTGTAGAACGCAGAGCCAGATAACCTTTGGCAACACTGACAGTATAAGAACCGGACGAACTTGTCGGCTGTGATGAGAGGAAATACAGGTAATCGTTATTTACGTATCCGGATTTGTTCAGTTTTGGAGAATAGACGTACCAGTAATCACTGGTGGTATATTCTGTAACTTCAACAGTATCACCGGAATACAGCTCGCCGATCTCGTTGGAGGAATCATAAGCCATGGCAGAGCGCAGAGCCAGATACCCTTTACTTACACCTACCTGATAAGTGTCAGATGCCATAACGATCTGTGAGCTGCAGGGTACAGATACAGCAGCAATCGTAGCTGCAAGAATCATGGAAACTGCAATATTTTTTCTTTTTTTCATAGTGAATCCCTCCTTTGAGTTATTATGTACTCTGAGAGTACATTATTTAATTATAGTAATCGTAAATCGTTCTGCTTAAGGTAGCGATCGTATTCTGTGCGGAACCGGCACTTGAGAGATTCTGGGACATAAATACGATTACTACGTCATTTTTGGAATCATAGATGATTCCGGCATCATTTTCCACGTTGTCAAGTTCTCCGGTTTTATTTGCGGTTTTGACTCCTTCCGGAAGCTGTGCGGGAATTTTGTTACAGCGTGTCTGTGCCTTGAGCAGATTAAACATATCAGCGGCATGGGTGTAGCCGGATGTATCCTGTTTATAAATCTCCTGCAGGAGATGACCACAGTCTCCTACAGATGTGTAGTTATCATCATTCTCATTGCTGGCAAGGAGCATACGTCCCATGTGAGTCTGGTCATAGCCATGTGCCTGGCAGAAGCTGTTGACAGCCTGCATACCTGCTGTGGAATCACCGCCGCCAAGATAAGTTGTCAGGGTATTGGCTGCATCGTTATCGCTGACTGTGATCATGGAGTACAGATTGGAGTCTACAGAATCACTGCCGTATTGTCCGGTTATCTGATCATAATTCTCGTAGACAGCTCCCATGATATAGAGCTTGATCAGGCTTGCAGCCTGCATTTTCTGATCATTAAGACTGCCCTCGGTTCCATTTACAAGATCGGATATGAAAACAGCCCAGGTTCCGTTTTCAGCGGGAAGCTGACTCTGAACCTGTTTTAAAATTGTCTCCAGTTTCTCATCTGTGACCGGTTCTGAAGATGTGCCTGCCCCGGAACCGTTAAAGACGCTTTCAGAACTCTCTGAAGATGAAGAAGGGGAAAGCATTCCCTGACCTTCTACGGATGTTCCTGCGGCCTCTGCATTTTCAGCAGCATGACTGCTGTATGCAGGAGTAACAAGAAGGCTGAGCGATAGCAGAGGTATTAATAATTTTTTGAAAACATTGCGTTCACCACCTGTTAAATATTTACTGTAAAACATTCGAAATCTGTTGATCTGTTATATAAATCGTATTTCTTCATGTTTAGATAAATCAGGTTTAAAAGTCTTATTGTGCAGGCACAAATGATTTTTAAATCTGATATCTGTATGTACAAAATTATACAGTGTTTAGAGTTGTGTTACAAGTGTATTTACGGTTGATTTTAATATTATATGGCTGCCGGTTACTGTTGGCACAATACTTGAGATGCATTCATACAATTTGTAGGAATGCGGGCGTGAAAAATCCGCATATCTGATTATATATTTTGGATTGTATAAATGCTACAATAAAATCATCAGAAACGAGATAAAGAACGACAAATTAAACAAATAAATGTGGGAATGTGGGGGCATTTTCATATTGCATGAGGAGGTAGATTATATGTTAACACCGAAACAGAATATGCTGGAAGTTATAAAAGGCGGAAATCCTGACAGATTTGTTAATCAGTATGAAGCAGTACAGCTTCTTTTTCATCCGTTTATGTTTACAAACCCGCTGCTTCAGCCGGGACAGGAAAATGTAGTGAATGCATGGGGGGTAACCAATACTTTCCCGAAAGGAGTTCCGGGTTCTTTTCCTGTACATACTCCTGACAAGATCGTGGTAAAGGATATTGAAGACTGGAAAGACTATGTACATGCACCGTCTTTGAAATTTACCCAGGATCAGTGGGATATGGTGAAGGCTCAGTATGATGCAGTTGACGGAGAACAGGCATTTAAAGCAGCTTTCGTTGCACCGGGATTATTTGAGCAGACTCATCATCTGTGTGAGATCAGTAATGCGTTGGTTTATTATATTACTAATCCGGATGAAATGCATGATCTGATCAAATATCTGACAGAGTGGGAACTGGAACTTGCTGAAGGTATCTGTTCCAACCTTCATCCTGATGCATTATTCCATCATGATGACTGGGGTGGACTGGACAGTACATTTATGAGTCCTGCAATGTTTGATGAATTTTTACTTGAGCCATATAAAGAAATTTACGGATATTATCACAGTCATGGCGTTGAGCTGGTTATCCATCATTCTGACAGTTACGCAGCAACACTGGTTCCTTCTATGATTGAGATGGGGATCGATGTATGGCAGGGATGTATGGAAACCAATAATCTTCCGGAACTGATCAGGAAATATGGCGGAAAGATCAGCTTCATGGGCGGTATCGAAAATCGTGCAGTTGATTTTGAGGGCTGGACAGATGAGAATTGTGATGCAGTGGTACGTCGTGTCTGCGAAGAATGTGGAAACAAATACTTTATTCCATGTATCGCTCAGGGTGGTCCTGGTTCTGTTTATCCGGGTGTTTATAAATCTCTCTGTGATTCCATTGACAAGCTGAATGAAGAGAAATTTGGCATTAAGGCATCTGAATCTACAAGGCTTCCATGGCAGATTATGTTCTGATCTCAGGTATTTGTCAGTGGCAAAACGGAATACAAATATCTGTCCGACATTTAGATGAAATTTCAGGTGTTGCAGAGGATGATGCTATGGAGGTGTTTGAAAATGATTATTATTGGTGAGAAAATTAATGGTTCTATCCCGATCGTTGCAGAAGCGATCGCAAAAAGAGACTCTGAATTTATTAAAGAAAGAGCAAAGCTTCAGGCGGAAAGCGGAGCTACTTATATTGACTGTTGCGCTTCTGTTCCGGAAGCGGAAGAAGTGGAAACATTGAAATGGATGATCGACTGTATCCAGGAGGTTACAGATCTTCCAATCTCAATTGACAGCCCGAGTCCGGATGTTCTGGCACAGGCTTATAAGTTCTGTAAGAAACCTGGAATTTTTAATTCTGTATCAGGAGAGGGACATAAGATTGATACGATTTTCCCGATCATGCTGAGCCGGGAAATGAGGGATGGCAGGTAATTGCGCTGCTGAGTGACAATACAGGTATTCCGAAATGTGCAGCAGATCGTCTGAAAGTTTTTGACAAGATCATGGCGAAAGCGAAAGAGTACGGAATTGCTCCGGACAGGATTCACATTGATCCGCTGGTTGAGATGCTTTGTACTTCTGAGGATGGTATTGCAACGAATATTGAGACGATCACAAGTGTACGTGAGCAGTATCCGACCATTCATATTACGGCAGCAATCAGTAATATTTCCTTTAATCTGCCGGTTCGTAAGCTGATTAATTACGGGTTCCTGGTACTGGCAATGAATGCAGGACTGGACAGTGGAATTATGGATCCGACAAATAAGGATATGCTTGGACTGGTTTATGCAACAGAAGCATTACTTGGTCTGGATGATTATTGTATGGAATATATAGGGGCTTACAGAGAAGGCTTAATTGGTACAACAAAGAAGAAGTAGGTTGAATCTGTAGAAACTGTGTAAATGAATTAAGTGGTTGGAATCTGAAATTGAGAAATAACAGGAGGATTTGATTATGTCTAAGATAAATGAAGTTGCGGAATTAGTTGAAAAAGGGAAAGCGAAATTAGTAGGACCGGCTGTACAGGAAGCCATTGATGAGGGTGATGATCCGGTTGCGATTCTGAATGATGGTATGATCAGTGCGATGTCTGTAGTTGGTGAGAAATTCAAAAATGGTGAGATCTTTGTTCCGGAGATGCTGGTTGCAGCTCGTGCTATGAAGAAAGGTGTTGAGGTTCTGAAACCGCATCTGGCATCTGGTTCTACAGGTGCACTTGGTAAGGTTATCATTGCTACGGTTTCCGGTGACCTTCATGATATTGGTAAGAATCTGGTTGCCATGATGATCGAGAGTGCCGGATTTGAGGTGATCGATCTTGGAGTCGATGTTCCGGCGGCTAAGATTATTGAGTGCTATAAAGAGAATCCGGATGTTAAGATCATTGCTCTTTCTGCGCTGCTGACTACTACTATGCCGGCTCTGAAGGAGACTGTTGAGGCGTTGAATGCGGCGGATTTCAGAGGTAATATTAAGGTTATGGTTGGCGGAGCGCCGATTACAGAAGCTTTTGCTGAGGAAATTGGTGCTGACGGATATTCTGATGATGCGGCTAGTGCGGCGTCACTGGCTAAGAAGTTGGCAGCCTGATCTGATTGCTTGTGCGGGTTTAGTATAACATGAAATATTATGAGGGGACTGCTCTGGGGAGTGGTCCTTTCGTGTATTTTGGGATTTTTTGGAGTGTGTTATAATGGGAAAAAGGGGACGCTCAGAAAATATTTTATTTCATGTGCGGTTTCGGGGTCTAAGATATTCTAAGTTCTCAGAAATCTGCTAAAGGCATGAGCAGCCTTCTCAAACTCGCTCCGTTGCAAACTTCGCTCAGACAGTGATACAGTCTGCTCATAAACGCAGATTTCTGAGAACTAAGAATATCTAAGACCCCTGCAAATGCACTCCAAATAAAATATTTTTCTGCGCTGTTTTGTTGCAAGTTGTCATGCACTTTCTTAGGGTTACTATAGTTATGTTGTGTAGCAGATATGTTATTTGGCTAATTGTTCTGTAAAGTCAGGAGTGGTATATTCTTTATTGTTGTACACTAAATATGTTATATAGCCGATAGTCAGCATGGGAAGCAATTATGTTTGGGGGAATTTGAGGGTTCATTGTAGTTCTTGGTATTTGGGAAGCCGCGTTATGAGCCGATCGTTTCACTGTCTGAGCGGAGTTTGCAACGGAGCGAGTTTGAGAGAGCGGCTCATGATTTTAGCGGCTTCCCGAATGCCTAGAAATACAATGGTTCCGAAACTGAGCCCCCAAACATAATTGCTTCCCATGCGTCCCTTCCCAAAAACATTAAAATTTTCCCTTATCCCGACTTGAAATAAGAAAGCCTCTGACGTATAATAAACCCGAAAGTAGAAAGGCGCTGCTTTTTAAGCAGGGTCTTTTTTTACAGATTTTGAATATATAAAAAATTCAGGAGTGAAAAAAGTTATGACCAAGATCAGAACAAGATTTGCACCAAGCCCTACAGGCAGAATGCATGTTGGAAATTTAAGAACAGCATTATATGCATACCTTATTACAAAACATGAAGGCGGAGATTTCATCCTCCGTATTGAAGATACAGACCAGGAACGTTACGTAGAAGGCGCTGTAGATATTATCTACCGTACTCTTGCAAAAACAGGACTTCTCCATGATGAAGGTCCGGACAAGGACAAAGGCTTTGGACCGTATGTTCAGAGCGAGCGTCAGGCACAGGGGATCTATCTGAAATATGCACAGCAGTTAGTAGAACAGGGTGATGCATACTACTGTTTCTGTAAGAAGGAAGAACTGGAAGGTATGAAACGTGTTGTGGCAGGAAAAGAGATTTCCATTTATGACAAACGCTGCCTTAAACTTTCCAAAGAAGAAGTACAGCGTCGTCTTGATGCAGGAGAACCACACGTAATCCGTTTCAATATGCCAACAGAGGGAACTACAACATTCCATGATGTAATCTACGGAGATATCACAGTAAACAATGAGGAACTGGAAGATCTAATCCTGATCAAATCTGATGGATACCCAACTTATAAACTTTGCAAAACGTAATCGATGACCATTTAATGAAGATCACACACGTAGTAAGAGGTAACGAGTATCTTTCCTCAGCTCCGAAATACAACCGTATCTACGAAGCTTTCGGATGGGATATCCCGATTTATGTACATTGTCCGCTGATCACAGATGAGACACACCAGAAGCTTTCCAAACGTTGTGGACATTCCTCTTATGAAGACCTGCTTGATCAGGGATTTGTTTCAGAAGCAATCATCAACTATGTGGCACTTCTCGGATGGAGTCCTTCTGACAACAGAGAGATCTTTACACTGGATGAACTGGTACAGGTATTTGATTATCATCATATCAATAAATCTCCGGCAGTATTTGATATTGCGAAACTTCGTTGGATGAATGGTGAGTATATCAAGAAAATGGATGCGGATGAATTCTATGAGAGAGCACTTCCGTATATGAAAGAAGTTCTGAAGAAAGACTACAACTTCAAGAAGATTGCAGGAATGGTACAGACCAGAATCGAAACATTCCCTGACATTCCGGCTCTGATTGACTTCTTTGAGGAAGTACCGGAATATGATTCCGCCATGTACTGCCATAAGAAAATGAAGACAAATGAAGAGACTTCTCTTACAGTATTAAAAGAAGTACTTCCGGTTCTGGAAGAACAGGAAGATTATACAAATGATCCGTTATTTGAAACATTAAGTGCATTTGTAAAAGAGCATGGTTATAAGAACGGATATGTAATGTGGCCTCTGCGTACTGCTGTTTCCGGCAAGCAGATGACGCCGGCCGGTGCTACTGAGATCATGGAGATCATCGGTAAAGACGAGACAATCAAACGAGTAAAGGCAGCTATTGAGAAATTAAGCAAATAAATATGAAGAGAAATCCATCTCAACTTCGGGCAATCACTCACCTGTCAGGACCTATGATGGTCCTGGCAGGTCCCGGCTCGGGGGAAAACTTCCGGTTATTGTGGAGAGAACTGCATACATGATCAATGAGGGGAAGATACCGGCTTCTTCTATTTTGGTTGTAACTTTTTCCAGAGCAGCGGCAACAGAGATGAAAGAACGGTTTTTGAAATTCGTGGGACAGAACAGAAGCGAAGTGACTTTTGGAACTTTCCACGGAATTTTTTATGGGATTTTGAAAGCGGCCTATCATCTGAGTGCGGCCAATATTCTTTCTGAGGAAGAGAAATTCAGTATTCTACGTGAGATGACTGAGAAATATGGACAGGAAATGGCTCAGGAGGGAGATTTCATTGAAGAAGTTGCCAGGGAAATCAGTGTTGTAAAGGGGAACTGTATTTCTCCGGAGCATTATTATGCATCCTGTTGCTCGGATGAGATATTCAGGGACATTTTTCATGGCTATAAGCAGGCTCTGAAGGCGAAACGCAAGCTGGATTTTGATGATATGATCCTCTGTTGTTATGAACTTTTTTTTCTCAGAGACAGGATATCCTGAATGCATGGAGAAGAAAATTTGTCTACATTCTGGTGGATGAGTTTCAGGATATCAACAGCTTACAATACAAGATTTTGCAGATGCTGGCGGCACCTGTCAATAACCTGTTTATTGTAGGGGATGATGACCAGTCTATCTATCATTTCCGGGGCGCAAGACCAGAGATTATGTTAAATTTTACAAAGGATTATCCGAAGGCGGAGACAGTCCTTCTGAATGTGAATTACCGGTGCAGTAAGAATATCCTGCGTACAGCCATGGAAGTGATCGGATGTAATACCAGACGTTTCAAAAAACAGCTGGATACTCCAAATGAAGAAGGGATGCCTGTGACGTGCAAGGAATTTGATAATCCAAGAGAAGAGTATATGTGCGTGGTGGCAGCACTGAAAAAAAGAATGGAGCGCGGCGAGGATCTGCTGAATACGGCAATCCTGCTTCGTACAAATCAGGAATCGGAAGGTCTGATCAATGTGCTGATGGAATATCAGGTTCCTTTTACAATGAAAGAACAGCTTCCCAATCTTTTCCGCCACTGGATCTGCCGGGCGCTTCTGGCTTATCTTGAAATGGCAGCAGGAGACAGGAGCAGGAAGAATTTTCTGGAGATCATGAACCGGCCAAATCGCTATATTTCCAGAGAAGCGTTGAACAGTTCGCAGATTAATTTTAATGAACTCGGGAATATTATAAAGACAAAGACTGGATGTGCGACAGGATTACCACACTGGAAACGCATCTGAGGATTCTTGGTACTCTTTCCCCTTTTGCTGCGATTAATTTTATCAGAAAAGGAATGGGATTCGAAGATACTTGCGTGAATATGCACAGTATCGTAAAATAAAACTAGAGGAACTGCTTGAGACCCTGGACCGGATCCATGAGAGTGCAAAAGGCATGAAAACCCTGGCGAAGTGGCAGGCTTACATAGAAGAATATACGAAGCGCCTGAATGAACAGGCAAGGAAACAGCAGGATAAAAAAGAAGGAGTGACTATATCCACACTCCATGCGGTAAAAGGTCTGGAATATGATATTGTGTATATTCTGAATGTTAATGAAGGAAGCATTCCATATCGCAAGGCGGTTCTGGCAGAAGCAGTGGAAGAAGAACGAAGATTGTTTTATGTAGGGATGACCAGGGCGAAAAAAGAAGCTGGTGCTTGCCTATGTGAAACGCCAGTATGAGAAGGAACGGGAGCCTTCCCGGTTTCTTGAGGAGACAGGCCTATGAATAAAGGAATTATTTACTGTACAAAAATACGGGAAGAATATGAAGGCGCACATATGGAGCATATGATCGCAGAGAAACTTCTGGAAATCGCACTGAAAAAAGAATATGGAATCAATCTGTACAATGAACCCAGAGCAGAGGGAGAACATGGAAAACCATTCCTTTCCTATCGTCCGTCCCTGCATTATAATATCAGTCATTCCGGAAAATATGTGGTATGTATTCTGGCTGATCAGGAGGTTGGAATTGATGTGCAGATTCATTGCAGAGCCAATTATGAAAGAATGCTCAGACGTATGGTACCCCGGGAACAGTATCTCGAAATTCTCTCAGATATAAAATGTGGAAAAAGAAAATTTTTTGAACAGTGGGTACTGAGGGAAGCTTATATCAAATGGACCGGTGAGGGGCTTTCCAGAGACATGAGGACTATATCCATGGATGAAGGAAGTCATATGCTGCTTGATATGGAAGACGGTTACAGTGGAGCAGTATGGGCAATGAATCCCATGGAAATCAACTGGAAATATGAAGACATCATACTTGGGTAAGACATGAACAGACAAACGAAGAAAGAAATCCGGAGACTGGCAGTGAAGATTCTTGTAGCAGTACTGGCACTTGGACTGGCTTTCTGGGGATATGCTTTCGTATACAGGGGTAAGACGGAACCTCCTGCAAAATATCCGGTAACCAACCAGGATGCTGCAGTGTATTCATTACGCGGACAGATACAGATGCTGTCGCAGCAGGAGGAGTTAAATACCTTTGCCTTTGAGGGCAGAAAAAAAGAAAAAGAGTACGGAACTTATATTATTCCCGGACTGAGATATACAAGAACATTCCTGAATGCAGAGGGTACAAAACAGGCGGTATGTACTTCCATGACTCCTCAGGGACTTGCAGTGACCGATGAGTATGTACTTGTAAGTGCCTATTGTCATACGGAAAAAACATAACTCTGTTATTTATGTGATCAACAAAGAAACTCACAGATTTATCAAAGAGGTAGTCCTGCCAGGTCTGCCTCATGTAGGCGGACTTGCCTATGATCAGGAACATGATATGCTGTGGTATTCTTCAAATACCAATGGAATCGCACAGGCGATCAGCATTAAGATGGATGTGCTGCGTGACTATAATTATGCGGATAACCATATGCCTGTGCAGGTAAATCAGACATGTAGTCTTTATGGAATCGTGAGAGATTCTTTTATGACTTTCTATAAGGGGTGCCTGTATGTAGGATGTTTTAACAAATATACAGAGAGCACCATGCGAGATATGCGGTGGATTCAAAAGGTGATCTGGTGAATACTTTTAATGAGGAACTTGGCATGATGTTTGAAATGGCGGTTCCGCTGGATTATTCTACAATATCAGAACAGGCACAGGGAATGGCTTTTTATAACGATAAGCTGTTGTTGTCTCATTCTTTTGGTATTCTGCCATCCAGGATTGTTTTTTATGAACAGTCGGATAAACGTCTGTATGTCAATGAAAATTCTGCAAGATCATACAGAATGCCTGAGATGATCGAGCAGATTGTTGTAGAGGGGGATGAACTTTACGTACTCTTTGAATCAGGAGCTTATGCGTACAGGGGGTATGCAGGAAATGTGGTAGACCGGGTTCTGAAGCTGAATCTGATAAAAATGGAAGAGTCTTATCAGGAAGAGTACTAAAATCGGTTTGTCCACATATATTAAGTGTAAAGAGGTGAGACATATAGAAGCGCAGCAGATTGAAAACCTGTTTGCCGGAAATATCCGGAATCTTTTAATGGATGCGAAGCTGGATTATGATAAATTATATGAGATACGCCTCGTGTAGGCGCCCGTTGTTTTTTAACTTATGACGGAGGAGAGTGTTTTCTGCGAAAACCGGGTCAGGAACAGTATCTGGTGACAACGGAAGATCTGAAAGAAACACTGGAATATGTCACAGGATATTCCCTGTATGCTTATGAGGATGAGATCAGACAGGGATTTATCAGTGTTCAGGGTGGTCACAGAGTAGGTGTGACCGGAAAGGTAGTGCTGGATCGGGGCAGGATCATGGGAATGAAATATATTTCCTGCATCAATGTCCGTCTGGCACATGAGATTCAGGGATGTGCGGATAAGGTGATGCCTTATATCCGTACAGAGAAATGGGTTGCAAATACATTGATCATTTCACCGCCAAGGTGTGGAAAGACTACGCTGCTCAGAGATATTATCAGGCAGCTCAGTAATGGATGGGCCAATACCCAGGGTCTGACAATAGGTGTGGTGGACGAGAGAAGTGAGCTGGCAGGCTGTTATCAGGGAATTCCTCAGAATGATCTGGGAATGCGTACAGATGTGCTGGACTGCTGTCCGAAATCAGAAGGTATGCAGATGCTGGTCCGTTCCATGTCACCGGATGTGGTTGCAGTGGACGAGTTAGGCTGTGAAGAGGATTTCAAGGCAGTTGACTCAGTGATCCATTGTGGATGTAAGCTGATCGCAACTGCACATGGAAGCTGTCTGGAGGATGTTCTGGATCAGCCATTTTTTTTATAAGCTTATGGGCGAGAAAGTATTTGAACGTTATATTATCTTGGACAAAAATGATCAGGCAGGATGTCTGAAAGCTGTATTAGATGAAAATGGAAAAGTATGCTTAGAACAGTAGGATTATGTGTAATTGTAATTTCCGGTGTCGGTTGCGGTTTTTGCCATGAGCAATGAACTTGGCAGACGCAAAAAGATGATGGAAATGATCTTACGGATGATCATCCTCCTAAGAGGAGAAATACGTTATGGAAATAAATCTCTGTACGATGCCTTTACAGGTGCTTCCGGGAAACTGGAAGGGAAGTACAGAGAATTTTTTATACTTACGGCACAGAAAATGAAAGAAAAAACAGGGGATTCCTTTGGGACAATCTTCAGAGAATCGGCTGGAAAGTGTCTGGATCTGGATTGTCTTTCGCAGGAAGAGAGAGACAGATTTTATTCACTGGGAGATCAGCTTGGTTATCTTGGACTGGATATGCAGCTAAAACAGATGGATCTGATGGAAAAGGAAACAGAATATGCGATCAGGGAACTCAGGAAAGATTTTTGTGAAAAAAGAAAATTAATACCGCAGTATGGGAATACTGGGTGGAATATTTGTGGCTGTGTTTTTTTGGTGAGCATGTATTTATAATCTGTTTCTTTACTGTGTAGATTACTGTTTTGCTATATCTGGCAGCAGAAGCCGGAAAGGAGAGACTGTGGAGGTAAGTCTTATTTTTAAAATCGCTGCAGTAGGGATTCTGGTTTCTGTTCTCTGCCAGATCCTAAAACACAGTGGAAGGGATGAACAGGCATTTCTGGTAAGCCTGGCGGGGCTTCTGATGGTGCTGTTCTGGATTGTTCCATATATTTATGAACTGTTTGAAAGTATTCAGCAGTTGTTTGTACTGTGATTTCAAATCAACTGTTATGGCAGTTGACAGAACAGAAAGAGGTTTGAATGGCATGGATATTGTGAAAGTTTCAATCATGGGTATCTGCGGAATGATGCTTGGTTTTATTCTAAAAGAAACCAGACCGGAATTTGCTGCACTTGTGACCATGATGACGGGTTTTCTGATTCTTGGTCTTGCAGCAGGAAAAGTTTCTTATCTGTTTGAAACCATGAACAGGCTGAGAGAAAGCTTCCCCATAGACAGCAGTTATCTCACAGTTCTGGTTAAGATTATTGGGATTACATATATCGGACAGTTTTCATCTGCAATCTGCAAAGATGCCGGATATCAGATGATCGGAACACAGATCGACCTGTTCTGTAAACTGTCTGTGATGGTTCTGAGTATGCCGGTACTGCTGGCAATTCTGGATACGATTTCGGAGTTTATGATATGAGGCAGGATAAAGAGAGAAGTATCAGGGAACAGGCAGATCTGTGGAAAGGTTACTGGTGTATACTGGCATGTATACTTTTGGTGGGAAGAGTGTCATATCTTACATTCTTTCAGAATCATATAGTATCCGTATATGCCGCTGCGCAGACAGAACAGAAAGAAGATTCTTCAGTACAGATCCTGCAGGAGAATCTAATGGAAGAGATACAGATTGATGATGTGCAGAAAATGTTGGATGAGATTATGGATGACCATGTTTTTTCTGTCAGAGAAGCACTGATGAATATCATAAACGGGGAGGAGCCTGTTTCAAAAGAGACTGTACGGAGCTTTTTGTACAGTCTCTTTTTTTCGGATATAGAGAATGAAAAAGGATTAATACTGAAACTTTTACTTGTGATTTTTATTGCAGCGGTGCTGGCAGAGTTTGCTGATGTTTTCGGAAACGGACAGGCTGGCAGTATCAGCTTTTATATTGTCTATCTTGCGCTGTTTACAATGCTTATGGAGAATTTCTCAAGGCTTGGAAGTACACTTACAAACTGGCTTCTTGGACTGACGGATTTCATGAAAGTTCTTTCTCCGGCTTATTTTATGACAGTGGCTGCATCAACCGGATCATCAACGGCTGCTGCATTTTATGAAGGGATTTTGCTGATGATCTGGGCGGTTCAGTGGCTTCTTGCAAATCTGTTTCTGCCTGCTGTAAACCTGAGTTTGCTTCTGAAAATGGTTAATTATTTGTCAAAAGAGGAGATGCTTACAAAAATGGCAGAACTTTTGGATGTAGCTGTAAACTGGGGGTTGAAAACTCTTCTGGGAGCTATTGTTGGTCTGCAGATTGTGCGGAATATGGTGAGCCCGGTGATGGATGCCATGAAACGTTCTGCTGTTGGCAAGGCAGCGAGTGCGATTCCCGGCATTGGAAATGCAGTGACCGCTGTAACAGAATTAGTGCTGACCAGTGCAGTGATGGTGCGAAACAGTTTTGGCGCAGTAATCGTGATCCTTCTGTTGCTAATTGGAGCAGGACCGATTATCCATTATGGAAGTCTTTCTCTGTTTTATCGTTTTTCTGGCTGCGATTGCACAGCCAATTTCTGACAAAAGAGTTGTGGGAGCCCTGAGTACAATGGGGGAGGGATGTGCAATGCTTTTAAAGCTTTTGCTGACAGCAGAAGTACTTTGCATGCTGACATTCCTGATAGTTGTAGTTTCTGTATCTTGATGAACTGACAGAAAGATTGCCGGAGGAAACATATGAAAGAAGAGCTGTATTTATGGATTCGGAATCTGGCAGTATTTTATATCTTTTTCACTGCGGTTCTGAATCTGATACCTGACCAGAAGTATGAGAAATATGTACGCTTTTTTTATGGGCCTGCTGCTGATTTTTATGATGAGTACCCCGATATTTTCCATTCTTGGAAAAGGTTCGGAACTGACGGAAAGTTTTCTGGATAATTTTTCTGAAGAAAACAGAGAGAAAGAACTCCGGGAATTTCAGAATATTCAGAAAGTCTATCTGGAAAAAGGTTACGAACTGGAACTGGAACAGAAAATCCGGGAAACTCTGGAAAAAAGAGGCATAGAAGTATATAAGGTGAAAGTAAATATAGAAGGGGAGGAGACGCAGGCAAACCTTGTACTGAAGACAGAAAATTCTCAGGAGGAGAGAAAGGAGCTTAAAGATGCGCTGGTGGAAGAGTGGGGACTTAAAGAAAACAGAATTTGTATCCAGATTGTCCGAAATGAATCCGGCAAAATGGGGAATCCTGTTGCTCATCGGAGTACTTCTGGCAGTAGCGGCGATGCCTGTATCCAGTAAGCAGCAAAAGAAAAATACGGCAGGAGAGCAGAGTGAAGATATGCAAAAAAGTGTTCTGGAAGAGAA
>ENA-OQAJ01000293-OQAJ01000293.1-human-gut-metagenome-genome-assembly--contig:-NODE-293-length-15677-cov-2.872733_pt1 | contig 15677 bp, 22 predicted proteins | sample MGYA00242736_ERZ504529 | MGnify/ENA primary metagenome ERZ504529 (study PRJEB26092, sample SAMD00036275) | human gut metagenome | host: Homo sapiens | study: EMG produced TPA metagenomics assembly of...
CGAAGTCTATGCCCAGGCAAGAAGTCTTCTTAAAAAAATGGGTCTTGCAGATAAGGAAAATGCGTATCCTTTCCAGCTTTCAGGAGGACAGCAGCAACGAGTATCCATTGCCCGTGCCTCTGCATGAATCCGAAGATCCTGTTTTTTGATGAACCGACATCTGCACTGGATCCGGAGCTCACCGGGGAGATCCTGAAGGTTATCAAGGATCTGGCACAGGAGCATATCACCATGGTGATCGTCACCCATGAGATGAATTTTGCAAGAGATATTTCCGACCGCATCATCTTTATGGACAAGGGTGTGATCGCGGTGGAGGGAACCCCACAGGAGGTATTTTCTTCCGATAATGGCAGAATGAAGGAATTTCTGGGAAAATTCCATCAGGGTATGGAGTAACAAACGGTTGCTTTTGAAGAGGCAATGTTATATAATTTCAAGAGGCGTGAATTAACCAGATCCGGGCAGATAACGGATCATTCGCCATTCCGGCCCGGATGTATGTAATCAGGAGGATAATAATGAATACAGACAGATATGTAAGCCCGCTGTCAGAGCGGTACGCAAGCAAAGAGATGCAGTACATTTTTTTCCCCGGACATGAAATTCCGCACATGGAGAAAGCTGTGGATCGCACTTGCTGAGACGGAACGTGAGCTTGGCCTTAACATCACCCAGGAGCAGATTGATGAGATGAAAGCTCATGCGGATGATATCAACTATGATGTGGCTAAGGAGCGTGAGCGTCAGGTTCGCCATGATGTAATGTCTCACGTGTATGCGTTTGGTGTACAGTGCCCGAAGGCAAAAGGCATCATCCATCTGGGAGCAACCTCCTGTTATGTAGGAGATAACACCGACATTATCGTTATGACAGAGGCACTGAAACTTGTCCGCAAGAAACTTGTGAACGTGATCGCGGAGCTTTCCAAGTTTGCAGCACAGTATAAAGATCAGCCAACTCTGGCATTTACTCATTTCCAGCCGGCACAGCCACAACCGTAGGTAAGAGGGCAACTCTCTGGACACAGGAATTCCTGATGGATCTTGAGGACCTTGAGTATGTATTAAGCACTATGAAACTTCTTGGTTCCAAGGGAACAACCGGTACACAGGCAAGCTTCCTGGAACTCTTTGACGGAGATCAGGAGACTATCGACAAGATCGATCCGATGATCGCCGAGAAGATGGGATTCAAGTCCTGCTATCCGGTTTCCGGACAGACTTATTCCAGAAAAGTGGACACCCGTGTGCTGAATATCCTTGCGGGAATCGCTGCAAGTGCACATAAGATGTCCAACGACATCCGTCTTCTTCAGCATCTGAAAGAAGTGGAGGAGCCATTTGAGAAATCCCAGATCGGATCTTCCGCCATGGCATATAAGAGAAACCCGATGAGAAGTGAGAGAATCGCTTCCCTGTCCAGATATGTGATGATCGATGCCCTGAATCCGGCTATCACATCTGCGACACAGTGGTTTGAGAGAACTCTGGATGACTCTGCAAACAAGCGTCTCAGCGTTCGGAAGGATCCTTGCAATTGACGGAATCCTGGATCTCTGCCTCAATGTTGTAGACGGACTAGTTGTTTATCCGAAGGTTATTGAGAAGAGACTGATGTCCGAGCTTCCGTTCATGGCGACTGAGAATATCATGATGGATGCAGTTAAGGCAGGTGGAGACCGTCAGGAGCTTCATGAGCGTATCCGTGAGCTTTCCATGGAAGCAGGCAAGAACGTGAAGGTAGAAGGCAAGGATAACAACCTTCTTGAACTGATCGCTGCGGATCCGGCATTTAACCTGACTCTTGAGGATCTTCAGAAATCCATGGATCCGTCCAGATATACAGGACGTGCAAAAGAGCAGACAGAGGCGTTTATTGCCAATGTGGTACAGCCGGTTCTGGACGCACATAAGGATTTGCTTGGCGTTAAGGTTGAGATCAACGTATAATTCCAAGATGTTATAAACATTAAGAAATGAACACAGACAGGAATGACGTGTCTCTGTGTATTACAGGCAGAGAACATGTCGTTCCGAATAATAGAGAAAGACACAAGGAGGAACTGTGTTATGGTAACTGCAGTAGTAGGAGCAAACTGGGGAGATGAAGGTAAAGGCAAGATCACAGATATGCTTGCTGAGAAAGCTGATATCATCGTAAGATTTCAGGGTGGAGCCAATGCGGGCCACACCATCGTAAATGATTATGGTAAATTCGCACTTCATACACTTCCGTCAGGTGTGTTTTACGGACATACGACCAGTGTCATCGGAAACGGTGTTGCACTGAACATTCCGGTATTCTTCAAGGAGTACAACGAAGTAGTAGGCCGTGGAGTACCGGCACCGAAGATCCTGATCTCCAACAGAGCACAGATGGTAATGTCTTACCACATTCTGTTCGATCAGTATGAAGAGGAGCGTCTTGGAGGCAAGGCTTTCGGTTCCACAAATCCGGAATCGCTCCGTTCTATTCTGACAAATATGCAAAGATCGGCTTCCAGGTAAGTGAGCTCTTTGATGAGGAAGCACTGAAAGAGAAAGTTGTACGTATCTGTGAGACCAAAAACGTAACACTTGAGCATCTCTATCACAAACCGCTTCTGAAACCGGAAGATATCATGAACGAGCTGATGGAATACAAGAAAATGGTTGAGCCATACGTATGTGACGTATCTCTCTATCTCTGGAATGCACTGAAAGAGGGCAAACAGGTTCTTCTTGAGGGACAGCTCGGAACTCTGAAGACCCGGATCACGGAATCTATCCGATGGTTACATCCTCTTCCACACTGGCTGCTTATGGTGCCATCGGTGCAGGCCTGCCTCCATATGAGATCAAGAAGGTCGTAACCGTATGCAAAGCTTACTCCAGTGCAGTTGGAGCAGGTGCATTCGTTTCTGAGATCTTCGGCGAGGAAGCAGATGAGCTGAGAAAACGTGGCGGTGACGGTGGTGAGTTCGGTGCTACTACAGGCCGTCCGAGACGTATGGGATGGTTCGACTGTGTTGCATCCAAATACGGATGCCGTCTCCAGGGAGCTACAGACGTTGCTTTTACAGTACTGGATGTTCTGGGATATCTGGATGAGATCCCGGTTTGCACAGGCTATGAGATCGACGGAGAGGTAACAACAGAATTCCCGACAACTGTGCAGCTTGAGAAAGCAAAACCGGTTATTGAGAAGCTTCCGGGATGGAAATGCGATATCCGTGGAATCAAGAAATACGAGGATCTTCCGGAGAACTGCAGAAAATATGTAGAGTTCGTAGAGAAACACATCGGATTCCCGATCACCATGATCTCAAACGGACCAGGAAGAAACGACATCATTTACAGATAATCATTTACTGTGACAGGATTACGACAGGCAGCGCCGGGGAAATTTCTCCGGCGCCCTTTTGTTAAGAGGCTGATGATAATATTGGCTATAACAACTGGTATATCATGTGAAAGGATTCCGAATGAAAAATTTTAAAAGAATTGCGGCACTGGCAGGCGTTGTTATTTTGCTTCTCGTGTTCTGCATTCCCATGGTGTTTGCATGGGGCAGCAGTGAGAACTCACAGGCTTTGTTCCGGGGCGCTTTTGCGGCAGCAGTACTGGTACCGATCGTGGCTTATGTTTTCTGGATGGCGTACCGGATCTGGGGACCTGAGAAACCAAAGGAGGATGAAAACCGTATGATCGAGAATGTTATTTTTGATGTGGGAAATGTGTTGATGGGATATGACTGGGAAGAGTATCTGAAGAGCTACAATTTTTCCGGAAGAAAAATATGAAAAAATTGCGGATGCAACATTTCGAAACCCAATCTGGGAAGAACAGGACAGAGCACTCCACGAGGAGTCCTGGTATGTAGATAAATTTGTAGAAAGTGCACCGGAATATGAGAAGGATATCCGTGAAGTGGTACGACGGGATCCGGAATGCATGCATCTTTATGACTATGCGGAAACCTGGGTGAAATATCTCAAAAACCAGGGATATCATCTCTATGTTCTTTCTAATTACGGAACTTAATATGCTGGAGAGAACCAAAAAAGATATGCCGTCCTGAAATATATGGACGGAGTGGTATTTTCCTGCGACGTACAGCAGATCAAGCCGGAAGTGGATATTTATGAGACACTTCTGAAACGCTATGATCTGAAACCGGAGAAGTCGGTATTTATGGACGACCGGGCCATCAACTGTGAAGGGGCTAGAAAAGCAGGGATCCGTACCATTCAGTTCGAAAACCTGAAACAGGCGGCAAAAGAGCTTGAGGAACTTGGTGTGAAGTAATTTGTGATGATGCAGTATGAGTTGCTGTAAAAAGAGAAACGCAGAGAACCTGCACCATCGCGAAGCCCTCTGCGTCTAAAGGGGAGGATATGATAAGTATCTCCCGGAACGGAATCGGTTATACAGATAATATATAAAATTCTCCGATTTTTTATGACAGCAGGATATTGCTTATCATGAAAAATTTATCTTGAAATTTTTTTTATTGCGGAACTTCTCTTTAACGAAAGGCAGATACATTTATCTGCCCGGATGGAGGTTCCGTATTTTTGACTACATTATTACGTTATTCTTTGTTCTTCTTCCGGTATTCACCGGGAGTCATTCCATAAGTTTTCTTAAAAGTACGCATAAAATGTTCCGGACTTTCGTAACCTACAAGTTCGCAGATGGCATGATTGCTGAGAGAAGTTTCCCTGAGGGCACGGCATGCCTGGTTCAACTTGATATCCCGGATGATCTTTCTCCTGAAGGTAAAGTGTTTTGTAAAAAATCTCATCTTCATTGTAGGCATAAATGTATTTCTGAAATTCTTCTCTGGTAAGTTTCATAACAGTCCCCTTTTCGTGCGGATCTTTCATAAGAGATAAGGAAAGTATATCATAATCATCGAAAAAACGTCAGTGTTTTACAAAAAAAATCACAATTGGAAGAAAAAGGGAAAAAGTGTACAGTAATGCCAGAAAGAAATTTGGAGGTAAAAGAGATGAACGAAGTTGAAAAGAAAGTAAAGATCGGCCTGTGGCGTCAGAGAATCGGTTATGGATCTTCCGATTTTGCCTGCAACCTGATCTGGCAGATGATCTCCCTGTATCTGCTGTATTTTTACACAAATGTCATGCATCTGAATGCCGGTGCAGTCAGTGTAATGTTCCTGGTAACAAAAGTAATTGACGGAATTTCCGACCTGATCGTAGGATTCCTCATTGACAAGACAAACACAAAATGGGGTAAATCAAGACCATGGATTCTGTTTGGTGCGGTTCCATTTGGTGTGGCTGCAGTCCTTGCATTCTCTGTACCGGATATCGGACAGACAGGTATGCTGATCTACGCATACATTACTTACATTCTGCTTTCCACTGCATACACCGTTGTAAATATCCCGATGGCATCCATTCTCCCGGCACTGAGCGAAGACCCGCATGAGAGAACCGTCCTTGCATCCTGCAGAACTTTCTTTTCATCCATCGGTTCCACTGTAGTCAGCGCTTTTGCCCTGACACTGGTAGACAAATTCGGAAACGGCAACGAGGCACTTGGATTCCGTATCGTTATGATGATCTTCGGTGTAGTCGGATGCCTTGTATTCTTCTTCTGCTTCTTTAACACAAAAGAGCGTGTAACCATCAAACAGGAAAAAGTCAGCCTTAAAGCAAACATTTCCTGTCTGCTCCACAACAAACCGTGGAAACTTTTTGCACTGAATATCGTCTGGTTCTTTGGTGGATTTGTGATCCAGGCAAGTGCGGTTATTTATTACTTTACTTATGTTGTACAGAACACGACACTGGTACAGATCGTTGCGACCATCACAACACTGGTACCAATCGTAGCAAATCTTTGTGCACCGTTCCTTGTAAAACTCACATCAAAACGAAATCTGATGGTTGGAGGAAGTTTTGTACATATGGGTGGTCTTCTGATCATCTTCTTTGGCGGCACAAATGTTCCGGTTCTTCTGGCTGGTGCGGTGATCGCGGCAGCAGGATACGGACTGAAGGGAAGTATGCATTTTGCAATGCAGCCGGACCCTGTTGATTATGGTGAGTGGAAATCCGGTGTAAATACAGCCGGAACTCTTTCCGCAGTAAATGGTTTCATTGGAAAAGTGGGAATGGCTATCGCCAGCAGTATCGGTGCGGCACTTCTTCAGTTTGGTGGATTTGACGCAAACCTTGCAACACAGACAGCAACGGCTCAGACTTATATCACAGCAATGTACATCTGGGTGCCGATCATCACAAATATCGCAACAATTATCACAATGATGTTCTATGATCTGGATAAGATCTATCCGCAGATCGTCAAAGAACTGGATGAAAGGAGAGCAAACGCATAATGCCAGAGGTAAGCAGTGACCTTGAGATGGTCCGTGTGACCAATGAGGATTTTGTAAAAAAAAGCAGAAGCATGCACACCAAAGTTACGGGAAACGGTAGTTCGTCCGGTTTCTATCGTAGATATCGTAAAAACAGAAGATGTTTATCCGGAAGTTCATAAAAAAAGATGAGATCGGAAATCTTTCCAGCTATCACCTGGCAAAAGGAGATAAGATCTGTCTGGATTTAGAAGATCATCAGGTGGGATATGTGACCCTGAAACTGAACTCCGTAGGAAGCCCTCAGGATGCACCGGCATTTTTCAGACTGAAATTCGGTGAGATTGCCAAGGAGATGACAGAGGACTCCGCAGATTATGATGGGTGGATCAGCGTGGATGGATCCAGGAAGAGTTTATCCATGTCGATGTCCTTCCGGCAGAGCTGAAGCTTCCAAGAAGATATGCATTCCGCTATATGGAGATCGAGGTGATAGATACATCACTGAAATGGCAGATGGTAGTGGAAGATGTATCCTGTGTCAGTGTTTCCGCTGTCAGTATGGAAGATGTAAAGCCGGTGGAAAGTGAGGATGAAATGATCCGAAAACTGGACCGTGTCAGCCTCCGTACCCTGCAAAACTGTATGCAGTCCGTATTCGAGGACGGACCAAAGAGAGACCGTCGTCTGTGGCTTGGCGACTTAAGGCTCCAGGCACTTGCGAACTATGAGACCTTCCACAACATGGATCTGGTAAAAAGATGTCTGTATCTGTTCGCTGGACAGACAAAGGATAATGGCCAGGTCAGCGCCTGCCTTTTCACAGAACCGAAATTTATCGTGGATGATACCTTCCTTCTGGATTATTCCATGTTCTTTGGAGCAACCCTCTGTGACTACTACGAAGCGTCCGGTGACAGGGAAACTTTAAAAGATTTAAGTGCCTGTGCATATCGTCAGATGGAAATTGCGAAAGAGCAGTTTGATGAAAAGGAACTTATGAAAAAAGGAGATGGTTTCTGGGGCTTTATCGACTGGACGGATGGTCTGAACAAGCAGAGCGCAATGCAGGGTGTTTATATATACTGTGCAAAGAAGGTACAGAAGATCGCAGAAATCCTCGGAGACGCTGAAAAAGCCGAAGAGATGAAAAAAGAAGCTGCGGCGAAAACAGCAGCTGCGAAAAAATATCTTTTTGATAAAGAGAGCGGCCTTTTCATAAGCGGAGAGGAAAAACAGATCAATTATGCAAGTCAGGTATGGCTGATCCTGGCAGGCGCGGTAGACAGCGCAGAGGGAGCAGAAATCCTGGACCGTCTGGTGGAGTTAAAACCGGAAAAAGGAATGGTTTCTCCGTACATGAACCATCATTTTGTGGAAGCACTTCTGATGTGCGGAAAAAGAGACCAGGCAATGGAATATATGAAATATTACTGGGGCGGAATGTTAAGCCACGGTGCAGATACATTCTGGGAACTTTACAATCCGGAAAATCCGGCGGAATCTCCTTATGGAAGCAGCATTGTCAACAGCTACTGCCATGCATGGAGCTGCACCCCGACGTATCTTCTCAGGAAGTACTTTAACTAAATCAAGTAAGTCCCCTGCGAGGGGGACTTGCTTGTATCAGGAGGAGCGTAGCTCCTTCTGATAAACTGCGTAGCAGTTATTTTGGTGTAGAGCTACGTAGCGAATGCGGATGCTTTTATCCGCTTGCTCAAAATATCCGCTTGAATTTAACTGGAAAAGGAGAGTCTGATTATGGTAAAATTAACAGTAAACATCGTATCCATGCAGGATGCAGATAAATTCAATAAACTTTGCAGCAAATTTGACTGCGACATGGATCTGCAGAGCGGTAAATATTATGTAGATGCAAAATCGATCATGGGAATCTTCAGCCTTGATCTTTCCAAGCCGCTAGTCCTGAATGCAGGTACAGATGACGAACAGAAAATAAAAGAAACATTTGCAGATTTTATCAGAGAGGAATAATCATGACACGTATTTTGAAAGAGAGAAAATTTTCCGGCACTACAGATCCCAAAGTGCAGCCATGGGAATTGGAACATCGTAAAGTGGCCCGCCGTGCAGCGGCAGAGGGAATCGTTTTACTAAAAAATGAAGATCATATCCTTCCGCTGAAAGCAGGAAGTAAAGTGGCACTTTATGGTGCCGGTGCAGGCAGGACCATCAAGGGAGGAACCGGCTCCGGAGATGTCAATGAGCGTGAACGCGTATCTGTTTTTCAGGGAATGAAAAATGCCGGATTCCAGGTGACAACAGAAGCGTGGATCGAAAGCTACGACCAGATCTATGAAAATGCACGTCAGGAGTGGAAGAGAAGTATCCTTTCAAAAACAGGAGAAGGTGCAGATACCATGGATTTCTTTACGGTATACAGCACCACTCCCTTTAAGATGCCGGCAGGAGATCCGATCCAGAAACCAGCCGAAGGAGAAGATACAGAAAACGCGATCTATGTTCTGAGCCGGATCGCAGGAGAAGGATCAGACCGTACTGCTGACAAAGGCGATTATGATCTCAGTGAAGAAGAGCATCAGATGCTGGCAGATATCTGTGCTTATTATAAGAATGTGGTTGTTGTGATCAATGCAGGTGCACAGGTGGATCTTTCCTTTATGGATGAGTTCCGCAATATCAGAGCCCTTCTGGTGATCGTACAGCCTGGAATGGAAGGCGGAAATGCCTTTGCGGATATCCTGTCCGGTAAGGTGAACCCATCCGGTAAACTGGCAGATACCTGGGCTTATAAATATGAGGATTATCCCAGCTCCGAGAAGTTTTCACATAATAACGGAAATGTGGAAACAGAGCTTTATGATGAGGGAATTTATGTGGGATACCGCTATTTTGATACTTTTGAAGTTCCGGTGCGCTATGGATTCGGTTACGGTCTTTCCTATACAGACTTTGAGATCACCGGATGTGCTCTGAAAGCGGTATCAGCAGAAAAGATCCGTGTTACGGCAACGGTCAGAAATACGGGAAATGTTTCCGGTAAAGAAGTCGTACAGGTTTACGCATCCCTGCCGGGCGGCATCCTCGAAAAAGAAGCACACCGTCTTGCAGCCTATGCAAAGACAAACGAGCTGAAACCGGGAGAAGCACAGGAAGTTACCATGGAAGTAAAGATGGATGGGCTGACTTCTTATGATGAGAAGAGAGCTGCATGGATCCTTGAGAGTGGTTTTTATGGCATATGGGTCGGAAACAGTCTTGCATCAGCAAAACTCTGCGGAGGCATAAAACTGGATCAGGAAGTGATCCGAAGACAGGTCAGAAATCTTTTCCCGCTGAAACAGGAACTGGAAGAAATTTCTCAGGAAGCATCCAAAACAGCAAAACGTGCGGCGGCAGCAGCGCAGCAGGCGAAAGAGGAGGAACTGACTGTTCTTAACATTCGTGGAGCAGACATTGCTACCGAGACTGTGGAATATAAGAAGAATGCAGACCTCTATGAAAAAGAAGCAATGGATTTTGTAAATACCTTGTCAGAAGAAGATCTGATCGATCTGGCAGCAGGAGATCCGGGCAAAGCACAGGGTGGCAATCTTGGCGCAGCAGGAATTTCCGTTCCAGGTTCTGCAGGTGAAACCCATCGCTGTGCAGTAGACAAAGGTCTTGCAAGCATCGTTCTGGCAGACGGACCGGCAGGACTTCGCCTGATGAAGTATTATCATGTAAATGACGGAAGCATTGTTTCCATGCCATTTGAGTTCAGTCTGGAAGGTGGATTGTTCTATGACGATTCCAGAGAACTTCCGGGAGAAAGATATTATCAGTACTGTACTGCGATCCCGGTAGGAACACTGCTTGCGCAGACCTGGAACCGGGAGCTGATCCGTGAAGTGGGAGCCATGATCGGAATAGAGATGGAACATTTCGGAGTAACACTCTGGTTGGCACCGGGAATGAATATCCACAGAAATCCTCTCTGCGGAAGAAACTTCGAATACTATTCCGAAGACCCGTATGTATCCGGAACCATTGCGGCAGCTATGACAGAAGGTGTTCAGTCCAATTATGGATGTGGAACGACCATCAAACATTTTGCCTGCAACAATCAGGAAGACAATCGTATGGGATCAGACAGTGTTGTGTCTGAGCGTGCACTTCGCGAAGTTTATCTCAAAGGATTTGAAATTGCGGTAAAAGAAGCACAGCCAATGTCCATCATGACCAGTTACAATCTGATCAACGGTATTCATGCGGCAAACAATTATGATCTCTGTACAGAGTCCGCCAGAAACGAATGGGGATTTAAAGGAGCGATCATGACAGACTGGACGACTACAGAACAGGGAGACAGCTGTACAGCATCCGGCTGCATGAGAGCGGGAAATGACCTGGTAATGCCGGGATGTTTCGGAGATCATGACAATCTCAGAAAAGGACTGAAAGAGGGAACACTTAAGATCGAGGACCTGCGCGCATGCATTGCACGTCTGGTAAGTGTGATCTGGAAGTCCAATCAGTACCTTCAGTAAAATAAACAGGATATGATATAAGACACATAGGAAAAGGACAGTGAATGGGAAAAGTTGCTGTCCTTTTTCGTGATTTTCCAAAAAATATTCTGCACAGTACAGTGACGGCTGCAGGTGAGAAAGTATCTTTTTTTATGTGGATTTTTGTGGATATGAGATAGATGTATTTGCTTTCTTCACCAAAAGATGATATAATAAACAAAAAATTGCGAAGCGGAATGAAACGGCCGCTTTATTCATCTAAAATTTTGGAAAAGAGGATCAGACAATGAGCGATATGACAATTCTTGAGCAGTGGCGTTCCGTTGCTTATAATCAGAATGCAGATAAGAATAAGCTTCAGCGCTTCTGGGCAACTTATTTTAACATTGAGAAGAACATTTACGAGCAGCTTCTGGAGAACCCGGATGAGGTTGTTTCCGGAACTGTTAAAGAGCTTGCTGAGAAATACGGTCAGGATGTTATGACTATGGTTGGTTTCCTTGACGGAATCAACGACAGCCTGAAGGTTCCGAACCCGATCGAGACTATGGATGAGAACACCAAGGTTAACCTTGCATTTGATAAAGAAGCTCTCTATAAGAACATGGTAGACGCCAAGGCTGACTGGCTTTACAACCTTCCTCAGTGGGACAAGATTTTCACAGAAGAGAAGAAGAAAGCTCTCTACATGGAGCAGAAGAAATCCGGCACAGTTGTGAAACCACACAAAGTCGGAAGAAACGATCCGTGCCCATGCGGAAGCGGCAAGAAATACAAATACTGCTGCGGAAGATAATGAGTGTAAAGAAGAATCTGGATTACATTATCGTGTTAGGTGCCCACGTGGACGGAACACGGATGACACTTGCCCTTCTGGAACGAGCCAGAAGGGCTCTTCTTTATCTTAAGGAGAATCCTGGCACAAGGGCAGTTCTCTCCGGTGGAAAAGGTGACGGAGAAAACATTTCCGAGGCAGAGGCCATGTACCGTTATCTCATCGGACATGGGATAGAGGGGAACAGATTGATCCTGGAAGAAGAGTCCACCAGCACGAAGGAGAATCTGGAATTCAGCCGCAGGAAGATCGGAACCACAGATTGTTCCATAGGCGTGGTGACCAACAATTTTCATGTATGGAGAGGAGCAGCTATTGCAAGGAAATGCGGCTTCCGGGAAGTTGTTATGGTACCTTCCAGATATCGAAGCTGGCGTCTTCTGGTCTACATTCCAAGAGAAATTCTGGCAATCATCAAGGATAAAATGATGGGAAATCTGTGAAAATTTTTTTTAAACATGCGTTGACAAATAAAAATGCTGCGCTTATAATGAACCACAGAAAAAGAAATAAAAACACGTTGACGAGACGAGTAAACTGTGAAATGTTACAGAGAGAGATGTGAAGTGCTGGAAACATCTTATCGGGAAACAGTTGAAAACTACCTCCGAGTGGCCCCAATCCGGTCCGGTGATTCCGTTATCATCATAATTTGAGAGGCTTTGTATTTGACAGGTATCTGTTTATATGGAGCAAGCAGGGTGGAACCGCGAGAATGAATAAACTCGTCCCTTACAGTGCGTGATGTACTGTAAGGGATTTTTTATTCCGGAGAAAATTACTCCACAGTATTTTCCGGGAAAAGATCTCCGGTACAGGAAAATGCACTGTGTATCATAGAAACTCGTTGAAAACGAAAGGAGAAACAATCATGATTATTACATTAAAAGACGGCTCAAAAAAAGAATACTCAGAAGCAAGATCAGTGATCGATATCGCATATGACATCAGCGAAGGCCTTGCACGTGCTGCATGTGCAGGAGAAGTAAACGGAGAGGTTGTAGATCTTCGTACAGTCCTTGAGGATGACTGTGAGCTTAACATCCTTACAGCAAGAGATGAGAAGGGCCTTGCAGTTCTCCGTCATACAGCATCTCATGTAATGGCACAGGCTGTACAGAATCTGTATCCGGAGGCAAAGGTTGCCATCGGACCATCCATTGATACAGGATTCTACTATGATTTCGACCACGAGCCATTTTCCCGTGAGGATCTTGATGCCATCGAAAAAGAGATGAAGAAGATCATCAAAAAAAGGCGCAAAGATTGAGCGTTTCACAAAATCCCGTGAGGATGCCATCGCATACTTCAAAGAGAAAAATGAGCCATATAAGGTAGAGCTGATCGAGGATCTTCCGGAGGGAGAGGAGATTTCCTTCTATTCCCAGGGAGACTGGACAGACCTCTGTGCAGGACCACACCTGATGAGCGTAAAAGGAGTCAAAGCATTCAAGCTTCTTTCTTCTTCCAGCGCATACTGGAGAGGAAGCGAGAAAAACGCAATGCTCACACGTATCTACGGAACTGCATATGCAACAAAGGATGAGCTGAAAGAGCATCTGGAGCAGATGGAAGAGGCTAAGAGACGCGATCATAACAAACTTGGCCGTGAGATGAAGATCTTCACAACAGTAGACGTAATCGGACAGGGACTTCCGCTTATCATGCCAAACGGTGTGATCATGATGCAGGAGCTTCAGCGCTGGATCGAGGATGAGGAGACAAAAACGTGGCTATGTAAGAACAAAAAAACTCCTCTGATGGCAAAGAGTGATCTCTACAAGATCTCCGGACACTGGGATCATTACAAAGACGGCATGTTCGTACTTGGGGACGAGGAAAAGGACAAAGAGGTTTACGCACTTCGTCCGATGACATGCCCGTTCCAGTACTATGTATACAAAGCAGAGCAGCACAGCTACCGTGATCTGCCGATCCGTCTGGGCGAGACATCCACACTGTTCCGTAACGAGGATTCCGGTGAGATGCATGGCCTGACACGAGTTCGTCAGTTTTACGATTTCCGAGGGACATCTGATCGTAAGACCGGACCAGATGGTAAAAGAGTTCAAAGACTGTATCGCACTTGCACAGTACTGCCTGCAGGTACTTGGTGTTGAGGAAGATGTAACCTATCACCTTTCCAAATGGGACCCGACAAACAAAGAGAAATATATCGGTGAGCCGGAAGTATGGGAGGAGACAGAGGGTCATATCCGCCAGATGCTGAACGAGCTGAACATTCCGTTCACAGAGGATGTAGGAGAGGCTGCTTTCTACGGACCGAAGGTTGATATCAATGCCAAGAACGTATACGGAAAAGAAGACACCATGATCACAATCCAGTGGGATGCACTTCTTGCAGAACAGTTTGATATGTACTATATTGATGAGAACGGCGACAAACAGCGTCCGTACATCATCCACCGTACATCTATGGGATGCTATGAGAGAACTCTTGCATGGCTCATTGAGAAGTATGCAGGAATGTTCCCGACATGGCTCTGCCCGGAGCAGGTTCGTGTGATCCCGATCTCCGAGAAGTTCAACGATTATGCGCAGAAGGTAGAGGCCCAGATGAAAGAGGCAGGCATCCGCTGCTCCGTAGACGGACGTTCTGAGAAGATGGGATACAAGATCCGTGAGGCACGTCTTGAGAGAGTACCATACATGCTTATCGTTGGTGCAAAAGAGGAAGAAGAGGGCAAGGTTTCCGTAAGAAGCCGTTACCTTGGTGATGAAGGAATGAAAGATCTTGGCGAGTTCATCAGCTTCATCAAAGAAGAGATCAAGAACAAGACTATCCGTAAGATCGAAGTTCAGGAAGAAAAGAAATAAGAAGATATAAAATAACATAACCAAACTCCCGCTGACAGAGACAGCTGTTTATAGCTGCCTGTTGGTGGGAGTTTTTTTGCAGGGAATACCTCCGTAAAGTCAGGAGTTATTAATGAAGATGAAGAATATCTTCTTTCAAAATCTGGAGCTGAAGCATTTCGCCCATATTGCGCTGCCGGTTGGTTTCAAACAGGGTATCTGCCCGTAATTCGATACCATCGCAGTCTATGGTGTAGGAATGGTAGTTCCACGCAGCATCACACCGGTGATCTTTCCCTGGAAATGCACGGCATCATTCAACGTTTCCGGAGAAATCAGGACGGCTTCCGGGCGGATTGCGACAAAGTCACAGTCTGAGGAAAGACCGCACAGTTTTTCCAGGTGAGCTTCATTTACCGGCTCCAGCCATACGGACTGCCAGATGCCGCTGGACTGCGTGTACCAGATAAACTCGCCGGATGATTTCCAGAACTGTTTGCCTCTGGGAACGGTTTCATCATGCAGGTAATCGGTAACTGCCACGGTGAGTGTTTCTTCACCTCCGGAAAGAAAATCTGTGATATCAAAGGTGAAGGAGGACTGACCGCCTTCATGAAAGCCGACACAATGATCGTTGATAAATACGCTGCATTTGTAGTCAACAGCTCCGAAGTGAAGAAGAATTCTCTGACCGATCCACTCTGCCGGGATAAAAAAATTTCGCTGATAGGTGATTCTGTCAGAAGTAAGTTCTTTCTGAAACCCGCTGAGTCTGCTCTGGGGCGGGAAGGGAACCTGGATTTTTACGGGAGTTTTGTCGGTTCCGTCCTGAAAATTCCAGGTACCATTTAAAGGCATCCATTTCTCCCGGATGAAATCAGGGCGCGGATATTCATTTCTCATAGAGTTAAATCCTTTCTTTGAGTAAAATCAATATTGAAATATCCGTAATGGGTATTGCCCGGGATATAAAAAGAATGTTGTCAGGTTACGCTGGCTGCCATATAATAGGGTTAATAAATTTATTACATAATTACTGGAAGTAGAGGAAAAAACGAAGCTTCAAAAAGTTTTTCTCTTTTTTATACTCATAATTGTAGTCGTAAAATTCGAAAAAATCAATGGTTTTAATGCAAAATGACGCAAATCTGCGATTGTAACAAGAATGTATAATGCAATTTGTATATATTTTTGAAAAAGA
>ENA-OQAJ01000294-OQAJ01000294.1-human-gut-metagenome-genome-assembly--contig:-NODE-294-length-15643-cov-2.647396_pt1 | contig 15643 bp, 18 predicted proteins | sample MGYA00242736_ERZ504529 | MGnify/ENA primary metagenome ERZ504529 (study PRJEB26092, sample SAMD00036275) | human gut metagenome | host: Homo sapiens | study: EMG produced TPA metagenomics assembly of...
CGCAGATCTGATCGAGGCGGAGCTTGCACGCCAGAATTCCCATATTGAGCTGATTGCTTCAGAGAACTGGGTAAGTAAAGCAGTTATGGCAGCAATGGGAAGCCCTCTTACCAATAAATATGCGGAAGGATATCCGGGGAAGAGATTTTACGGCGGATGTTCCTGCGTGGATGAGGTGGAAGCTCTTGCAATCGAACGTGCGAAAGAATTATTCGGATGTGAATATGCAAATGTACAGCCGCACTCCGGAGCACAGGCAAACATGGCAGTCTTTTTTGCAATGCTGCAGCCGGGAGATACTGTAATGGGTATGAATCTGGATCATGGTGGACATCTGACACATGGAAGTCCTGCAAATATGTCCGGAACCTACTTCAAGCCAGTATATTATGGAGTAAATGATGACGGCGTGATTGATTATGAAGAAGTCAGAAGAATTGCAATTGAGAATAAACCAAAGCTGATCGTAGCAGGTGCAAGTGCCTATGCCAGAGTTATTGATTTTAAGAAATTCCGTGAGATCGCAGATGAAGTTGGGGCTTATCTGATGGTAGATATGGCTCATATCGCCGGTCTGGTAGCAGGAGGACAGCATCCAAGCCCGATTCCTTATGCAGACGTTGTGACTACAACCACACACAAAACTCTGCGTGGACCAAGAGGCGGCCTGATCTTAAGCAGCGCAGAGAATGCAAAGAAATTTAACTTTAATAAAGCAGTATTTCCGGGAATCCAGGGTGGTCCTCTGATGCACGTGATCGCTGCCAAGGCAGTATGTTTCAAAGAAGCGCTTTCAGCCGGAATTTAAGGATTATGCAAAGATGATCGTTGAGAATGCGCAGGCACTTTGCAAAGGGCTTCAGAAGAGAGGAATTGATATTGTTTCCGGTGGCACAGACAATCATCTGATGCTTGTAGATCTCAGAAGTCTGGGCGTTACAGGCAAGCAGATGGAGAATCTTCTTGATGAAGTAAACATTACCTGCAATAAGAATGCAATTCCAAATGATCCCCAGTCTCCATTTGTTACAAGCGGTGTACGTCTCGGAACAGCAGCAGTTACTTCACGAGGCATGAAACCGGAAGATATGGACAAGATTGCAGAAGCAATTGCTATGACCTTAAAAGAAGAAGGCAGCCAGGAAAAGGCAAAGGCAATCGTCAAAGAACTTACAGACAAATATCCTCTGGTTGGATAAATAAATCATACAAAATAATGTATAAAAGCGAAATGCATGGTTCATGAGTGAACAGCACTTCGCTTTTTATTTATTATGTCGCTGAATCGAGAAACTTATTTAACCAAATTATACCAAAATTATCCAAATAAAATCATGGATTTTTTTCAGAAAAACGTAGTATAGTAACAATAGCTGATAATAAGTTACTGAGAACAGAGTGAACAGTAACGATGATATATCACAGTATATTGAAAACAATAACAGAGAGCAGGTGACAGAATTTGGAAAAAGTGATAATCATAGGTGCCGGACCTGCAGGAATTTCCGCTGCGCTTTATGCAGTTCGTGGAAATCTGGATCCCCTGGTGATCAATAATGGGATCGGTGCTTTGGAAAAAGCAGAGAAAATAGAAAATTATTACGGACTGGAACATCCGCTGTCCGGTCAGGAATTATATGATACAGGAATCGCTCAGGCGAAAGCACTGGGCGTACGAATATTGGATGCACAGGTTCTGGGAGTCGGCGGGTTTGATACTTTTGTGGTAAAAACTACAGAAGGTGAATTCGAGACTCAGAGTCTGATTCTTGCAACAGGAAGTAAGCGCGCTGCACCGAAGATCCCGGGTGTTAAAGAATTTGAGGGAAAAGGTGTCAGTTACTGTGCAATCTGCGATGCTTTCTTTTACAGAGGCAAGGATGTAGCAGTTCTTGGAAACGGTGATTTCGCCATGCATGAAGCAAAGGAATTGTCTAATACTGCTTCTACAGTAACCATTTATACAAACGGTGAAGAACCGGAATTTACACCTGAAGAAAATGTCAATGTAAACACAATGAAGATCCAGTCTGTAGAGGGCGATGATCTGGTATCCGGAATCCGTCTTGAACCTGATGTACAGGCACAGGAAATAAATGGGGAAGCAGGTCAGCAGCATAATGATTTCTGTCCTGAAGACGGTGTATTTATTGCAATGGGAACTGCAGGCAGTACTGAGATTGCCCGCCAGATGGGAGCTGAACTTACGGAAAAAGGAAACATTAAAGTTAACGAAAATATGGAAACAACCATCCCGGGACTCTATGCGGCAGGTGACTGTACAGGTGGACTTCTTCAGGTGGCGAAAGCTGTGTATGAGGGAGCACAGGCAGGTATTAATGCAGGGAAGTATGTAAGATCATTTAAAATAAAAAATCTAAAATAAAAACTGAAAATTTAACAGGGTTATAGTGTTGATATTATAAAACCAGAGAACTTACATTGCAATTTTTATAAAGAATAAGCAAAGGAGATATAAATCATGGCAAAAGAGATTACAACAGCAAATTTTGAAACAGAAGTATTAAAATCTGAGAAACCGGTTCTTATAGATTTCTGGGCAACATGGTGTGGTCCATGTATGCGTCAGGGTCCGGTTGTAGAAGAACTGGCAGAAGAGGGATACGCAGTAGGAAAAGTAGATGTAGATCAGAATATGGCACTTGCACAGCAGTTTCGTGTAGTCAGCATTCCGACACTGATCCTGTTTAAAGACGGTGCGGAAGTGAAACGCTTCGTAGGTCTTACTTCCAAAGAAGAGCTGAAGAGTGCACTGGAAGGCTAAAGATTTATGAAGATTTTATTAGTGGCATGCAATGCAAAATATATTCATTCTAATCTTGCTGTTTATGATCTGCAGGCATATGCATCTGATTACGCAGATCATATTGTATTAAAGGAATATACCATCAACCAGCAGAAAGATGATATCATGCGTGATATTTATCTGGAGCATCCTGATGTGGTATGCGTGTCCTGTTATATCTGGAACCTTTCTTTTGTAAAAGAACTGATGGCAGATCTGATAAAGATTCTTCCGGGCGCGACTTCTGGGCCGGCGGTCCGGAAGTTTCTTATGATGCGGAGAAATTCCTGACAGAAAACTCAGAATTTAAAGGTGTTATGGTCGGGGAAGGTGAAGAAAACGTTTAAAGAACTTGCCGGACATTATGTGAAAAAAAATCCGCAGAATCTGAAAAATATGACAGGAATCTGTTACAGAGACGGAGATCAGATCATACATAATGGATGGCGCCGGATCATGGACTTAAGCAGTATTCCGTTCATTTACAAAGATCTGTCTGAGTTTAAGAACAGGATCATTTATTATGAAAGCAGCAGAGGATGTCCTTTCTCCTGCAGTTACTGTCTTTCTTCCATTGATAAGAAACTGCGTTTCAGAGATACAGAGACAGTAAAGAAAGAGCTGCAGTTTTTTATAGACAATAAGGTTCCGCAGGTAAAGTTTGTAGACCGTACCTTTAACTGTAAACATGACCATGCAATGGCAATCTGGAAGTATATTAATGAACACGATAACGGTGTGACAAACTTTCATTTCGAGATTTCGGCAGATTTGTTAAGAGAAGAGGAACTGCAGGAAATGTCCACCATGCGCCCAGGTCTGATTCAGCTGGAGATCGGAGTACAGTCAACAAATCCGGACACGATTAAGGCAATTCACAGAACTATGGATTTTGAAAAATTGAAAGGAATTGTTGACAGAATCCACAGCTTTGGAAATATCCATCAGCATCTGGATCTGATTGCAGGACTTCCCTATGAAGATTACGACAGCTTCCGGCATTCCTTTAATGATGTTTATGCACTGAAACCACAGCAGCTTCAGCTGGGCTTTTTGAAGGTGTTAAAGGGTTCCCATATGATGGAGATGTGCAGGGAATATGGTATTGTATACAAAACACAGGAGCCTTATGAGGTACTTTCCACGAAGTGGCTGGATTATGACCACGTTTTGAAGCTGAAAACTGTGGAAAATATGGTGGAAGTGTATTATAATAGTGGACAATTCCAGAATACACTTGAATATCTGGAAAACTTTTTCCAGGATGCTTTCTCGATTTATGAGAGACTGGGCAGCTTTTACATGGAAAAGGGCTATGGTGATGTTTCTCATACAAGAATGCGAAGATATGAGATCCTGCTGGAATTTCTGGAGGATATGCCGGAGATTTCCATGGATCAGGTAAAAAGACCAGATGGTATATGATCTCTATCTGAGAGAAAACCTGAAAAGCCGTCCTGGCTTTGCCAGAGATCAGAAGCCTTTTTGAGAGACAGATATGGGACTTCAGAAAACGGGAAAAAAGTGGCAAAGAATGCACATGTGGAAGTATTTGCAGATGGAACAGTGCTGCTGTTTAACTATGCAGACCGTGATCCGCTGACTAACAACGCTCATGTGACAGATGTGACGAAAGATGTGTTTGAGAACCTGAACAGAGATTAAAGAGGTGAAGAGAAATGGGAATGTTTAATCCAAAGAACCGTAAAGTGATCACAGCAATTATTGCAATCATTCTGGTACTGGCAATGGTAGTGCCGACAGTTCTGTCTCTGATCGTATAATAAATTTTCGGAGGAAAAGAATGAGACTGGGACAGGCGGCAATGGAGGCTCTGAGGGCAGAAATAACCGGATGCCTGAAACCGGGAGATGAACTGGTAGTGGCATGCCCGGTGGCTTTGAAAGGAACCTCTGTAATAGCAAAAATAAAAAGGACAAACTGGCAGAGAGATTCTCTGCCGGTTTTATTCAGAATTGCGTTTCACTTTGGGATGCTTATGGAGCCGGCAGTATTGTCTGGAAAATTGCGCAGGAGGCAGATGCCAGCGCATTATATGCTATGGGCGAGGGCGGGTTTTAAGTGCGCTCTGGAAGATGGCAGAAGCTTCAGAAGTAGGACTGGAAGCAGACTTCCGTAAGGTACCGATTCGTCAGGAGACCATAGAAGTGTGCGAGATTTTTGACCTGAATCCATATAGCTTCAGGCAGATGGAGCAGTATTGATTGGAATCCGCGGAGGTGAAGCACTGGTACAGAGACTTCGCAATGAGGGATTTATGGCAGAGGTCATCGGTCAGACAAACAGTGGCAATGACCGGCTTCTCTACAGTGGCGGCAGTGCTCGATATCTGGAACGTCCGGCAGAGGATGAACTGCAGCAACTTCTCAAAGAGTAACTGCAGGAAACTTAAGAGACAATTTTCTAAGAAAAGACAGACGATTAATAACAAGAGGAATAAAAACAAAATGGCAAAATTAAATATTGTACTTCATGAGCCGGAGATTCCTGCAAACACAGGAAATATCGGCCGTACCTGTGTGGCAACAGGAACCAGACTCCATCTTATCGAGCCTCTGGGATTTTCCTTAAGTGAGAAAGCCTTAAAGAGAGCAGGAATGGATTACTGGAAAGATCTGGATGTAACTACATATCTGGACTTTGAGGACTTTCTGGAGAAGAATCCCGGGGCAAAAATTTACTATGCAACAACAAAAGCACCTCAGACTTATACTGATGTTCATTATGAAGAAGACTGCTACATTATGTTTGGAAAAGAGAGCGCAGGAATCCCGGAGGACATTCTGGTCAATAATCAGGAAACCTGTGTAAGAATCCCTATGATCGGAGATATCCGTTCTCTGAACCTGAGCAATTCTGTAGCAATTGTTCTGTACGAGGCACTGCGCCAGAATAATTTTGACCACATGAATCTGGAAGGACACCTGAGAAACTACGACTGGAAATAATCACAGCAAGCAGACAGGAGGAGTTATATGCCAAATACCACAAAAGCAGCTCTGGAAGAATCCCTGAAACGGCTTCTTCTGAAGAAACCTCTGGACAAGATCACGATAACAGATATTACCACAGACTGTGAATAGCCGCATGGTTTTTATTATCATTTCAAGGATATTTATGATCTGGTTGAATGGTCCTGTGTGGAAGATGGGACAAAAGCCCTTCAGGGCAAAAAGACTTCTGAATCCTGGACAGAAGGGCTGACCCAGATATTTGAGGCAGTGCTGGAAACAAACCGTTTATTATGAATGTTTACAGAAATGTGGACAGGGAGCGGATAGAAAATTATCTTTTTAAATTAACCTATGATCTGATTGTGGGTGTGGTGGAAGAAAAGAGCAGGGGTCTGAATATCACAGAAGAGGATAAGAAATTTATTGCAGACTTCTATAAATATGGTTTTGTGGGAATCATGCTTGAGTGGATCAGGGAAGGAATGAAAGAAAATATTGAAGATCTGGTAAGAATGATGGATCTGACGCTTCACGATACAGTGACTACATCCATTCATAACTTTCAGAAAAATAATATGGAAAATAATCATATAAAAATTCTTTACAAAAGCCGCAGGGTGATAAAAAACTTATCATTCGGCGGCTTTTGTAAATTGCAGAATCATATTTTAACTGTTAATATACAGCCATAGCAACAAACAAATCATTCAGACGGATGAAATGATTATGATATGGGAAACATACAGATAAGAATGTAAAAGTCATGAAGACGTCTTGCCGGGAGATCAAGAGATTTCCGGCAGGCGAAAAGAGTTTCCGGGAAATGGGTAAAGCAGAGAGTAAAAAGCATTTAAGATAACGAATCTGAAAGAACTTCTAAAGAAGAATTCAAGAAAGGTGGATGTGTATTATGAGTAAAAATAAAGGTTTAGGACTTATATCCGCATTGGCAGTTGGAGCAGGCGTGGCAGCAGTGGCAGCAGGAAAGAAGTATAAAAACAGCTGAGACAAAAGAAAAAAGAAGATTATGACGCACTTCATAATACAAGTGAATATCGCAATACAGAACGTGGAAAATATGAGAAAAACAGTAAGGGAATTTATTATACAAACGGTAACTATGAAGCATTTGCACGTCCAAGAAAGCCGGAAGGCGTAGATGATAAACATGCTTATATCATAGGAAGCGGACTGGCTTCTCTTGCAGCAGCCTGTTTCCTTGTACGTGACGGACAGATGCCCGGAAAGAATATCCACATTCTGGAAGCAATGGATATTGCAGGCGGAGCATGTGACGGTATCTTTGATCCGAGCCGTGGATATGTGATGCGTGGCGGACGTGAGATGGAAAACCATTTTGAATGCTTATGGGATCTTTTCAGAAGTATTCCATCCATTGAGACACCTGGTGTATCTGTACTTGACGAATATTACTGGCTGAATAAGGAAGACCCGAACTATTCTCTCTGCCGTGCAACAAAGGAGAGAGGCAAGGATGCTCATACAGACGGTAAATTTAATCTGAGTCAGAAGGGCTGCATGGAGATTATGAAGTTGTTCATGACAAAGGATGAAGATCTTTATGACAAGACAATTGAAGATGTATTTGACGATGAAGTATTTGATTCCACATTCTGGTTATACTGGAGAACCATGTTCGCATTTGAGAACTGGCACAGTGCACTGGAAATGAAACTGTACTTCCAGAGATTTATCCATCACATTTCCGGACTTCCGGATTTCAGTGCCCTGAAATTCACAAAATATAATCAGTACGAATCTCTGATCCTGCCAATGCAGAAATATCTGGAAGAAGCAGGCGTTGAATTCCAGTTCAATACAGAGGTTACAAATGTACTCTTTGAGTTTGAAGGAAATAAGAAAATCGCAAAAGCAATCGAGTGCAAGGTAAATGGTGTGGAAAAAGGAATCGTTCTTACTGAGAACGACCTTGTATTTGTGACAAACGGAAGTTTGTACAGAGGGAACCATCTACGGCGATCAAAACCATGCACCGAATGGAGACGCAGAAGTTCGTACAAGCGGATGCTGGAGCCTCTGGAAAAATATTGCAAAACAGGATCCGTCCTTTGGACATCCTGAGAAATTCTGTTCTGATATTGCTAAGACAAACTGGGAGTCAGCAACAGTGACTACTCTGGATGATAAGATCATTCCTTATATTACAGATATCTGCAAACGTGATCCGAGAACAGGCAAGGTTGTTACAGGCGGTATTGTAAGCTGTCAGGATTCCAGCTGGTTATTAAGCTGGACGATCAACAGACAGGGACAGTTCAAGGATCAGGACAAAGACAAGGTTTGTGTATGGGTATATGGTCTGTTTACAGATGTACCTGGTGATTATATCAAGAAGCCTATGAAGGAGTGTACAGGTAAGGAAATCACAGAAGAGTGGCTCTATCATCTTGGTGTTCCGGTTGACCAGATTGAAGACATGGCTGAGAACAGTGCAGTTTGTGTACCGACCATGATGCCTTATATTACAGCATTCTTTATGCCGAGAACAAAGGGTGACAGACCTGATGTTATTCCGGATGGCTGTGTAAACTTCGCATTCCTCGGACAGTTTGCCGATACACCAAGAGATACTGTATTTACTACTGAATATTCCGTAAGAACTGCTATGGAGGCTGTATATGGACTTCTTGGTGTTGACAGAGGTGTGCCGGAAGTATGGGGCAGTGTTTATGATATCAGAGAATTACTGGATAGCAGTGTGAAGCTGATGGATGGAAAATCTCCACTGGAGATCGAACTTCCGGGACCACTGGATATGCTGAAGAAACCGCTTTTGAAAGCTGTTAAGGGAACTGTGATCGAGAAAGTACTCAGAGATCATGATGTGATCAAAGATTATATGATGTAAATATAGAGATGTAAGTGATATGAAAAGGCTGCAGGAGATATCCGGCAGCCTTTTTGTAAAGCCGTTAAAAGTTGATGGAAAGTTGCTTTGGTAAAGAAAAAACAGGTTGCAAATTAAAAAGACAGATGATAATATATAATGAAATATATAGAAAAAAAATGATTGGTACAATAAAAAGTCTGAAAAAACAAGCAAATATGATAATATATTGGAAGCTTTACTGTAATAATGAATGTGTGGCGCAGGAGGGCTTTCAAGGGAGTGAAGGGAGGTTTTTTTATGGAACTTGAGATGTATCGCAGGTATTCGCAGATGGCAAGAGGTATTGAGAAGGCTGAGCTGGTGTTTAAAAATGGGCGTGTGTTCAGCTCTGGTACAGGAGAATTTATTGATGGTGATGTGGCTGTTGCAGATGGAATTGTGATCGGAGTCGGTACATACGAAGGAGAGATAGAGATTGATCTGGAAGGAAAAGTAATCTGTCCGGGATTTATCGACAGTCATCTGCATCTGGAATCTACTCTGGTGACGCCGGGTGAGCTGGTCCGGCAGGCTGCACAGTGTGGAACTACAACATTTATTGTAGATCCTCATGAGTCTGCAAATGTATCCGGTACGGATGGAATTGATTATATCCTGGATCAGACAGAAGATGCACCGGCGAATGTATATGTGATGATGCCTTCCTGTGTTCCGGCGACTCATGTGGATGATAACGGGTGTATTCTTACAGCAGGAAAAATGAAAGGATATCTGGAACATCCGAGGATTCTGGGACTGGGTGAAGTGATGGATGCGCCTTCTGTGATTAACGGAAGTGTTGCCATGCATGAAAAGCTTCAGCTGTTTCAGGACAGAGTGAAGGATGGCCATGCACCGTTTCTGGCACCTGGGGATCTGGCTGCATATGTACTTGGCGGAATTGACACAGATCATGAGTGTGTGGATTATGAGTATGCAATGGCTGAGGCAAGAAATGGAATGCAGGTATTGATACGTGAGGGAAGTGCTGCAAGAAATCTGGATGCTATTGTGAAGGGGATTGTGGAACACCATACAGATACGTCAGGTTTCTGCTTCTGTACTGATGATAAGCATATTGAAGAAATCCGTAAAGAGGGACATATCAATTATAATGTGAAGCGGGCTGTGCAGCTTGGACTCCCGGTTGAGAAAGCACTGCAGATGGCGACGATTCAGCCTGCAAGATGCTATGGTTTATACAGACTTGGAATGATTGCACCCGGAAGACAGGCAGATTTTGTTATTCTGGATAATGTGGCAGATCTGAATGTTGTAGATGTATATCATTGTGGTAAGAAGATCATTAAAGATGAGAAAGCAGAATTGAAACCATGTCCTCCATATCTGAAAAATACAGTTCATGTATCAGGTTTCAGTGAGGAACGTCTGAAACTGAAACATCCGGGAACAAAGGCAAGAGTGATTCAGATGCTTGAGAAACAGATTGTGACAAGGGATGTTCTGGAAGAGGTTCCATGGATAGAATCGGATGGTGAGAAATATTTTGCTCCGGACGGGGAATATCAGAAGATTGCAGTGATTGAGCGTCATAAGAATACGGGCAAGATGGGAGTGGGCATTATAAAAGGCTATGGAATCCGCGGCGGAGCCATTGCTTCCAGTGTTTCTCATGATTCCCACAATATTATTGTAGTAGGAGATAATGATCGTGATATGGCTATTGCTGTAAAAGAAATGATGCGGACGCAAGGTGGTTATACTCTGGTATGCAATGGAGAGATTTATGGAACCTTACCACTTCCTGTCATGGGACTGATGAGCGATGCCGGCTACGAGAGTGTAAACGAAGCACTTGCAAAAATGATTCCGAAGGCCCATGAGATGGGAGTGAAAGAAGGATTTGATCCGTTTATTACCCTGTCATTTATGGCACTTCCTGTGATTCCTGAAATCAGGATCACACCGAGAGGAATCTATCTCGTAAATGAAGACAGAATGCTGAGAACACCGTTTAGTTAAGGTGGGTGAAATGTCTTAAATGCATTATTTACGAGGATTGCCATAGAATAAAAAAATACCGTAATAAAAGTAAATGATATATACTTTTGTTACGGTATTTTTTTATAGCAGTCCTCTCAGACACGCTCCAGGTAAGAGGGTTGTTACAGGTATATTTAAGACAATATTTTTCAAGTGAAAGAAATTTATTTCGTTTTCTCCAGAGTAAAGATAAATTCGGTTCCCACACCTTCTGTACTAATCACATCAATATTCTGGTTATGTGCATTGATGATCTCTTTGACTATAGAGAGTCCGAGTCCGGTGCCTTTACGGTCCTTTCCGCGGGAAGCATCAATCTTGTAGAAACGATCCCAGATTTTGCCCAGACTTTCTTTGGGAATGCCGGTTCCGTGATCTTTTACAGAAACAAAGACCTTACCACTTTTTACAGTTGTTTCAATCTGAACAGAAGAATTATCATTGCTGAATTTAATGGCATTATCAAGAAGGTTGTAAAGGACCTGCTGAATCTGTTCCATATCAGCTCTGACATAAAAGTTCATGTCCGGAGAGAAGCAGCTCCAGGCGGATCTGGTGGCTGGTGCAGATGCCTTCAAAATGTAGCTGCTGTGTTTTTTGATGGTATCATTGATATCAAAACGCTGGATGTGCATCATCCGTTTTTTCATATCCAGTTCATTCAGAGTCAGAAGACTGCGGGTGAGTTTTTCAAGACGTTCAGATTCAAAAGCGATGATTTTCAGATACCGTTCCTGCATTTCATATGGGATGGTACCGTCCAGTATGGCATTGACATATCCCTTGATGGAGGTAAGAGGAGAACGGAAATCATGAGAGACATTTGCAATGAATTTACGCTGGTATTCTCCGTTTTTGTTCAGTTCATCGGACATATAATTCAGAGTTTTGGCAAGATATCCCATTTCATCATCAGAAGTAACGTCTATTTTATATGCAAGATTACCTCCTGCATATTCACTGGCACCTTTCATGATCCTGGCCAGGGGCTTACGTATGTAGTGGCTGTAAACCCAGAGCAGAAGACTGGTGGCTGCATAGCACAGGAGAAAGATTACCTGCATGATAAAAAGAATACTGCTTCGGCTCTGATAAAGGTTTGTCATCGAATAATGGATTGCCACGTAACCTTTGGTTTCCATATCAGAGGTGATCGGGGCAATAACACTCAAATGATCTGTTTTAAAGAAACCATAAAACTCTCCAATCTGATAATAGTTGCTTCCCCCATTTGGAAGCATCGAATTCTTCCAGTGGGATTGGATCCCGGACGCAATATTTTTCTGTGTACTTACAATGATTTCACCATTACTGTTGATGATCCACAATACAGCATCCTGAAAATCGGAAATTGCACATAAGTGTTCCTGAAGAGTATCTACTGTACTGGAAGAGATATTGCTTTTAACTGCTTCGTTAGATGCAATATTGTGCGCTTCTGTATAGAGTGCGGCACTTAAAGAGTGTTCCAGATGCTTTTCTACCATATAAGAACCGCCGAGGGTTATGAGGAAAAATCCCAAAATCCCGATGAGAATATAAAATCTCAGGAATTTTGTGGAAAGATGATGCTGTTTCATGGATTTTTTACCTCAAATTTGTATCCGATTCCCCATACGGTGGCAATGGACCAGTGAGGATTGTCTTTGATCTTTTCACGAAGACGTTTGATATGAACGTCTACAGTACGGGTATCACCGATGTATTCGTAACCCCAGATATGATCCAGAAGCTGCTCGCGGGTAAATACCTGGTTTGGTGATGCTGCAAGGAAATAGAGAAGTTCCAGTTCCTTTGGCGGCATATCAACCTGACGACCCATGTATGTGACTGCATAGTTTGTCAGATTAACGGTCAGATCCGGGTAAGTAACACATTTTTCACTGGAAGAAGGCGATGGCTGTTTAACTTGGAAACGGCGCAGGACAGCACGTACACGGGCAACCAGTTCCTTGGAATCAAAGGGTTTGATCATATAGTCATCTGCACCCAGTTCAAGTCCGAGAACCTTGTCAAAGGTTTCGCCTTTTGCTGAAAGCATAATGATGGGAACATCAGAGGTATGTCGGATTTCACGACATACCTGATAACCGTCAATTCCCGGAAGCATCAGATCCAGAATGATCAGATCCGGGCGGAAGGAGGCAAATTCCCTTAACGCTTCTTCTCCGTCATTTACGATTTTTGTCTCGAAGCATTCTTTGGTAAGATACAGGGCAATAAGCTCTGCGATATTGTTATCATCATCAACAATAAGGATTTTCTGTTTGGAAACCATGGCGGTCCCTCCTATTTCTTAAATTCTACAATAGTAACACCTGCATCTCCTTCGCCGAATTCTCCAAGGCGGAAGGATTCCACATGCTTCTGGCGCTTCAGATAATTGTGTACACCTTTTCTCAGAGCACCGGTTCCTTTACCATGAACAATACGGACAGATTTCAGATGAGCGATATAAGCATCATCCAGATATTTGTCAAGCTCTGCAACTGCTTCATCTACCGTTTTGCCAAGCAGGTTGATTTCTGTGGATACATGGGCTGCTTTTGACATGCGGATTTTACCTGCACCTGTACGCTGCATGGTTGGTGTGGTGATCTCTGCTTCATCGATCAGTTCCAGATCAGAGATGTGAACCTTGGAACGGATGATACCCATCTGAACGAAGAGGAAACCTTTGTTGTCCGGACGGCTGCTGACAGTCCCCTTAAGATTCATGCTGAGAACCTTAACTGCATCTCCGAGGGAGATATCTTTGGCTGTGAGTTCCTTCTTCGGTTTCTTTGCAGCAGTTTTCTGAGTCATGCCTTTCTCTGCTTTATTCATATGTTTGCGCAGATTCTGGCGTTCTTTTTCCACAGCAGAGAGATCCACATGGTCTTTCTGGAATTTGTGGAACATCTTCATAGTCTGGTCTGCATATTCCTTGGCTTCGCGGAGAACTGCATGAGCTTCCTCATTGGCCTGACGGATGATGCGGTCTCGCTGCTCGTTCAACTTCTCCTGCTTGGATTCCATTTCGGATTTCAGAGAGGCAATTTCCTGTTTATACTGTTCAATCTCGCGGCGTTCATTTTCAATAGTTATACGGCTGCTTTCCAGGGAACTGAGAACATCTTCGAAAGACTCATCCTGTTCACTGATCTGTTCTTTGGCCTTATCGATGATATAGTCCGGAAGTCCAAGCTTGGAAGAAATGGCGAATGCATTACTTTTCCCGGGAACACCGATCAGCAGGCGGTAGGTCGGGCGGAGCGTTTCCACGTCAAATTCGCAGCAGGCATTTTCTACACCTGAGGTGGAGAGTGCATATACCTTCAGCTCACTGTAATGGGTGGTTGCCATAGTGCGGATTCCCTGTTCATGAAGATGGGAAAGGATCGCAATGGCAAGGGCAGCACCCTCTGTCGGATCTGTACCTGCACCAAGCTCATCGAAAAGGACAAGAGAGTGACGGTTGGCCTTTTTCAGGAAAGAAACCACGTTGGTCATATGTGAGGAGAATGTACTTAATGACTGTTCAATACTCTGTTCATCACCGATATCAGCATAAACTTCTTCAAACAGTGCAAGCTCTGAGCGGTCCAGTGTGGGAATATGAAGACCGGACTGGCCCATGAGAGTGAGAAGTCCGACAGTCTTTAAAGATACAGTTTTACCACCGGTGTTCGGACCGGTGATAACAAGCAAGTCGAAATCATCGCCGAGACGGATATCAATGGGAACAGCTTTCTTCTTATCAATGAGAGGGTGGCGTGCCTGTTTCAGACGGATGCGTCCTTCATCATTGAAGATTGGTTCTGTTGCATTCATATCCATGGCAAGGGATGCTCTGGCAAAAATAACGTCAAGCTGTACCATGATATTAAGATCTGCGCGGATAGAGTCGGTCTGTTCTGCAGTTTGCTGGCTCAGAGTGGAAAGGATCACTTCAATCTCTTTTTGTTCTTCCAGTTCCAGCTCGCGGATGTCATTATTTAGTTTTACGATTGCCATAGGTTCGATAAATAAAGTAGAACCTGTGGAGGACTGATCGTGTACCATACCCGGAACCTGTCCTTTGTATTCTGCCTTGACCGGAATGCAGTAGCGTCCGTTTCTCATGGTAATAACGGAATCCTGCAGATAATTGCGGGCACTTCCGTTTACAAGAGAGGAGAGCTGTGTATGGATCCTGTCTCCGGTAATCTTCATGTTTCTTCGAATCTGGCGGAGGTTGCTGCTTGCATCATCACTGATCTCATCTTCTGAGAGGATGCATCTGCGGATCTCTGTTGTAAGAGGAGTCAGTGGTTCCAGTGCCTCGAACATCCCGTCCAGAGAGTCCGGGAGAGAATCACCGCGCTCACTTCTGGAATAAGCTTTGACACGATTGGTGTTCTCAAGAAGGCTGCAGATGGCAAGAAGTTCACCAATCCCCAGAGAACTTCCGATTTCCAGACGTTTCAGAGAACCACGCACATCTTTGACGCTGCCAAAGGAAATATTTCCTTTCTGGAAAAGACGGGTAAGTGCATCTCTGGTCTGAGTCTGCATATGTCGGATTTCATCAATATCTGTGGATGGCTCCAGCTTCCGGCAGATTTCTTTTCCCATGGAAGAGGAAGCCTTGTCTGTCAGCATATTGACGATTTTTATAATATTCAAGTGCTTTATATGCTTTCTGATTCATTGTCTGTTTAAATCTCCTGATAGATATCTTTATAATTTGCTGTCCCTGATATTATAGCATTTTTTGTTATGGAAATGTACTCCGGGATTATAGCAATTCTAAAAAAAATAATTGTGTTACTGTTCACTCCGTTCACAGTAACGTAGCCAAAATTCATTCCAGATTGCCTGCGGCAATGGAATTTTTGGCTTGTATGTCTCGGGATTTTTGGCATATTCATGCCAAAACACCTCGCGGAATAGTGGTGTGTGAACAGTAACATAATTGTAACTGTG
>ENA-OQAJ01000295-OQAJ01000295.1-human-gut-metagenome-genome-assembly--contig:-NODE-295-length-15602-cov-2.487754_pt1 | contig 15602 bp, 17 predicted proteins | sample MGYA00242736_ERZ504529 | MGnify/ENA primary metagenome ERZ504529 (study PRJEB26092, sample SAMD00036275) | human gut metagenome | host: Homo sapiens | study: EMG produced TPA metagenomics assembly of...
TAAGTTTTTGCTTCTTCATCGTAAGGAATAGACAGTCTGGAAGCAATTTCCTTCGGATCTGCAGTTGCAAACTCCTGAGTATAATGCTCCCATGGCATTCTTTCCTTACTGTCTTTTTCATAATTTAAGTCATTTAAGCTAAACGCCATATAAATCTCCATAAACAGGACAGATCAAAGGGATCTAAAGATCCGTCCTGTTATTTTTATTTCTCTAGATATTCATAATTTCTCATATAGAAATTACTGAAATTCATCAGCGGTTCTGAACCTCTTCCATTACAGTCGGGAACATACTTGTATCTGTATGAGGAATAAAACATGCACCTACAAATTCATCCATATAGATCGGTACTGTAGAAAGTTCCATATATGTCATATTTGCAGCAAGTTCATAAGTCTTCTTCTCTGCCGGTGTTGACAGAAGCATCAGATAGGCACCTGTCAGAGATGAGTTACCAATGTAGTGGAATTTCTCGATGGGGATATCCGGGAACATACCAATGTTGACTGCATTCTGCATGTTGATACCGCTTCCGATACCACCTGCAACATACACATCATCGATCATGCTCACATCGAAGTCCAGAGAAGTCAGCATTGTGCGGATTGCTGAGAAGATTGCACCTTTTGCACGAATAAAGTTATCAATATCAACTTCTGTGATCTCAACATCCTTTACAGAACCTGCCTCTTCCTCAAATGCAAGGATATAACTGCCCATTCCATATTTGTCATGTTTGATTCTCTTTCCTTCGCGGATAAATTTACCCTTCGGGTTGATAATTCCGCAGATATAAAGTTCACTGATCACATCGATGATACCGGAACCACACAAACCTACAGGTTTGGTTCCCGGATCACCTACGATCTTGTAGGTAGGCTCCATAGTCTCTTTGTCAATGGTACATGCTTCGATAGCTCCGTCTGTGGCACGCATACCACAGCTGATATCACCACCTTCAAAGGCAGGACCTGCGGAACATGCGCAACTCATCATAAAATCTGAGTTTCCAAATACAAGCTCTCCGTTTGTACCAAGGTCGATAAACAATGAAAACTCCGGTCTGTTCCAGATCTGGCTGACCAGGGTTCCGGCTGTAATATCGCCGCCTACATAGCTTCCGATATTCGGCGCCATAATAATATGAGCGTCTTTATTAATATCAATTCCCACATCAGAAGCAAAGAGGGAATTGGTCTTAAAGAATGCAGGGATATATGGTTCTGTACGTAATGGATCAGAATTAATTCCTGCAAACAGATGATTCATAGTTGTATTAGATGCCACGCACATTCTGTATATGCGGTTTTTCGGGAATTTGGCACTTTTGCACATCTCGTTGATCATCGGATTGATGGTTTCTTTGATCACAGCATCCTGCAGCTTTTGCTGGCCGCCCGGTTTCTGTGATTCTACAATTCGGTTAATAACGTCTGCACCAAAACGGATCTGTCCGTTTCCGGCAGAACTCTTTGCCAGAATTTCACCGTTTTCCATATTGATCAGTACAGCGGAAACAGTTGTTGTACCAATATCGATTGCCAGACCACCGATTACTACATCTTCGTCTTTACCGAAGATATCATACACAAACATATCGTCAGAAGTAGCGCGGATCACACATTTTACTGAAAAATTACTCTCTCTCAATACATCCGGAAGCTTTTTCAGAACTGCATAAGGGATTCTGACTCTGCTGATATTCAGATACTTCCGCAGTGCTCTTGTAAGTCTCTCGTTATCCGGCATTGTGTCATCCAGAGACGGAGGATCCATTGTGACATCCACAACCTCCAGACTGTTTTTCAATTCGATGCCTGCAAGTTCTACATCTCTTTTGGCATTTTCAAAAATGGCTATTTCCTCTTTAGAGCTTAAATCAGCTACTTTCATTCTGCTCTTATAGGCAGATGCAATATCAGGTACCAGCACATTACATCTGCACTGATCTTGCTGCAGCATGCAAGGCGCCATCCTTCCTGATATTCTTCGTCAGAAATATGTAATGTCTTTTTGCTCTCCAGTTCTCCGCTCTTTAACTGGACACGGCATTTTCCGCAGGCTCCGTTTCCAGAACATGGTGCATCGATCGCCACATTGGCTCCACGAGCTACCTCAAGTAAATTGTCCCCCGCATTGGCAAACGCTTCTACCACACTGCCATCTTCGAATGAAAATGTTACCTTAAACATTCGGCAACCACCTTTCTCATAATCGTTAATAGCCTGTAATAAAACAAGGGCCGAAGACCGAAGCCTTCAGCCCCCATAATTATGTATTCAATTCGTATGAAACTGATTAGATTTCCAGATAGGAATCTGCATACAGTGTATTGCCTTTGAATACATCACAGGATTTGATAGTTTCCATCAGACGAAGGTCGTTAGGGTTAACGATTGCAGATGTAAGACCATTCATCATAGCCATAGCTACAAGAGCAGAGTCCATGATCGGACGGATATGTTTTGGCATACCGTTACTGTTGTTAGAAAGACCACCTGTAGAGTTCAGTCCCATTTCAGAGAACATCTTGATAGCTTCAAGAACTTCCATCTGTTTGTCCTGCATTCCTTTTACAACGAGGAATAACGGGTCAAACCACAGATCTTCTGTATCCATGCCCTGAGCCATACCTCTTTCAAGCATGTTCTGGCAGTGCATCATACGCTCATCATTGTCAGCTGCTACCATACCAGAGGAGCAAAGTGCGATACAGATTGCATCATTTGCTGCTGCAAGGTCGATATTGGAAATTCTGTCACCTGCGTCTGCAGAGTTAACGATTGGTTTTCCTTTTGCTCTGTTGTATACAGAAATACCAGCTTCGATAGCTTTCTGGTTTGTTGTATCCAGTGCAAGCGGAACATTATCAAACTCAGACTGAAGGAGCTGAACAGCCCATTTCATTAAGTCTTCGCCATCATTTTCTGCAGGTCCGATATTTACATCGAGGTAAGTAGCACCAGCATCCAGCTGCTGTTTTGCTCTTTTGATGATCGGTTCAGGATCTCTTTCTGTAAATGCTTTGTTTACTGCCGGTGCAGTAGTGGAAAGTCTTTCTCCAATTGTTACGAATTTTTGCCATAACCCTGTTCTCCTTTTATATTTATTTATACAGAGAAATCTGACAATTGCAGATCCCTCTGCATATATTTTTCTTTATAACCCGGCCGGTACAAAACCGACCAGATGTTTACGGTCATTAGATCTGGCCGTCTGCCTGCAGATCCTTTAAGAATTTAACAAGCTGTACAGCTTCTCTTGGTCCAACGATGATTTCCCATCCAGGAAGTTTTTGCTTCCAGATCACCCTTCAGAACCGCTACTTTACCAGGAATGATCAGTTTTTCTGGATTTAACCTTCGGTTCAACATTCTCTTTGATATAAGAAGAAATACTGTTACCGGAGAATTTACCAGCTGCCCATGATGTCAGTACGGAAAGTCCGCCTGCATCATTGATTACCAGGTTAAGCGGAACACCGGAACGCTCCAGCTCGCCGGATACTACGAAATATGTAAGAGCAAAGTCTACAGTAGTAACTACTACTGCATTCTCATCAGCACCATTTAACGGATAGATGCCTGGCTCAACTTTCATTGGCTTCTGCGGGTCAGTGTAAACGTTCTGACGCAGACCATATAATGGAAGAGCCTCTGCATATGTCATCTGCTCCATAACGATGATGGAACCATATTTCATTGTAAACATAGATGCTAAAGCTGCCTGTAAGTGAAGGTCACCTTTTGCGATCTTAACAAGGTTTACGATAGATGGATAACCAAATGTTCTGTCCTGATCTTTCAGAGCTGCACGACGAACCTGTACAGTGTTTGCAAAGGTTTCTTTAATGTCAGCGCCTGTTGTATCAAGAACAAGATTCTTGTTTCCAAGTTTTTCAAGAGCTGCTGTTGTATCATATAATTCATTTAAGTCTTTACCGGATACACCGAGAACAACACCTGCTTCTGTAGCAACTGCGTTCATTGCTTCATAGTTGGAAGCATCAGCACCGTTTAAGACCGGTTTGCTGTCTTTGCATACTGCAAGAGCTGCTTTAGCGATTTCAGGATCTTTACAGTCAAGAACTAAAGTTCTGCCAAGACCTGCTGCTTTTTCTACAAGTGCAGTATATTTAGCTGCATCTGCGCCTTCACCACAGTTTACATATACAAGTTCAGCATACATTCTTCGCCGATACGGTCATAATCTACCTCGGGATTCTGCAAGTTTTGCCTCTACTGCAGCGTCATCCATGCATGTGCACAGAGCTACTGCATATCTTGGCTTGCTTACAAATGTTTTTTCATGTCTGAATAATACTGTTTCTCCACCCAGAGTGTGCTCTTCTGCACCAGTACCAATTTTGATTGTCTTCATTGGCGGAGCAGTAGCCTCGGAAAGAGATGCTAAAGCTTCATCAGACATATGCGGACATTGTTCGATTTTCATAGCGCCCTGTGCAACTTTCATAGAGAAAGCCATACAAGTTGGGCATCCGCATTCCTTACAGTTTTTCTTTGGTGTTAATTTAAAAATCTGAATACCATTCAGTGCCATTTTATTTGTTCCTCCTATTCAATTACGCAAGTGCTTTGATCATTCTGGAAATAGCTGCAACAGCTTCCGGATGTCTTAAGATGACTGCATCAGATCCGGCTGCAAGGTCAGCAGCAGCTGTCATAACTTCCATATCGATTCCACGCTCTTCTTCCGGTCCCCATTCAGGCATATCTTTCTCAGAAGCTGTTGCTTCTTTTACGCCCCATGTTTCAGCGGATACCGGTGTAATGATAGGCATCTGCAGCATGTTATCATTCTGAGATAAAGCTGCACCTTTAATACGGTCCATAGTGGATACAACATATTCATATCCATATCCGGCAGCAGCACTACCGATATTCATAACAATTTTCTGTGCATTAACGCCTAACTGAGTAGTTACAACGTTAAGCTGTTTAGCAAGGTTGATATCTACGGCAGATTCTGCACCTACGATCTGATCGTAAGCAAGTCCTGCTGCAGCACCGATTGCTTTGTAGTTTTCTTCTTTTTCTGAAAGAATCAGTACGTTTCTTCCCTGAAGAGCTTCTGCTACCTTAGGAAGGAGTTCTGCGTCTTTCTCTACATTCTTGCATCCTTCAACTACTAATGGTGCATCAATTGCATCTGCAACTTCTTTAACAACTGCGATAAGTTCATCAACAGATTTGTTTACACCGTTCGGATCTCCACCCTCAAGGATCAGAGCTACAAAGTCAGCACCTTCCATAGCTGCTGCTTTTTTAGCCATTTCTCCGATTGTGGATGCTCCGTCATAGTATGCTTTGATACCTTCGGATACAATATTCTCAAGACCCATATCAGAGATTTCAACACCGATCTTAGGTGCGTTTTCTGATGGTGCATCAAAAGAATAAAATGGATAAGTAGAGTCTCCGCCGATTGTTACAGTCTTATCTCCGCTACCAATTGTGACTGTATTAATCTTTGCATTAAATTTCTGAAGTTTCTGATTAAACGGCATTTCTATTTGGCCTCCTTAAAAAAATTACTATGTACTTGCCTCTACGCAGACAAATCACATCATCTCATATAGTATACTACATCATCGGGTCCATTGACAAGGCTGGATGATTATGTTCTGTTAAAAATGCAACAAGCTCTTCTGGATCTGTTGTATTTGTCTCGTCACCAATCATATCAGTAAAGTTGTCAATACCATACAGTTCCTTTGCTGTCTTATTCAAACGCTCCGCAACTGTCTCTTTTAATTCCTTAGGCATCCATACGATACGTTCAATACCGCCTTCTGCCTTCATGAATTTCTTGGATGAAATAAAGTGTTTACCATGTCCCATGAATCCTGGTGTCTGAACACCGCCGCCAGTCATAGATGCCATCTCTGAGAATGTCATTCCGAGAGGTGTCATTCCTGCATATTCACGGTTGGCGATTACTACACCATTAGAAAACGGCTCAATACCACAGATACACTCGAAGCATCCACAGGAAGTCATAGGATCCTGCATAATGGAATAAAGCGTAACGTGTTCGAGAGCTCCCTGTGAGAATTTTTGTACAGCTTCATCAACATCCTCATAAGAACCAAGGTTCTCATCAATTGGTCTTTCCTTTGTAATGATCTGACAAGGTCCGTTTGGATCCAGTTCATTTGTTGCTTTTGCATCCAGCCATGAAACGGCTCCGCAAAGTCCAAGTCTCTCTGGTGTAACAACACATACATGAGACGGTGAAAAAGCCTGACAAAGGATACAGCTGTAATATACGTCTACAGTTTCATCTGTAAGATTTTCAAGACGTGCATCACGTTTATCGAATACAGGGATTGCTACCTCATGACGGATTCTTGTACACTCAGCCGGATCAGTATAAACGGTTACCTGACATTTATCAACTACAGCTTCAAACTCATTTTTTACCTGTGTATACAGAACCTCACCGATATGTCTGATACGGAATCCTGCATTGTAAGCTTCCTTACCGATACGGATCCTCTGCATATCTCTCTGTCCTGTATGATAAACTCCCTCAATACAGTTAATGTAATTGTGGAATTTACGCTCAATTACAGGTTCAAAATCAGGCTGCATTCTCTTTCCCGCTACTTCTACCACGTAAGCGATCGGATTCTTGCTTCCCAATTCCATTTCATCTACATCTGGTCCTACAACTGTAATCTTGTGGTCCTCTACCTCATCCATGCTTCTTGTCTGCACAAGTTCTGCACAATCCACACGGGAACCGTCGAACTCAACCTGCATATCTTTACGACGGATAATCTCGCCTTCGAATGCAGACGCAAACGCAACAGGAATATCAATATTGGTAATTTTTTGATCTTAATATTTTCTGGCTTCCAGAGAAACCTTATTAAAATCAGCAACATTCGGGCATGCGATCAGCGCACCCGGAACTTCTGTAATGTTTTCATCTTCATTGGAAATCACAGGGAATCCAAGTTTGATTGCTCCTGCACCAGCAGCCAGAATCACATCATCGATCGGTTTAAACGCATTGACAAATGCCGGTACTCTCTCTGATGTATACTTAATCAGAGCGGCTGCATCTCCAGGAGTAACGTTTCCGAAGATCAGAGCTGCACGAAGTGCCACGGATACTACATGGATTACAGAAGTAATATCTTTTCCAAGTGGTACGATTCGAACATTATAGCCCATTTTCAATCCAAGTTCCTGCGCCTGGTCAATAATTCCTCCAACCAGTGTAACAAGAATTCCCTGTGCCTGATAACTCTTTACCAGATCTACACCTTCCTGTGCGGTAGGTGCCGATCCAATAATAACAGCTACACCAGGAATATCACCGGTTACAAGAGGTACACCAAGTTCACGGATTATGGAATCCGGAAGGTGTCCATAGTACGGTTCACTGTATGGCTCCGCTCCATCCAGATACTTCAGTACTTCTATGAACTCTGCACAAAGTGCGGTAGCGACTCCGGACATCAAAGCGTCATCTAACTGATGCTCTCTTGTCATAAGAGATTTGATCACACCAAGTGCTTCTTTCATTTCGCCAAGGGTCTTCACCTTGACTCCTGTTACTGCATAGTAACATGGCAGACAGTAGGCAGTATGAGGAAATTCAACTGCCTTGTCTGCGCCGTGCTGTGCAATGGCTTCCTCTACAGCCTGACAGGTTAACCCGTAGACTGCATCATTTCCGTTAAAGATTCTGTCGATTAACAATTTGCACATCTCCATTTCGTATTTAGAATAATACTATGGTTTTATCTATATAACGCTTTAGGCGTTTTAAACCCAGGAGACGTTTTAGTGGCTTCCGCATTGCCCATCCACGCCTCCGGGCAAAACCACCAATCTTTACATCATCGGATCAAGAGCTAATGCCGGATGGCCTTTTTCTGTAAGGAATCCAACCAGTGTCTCCGGATCAGTAGCGATTGTTTCATCACCGATCATATCTGTAAAGTTTTCAATACCATAGAGTTCATTTGCTGTCTTATTAAGACGTTCAGCAACAAACTCTTTCAGTTCTTTCGGCATCCATACGATACGTTCAATACCGCCTTCTGCCTTCATGAACTTCTTGGAGCTGATGAAATGTTTACCATGTCCCATGAAACCAGGTGTCTGAACACCACCACCTGTCATGGATGCCATTTCTGAGAATGTCATTCCAAGAGGTGTCATGCCTGCATACTCACGGTTAGCGATAACAACACCATTGGAGAATGGCTCGATACCGCAGATACACTCGAAGCATCCGCATGATGTCATAGATCCTGCATGATAGAGTACAGTGTAACGTGCTCTAATGCACCCTGGGATAATTTCTTAACAGCTTCATCTACATCTTCATAAGAACCAAGGTTCTCATCAATAGGTCTTTCTTTTGTAATTACCTGGCAAGGTCCGTTTGGATCCAGCTCGTTGGTAGCTTTTGCATCCAGCCATGAAACGGCACCGCAAAGTCCAAGTCTCTCAGGTGTAACAACACATACGTGAGACGGGGAGAATGCCTGGCAGAGGATACAGCTGTAATATACATCTACAGATTCGTCTGTCAGAGTATTCAGACGGTCATCACGTTTCTCGAAGATCGGGATAGCAACTTCATGACGGATTCTTGTACACTCAGCAGGATCTGTATAAATAGTAACTTCACATTTATCAACAACTGCGTCAAATTCATTCTTAACCTGTGTATAGAGAACTTCACCGATATGTTTGATCTTGAAGCCTGCAGCAAATGCATCTTTGCTGATACGGATTCTCTGCATATCTCTCTGTCCTGTATGGTATACACCTTCGATACAGTTGATGTAGTTATGGAACTTACGCTCGATAACAGGTTCAAAGTCAGGCTGCATGTTTTTACCTGCAACTTTAACAACATATGCAATGCTGTTCTTGCTGCCAAGTTCCATGTCGTCTACTTCCGGACCAACAACTGTAATCTTATGGTCTTTCTACTTCACTTGCATCACATGTATGTACAAGCTCTGCACAGTCTACACGGGAACCATCGAATTCAACCTGCATGTCTTTACGACGGATAATCTCACCTTCGAATGCAGATGCGAAAGCAACCGGGATATCGATGTTTGTAATTTTAATCTTGATGTCACGTGCTTCCAGAGAAGTCGCATTCCATTTGGAGATGTCTTTCTGGCAGATCAGGCTCTTCGGTACTCTTGCAACATCTTCCTGATTTGTGATAACCGGGAATCCAAGAGCGATAGCGCCTGCACCACAAGCTACGATCACATCATTTAACGGTGCAAATGCATTAACAAATGCAGGTACACGTTTCATTGTGTAATCCATCAGAGTTGCAGCATCACCTGGTTTTACGTTACCGAAGATAAGAGCTGCACGAAGTGCTACAGATACTACATGGATAACTGCTGTAACGTCTTTTCCAAGCGGGATAACACGTACGTTAGCACCTGTCTTGTATCCAACTTCCTCTAACTGGTCAATAACGTCACCAACCAGAGTGATCAGGATACCCTGAGACTGATAGGATTTAACAAGGTCTGCTGCTTCCTGAGCGGAAGGAGCTTTTCCAAGGATAACTGCTACACCAGGGATATCGCCTGTTACAAGCGGTACACCAAGTTCACGGATCACTGCATCTGCAAGATGTCCGTAGCAAGGAGCTTCATAAGGAACTGCTCCGTCAATATATTTCAGAACTTCGATAAATTCTGCGCAGAGAGCTGTAGCAACGCCTGACATAAATACGTCATTTGTTCTTTTCTCTTCTTGTCATAAGAGTTTTTACTACTGCAAGAGCATCTTTTAACTCTGCAAGAGTTCCAACCTTTGTTCCTGTTACTGCATAATAGCATGGTAAAGAATATGCTGTATCAGGGAAGCTGACTGCTTTGTCAGCGCCGTATTTTTCAATTGCCTGGTTGATGGCACCCTCTGTAAGTCCATAAACCGCGTCGTTTCCCGCAAAAACACTTTCAAATAAAGTCACTTGTTCTACCTCCTAATATATGATTACTGACGATCTATCTTTTCTTTTATTTTAATGATCTCATCGGTAACTGTCTTGCTGAAGTCATACGGGGATTTTCCCTGTCTGTCTGCATCAATTACCTCTGTGTTGTAATGAATCATACCTAAAAGATCTTCCTGTGGAATCCGTTCTCTGATAAAGTTTTCGTCATCTTCATTGCGCACTTTGTTTGCGACAACCTTTACCTGAGACACTCCTAAATCTTTTGCCAGGCGCTTTACATTTTTTATATGTCTGCACACTCCTTGCACCTGGTTCGATCACTACGATAAATGCGTCAACTCCTTCTGTGGTTCCTCTGCCGAGATGTTCCAAGCCGGCTTCCATATCAAGAATTACTACATCTTCTCTTCTAAGTACCAGATTATTGATAATGCGCTTTAACATTACATGTTCCGGGCATACACATCCGCCGCCGCCTGTCTCGACAGTTCCCAGGACAAGGAGCCGTACGCCATTACAGACCTTACCATATTTCTCCGGAATATCGTCTACTTTCGGATTCAGATGATAGAACTGATTTCCTGCTGTAGCCCCTGTACGTTCTTCCACCAGCTTACGCATCTTTGAAATCGGTACAATAGAATCCAGAGTTTCTTCATCAAAGCCTAATGCAAGACCAAGATTCGCATCCGGATCCACATCTGCTGCAAGTACCGGTCTGCCCTCTGCTGCATACAACCTGGCCAGCGTTGCTGCAAAAAGTGGTTTTTGCCTACGCCGCCTTTTTCCTGTAAACTGCTATTTTTCATTTTTACGTCATCCACCTTTTTATTACATTTTTAAGATTACAGCAGATTAGATTCCTAATGCTGTTCTCTTCTCTTCAATTCTTTCGATCATCAGATCAACTAATTTCTCAATATCTGTTTCTACTGTATAAGCAGCGCCTGTCCATTTTCTTGTTCCCTCTGTAAGAAGCTCTCCCATTTCTGAAGAACCGGAAACATATGGATCAACACCAAGGAATGTATCAATACCGGTACCTACTACATAGTTACCGATGGATACAGCTTTTTCAGACATCCACTCAGGAGCACATCCAACTACAGGAAGCTGATTAATCTGAAGACCTGCATCTTTTGCAAGTTCAGCAGCAAGGATCATCATACGGGAAATATCTACGCATGATCCCATGTGGAGTACCGGTGGGATATCAGCCAGTTCACAGACACGTTTCAGGCCTGCACCGCAGAGATCTTTTGCAGATTTGTCCATAAGACCTGCTTTTGCAGCTGCCTGTGCAGAACATCCGGAAGCAATGACAACGATATCATTGGCGATACATTTCTTCATCAGTTCAATATGTGCATAGTCAGGACGGATCTTAGGATTGTTACATCCAACCATAGCAACAGCACCACGGATAACACCGGAAGTGATGCACTCAAGTAATGGTTTTGTTGTTCCTGTCTCATCAACCTGAGAGTTTGTAACACCGTCAAGAACCTTAACGATTGCTTCTACGGAATAACCAACTGTAGCTTTCTGTTTCAGCTGTGGGATATGTACAAGTTCAGGTTTTCTGTTCTTGAAGTTGTCAATAGCCATCTTGACGATTGCTTTTGCATTCTCTCCTGCTGTCTCAGCATTGAATCTGATAAATTCAGCATCAGGCATCTGAGCGATCGGAGAAGTTGTGATAAATTTAGTATGGAAGCATTTGCTTAAAGGTCCTAATGCAGGGAAGATACACTGAACGTCTACTACGATCGCTTCGCAGGCACCTGTCAGCACTACATTCTCCTGCTGCAGGAAGTTACCGGCCATCGGAACACCGCGACGCATAGCTACTTCGTTTGAAGTACAGCATACACCGGAAACAGTGATTCCTTTTGCTCCTACAGATTTTGCATAATCGATCATTTCTTTGCTGTCTGCATATTCACAGATCATCTCAGAAAGGCTCGGATCATGTCCGTGTACAACAATGTTTACATTCTCTTCAACCATTACACCAAGGTTAGCTTCTGTGTCAATTGGCTTCGGAGTTCCGAATAAAAACATCAGAGAACTCTGTTCCCATCATGGAACCGCCCCATCCATCAGCCATACCGCAGCGAAGAGATTGTTTTACAAGAGCTTCCGGAAGAGAAGAACATCCCATATGAGCCATATGTAAAGAAGTGGAAACTTCACGGTCGATTGCACGTGGTGCAATTTCATTTTCAATCAGTTTCTCTTTCTGTCCTGCAGGCATTCTGTCAAGGAATCTCTGATATCCGAATGGTTTACCATATTCCATCAATCCTGTCTCAGCCATTTCATGAGCCAGATCATAGATATCTTTTCCTTCTGTCTCTACGCCCCATTCTTTTGCGATACGGATCAGTTTCTCAGGATCTTTTTACCTGATAGTTTCCGCCGTCTTTTTGCACAATATAATGTGTGGCAGATTTCACGACCGTGATCAGAGTGAGTAGCTGCACCACCTGCTGTAAATTTTCAGGAAGTTTCTTCCTACGATACCATGAACGTCACATCCGCAGATACCTCTTGATGCTTTAGGGGTAATACGACATGGTCCCATAGCACAGATACGACAGCAGACACCCTGCTCACCGAATTTACAATGTGGAGTCTGTTTTTTTACACGAAGCTGCCATGCGTCAGCTCCAACCTTTGCACCTGTCTCCAAAAGTCTGGCAGTAGCCTCTTCAAACTCTTCCACTGTAGTTAATTTGAATTCACTCATTATAGACCTCCTTTAATTCTGGTTTGTGTATTCCTTTAAGATACACATTTTTTATTTTATTAATAATCCCACAGGCAGGAAATCCCGGTTATCTATAGGTTATCTATATCTGAAGAATTGGCTCCGTTAAAGATAACTGTGATAACCCATCCCATCCCCTCCCATGGGTTATTTAAACTTTAAAAAAATAAAGATGTAAAACTTTGTATTTTATCTCTGCATATATAGATTTCCTATGCGCAGAAACATCCCTCATCGGATTCTCATCCGACAAGGGGTGTTTCTTATAATTTTAAATTATCAACGATTGCACGAAGTGCAGTCTTGACAGGGTTGTCTTCCGGAAGTGTGCTTGTAGGACGTCCTTCACAGTCATATTCATAAACTGTTTCATCCTGTGGAACAACACCAAGAAGTGTCAGTCCCTGATTTGCAATCTCTTCCTGAATTCCCTTATTCAATTCTCCTTTCGGAGCTCGGTTAATGATCAGACCGACTGTATCAGGATGCATATCACATTCTTTAATGAGTTCTGCAATCCTGCCTACTGCCTGTACGCCTCTTCTGGAGCAGTCGCTGACCAGAATGGCAGTCTGCATGCTCGGAAGAACACCTCTGCTGATATGTTCCATTCCGGCTTCATTATCTACAACAATATACGGATAATTATTCTGGTATTTTGCAAGCTGAGTCTGAAGAAGACCATTAACATAGCAGTAACAGCCTTTTCCCTGAGTTCTGCCCATGACAAGAAGATCAAAATCATCATCTTCTACAAGCGCATCTTCAAAACGCATTTCCGCGTAATCAGCCTTAGACATTCCGGTAGGAATTGGATTCTCTTTTGCAAGCTCTGCACGTGCAATTTTCTTCACGCACATCGCCAAGAGTTGTCTCTACCTTTACGCCAAGAACCTCATTGAGGTTTGAGTTTGCATCAGCATCTACTGCAAGAATCGGCCCTTTACCCTTTTCACACAGGTACTGGATCAGCATTCCGCATAATGTTGTTTTTCCCACGCCGCCTTTTCCTGCGACAGCAATTACGTGTGCCATAAAACCAGGTGCCTCCTAAATCTGTCTTAGTATTCTTTCTATAAATAAAAAATGATGTTAAGGTCAAAAGGTGTTTTGTCCCTATCTTAATATCAGTCACATTTCAGTTTCACAATACTGTTGGCAAGGTCAACCATTAAAATAGTTCCCTCGACCACTCTCTCATCTCCCATAATATCACGGAGAATCAATTTATTCCCATCCACATCTATACGGGAAACATTTTAAAATAAATACAGAATCGTCAACTTTCTTTATATACAGTTGCCAGACACATGTGATGTCGCCTCCTATTTCATCTCTTCTTTAACAAGTGTTAAGGCAAGTCCAAGTCTCATATTGCCTTTCTGAAAATCTGCAACAGCTTCCTTAATAGTCTTACATGCTGCATCCATTCCCATCTTGGCAAGGTTATCAGCCATCTGATCCAGTTCCTGAGCATGATGCTCATTGTGCTGAAGCATATATGTCAGAAGAGCCAGTGTCTCATTCTTACAGTCACCTTCACTGCAGGATCCGCAATGAGCAGTATCACAGGCATGATCTGCATGAGAATGTCCATGATCATGACCTTCGCCATGAGTATGCTCATGAGTATGAGTCATACCATCTTCATGGGTATGTTCATGGGTGTGTCCATGCCCATGCTGGACAAGATTACCATTTTCATCTTTGATTAAATGCATGGTTAAATGCTCCCTTCTATTGAAAAATACACTGAATTTATAAAAATTCAGTCTTTTTTTATGACAATAAATTATCAATTTACTGATATTATACATCTTTTTTTCGTTTCCGCAAGCCATTTAGCATAAATAATCACTAAAAAATTTTGAAATATATGCTTGAAATAGCTTTTTTCACAAGAACTGTTAATACTTTAACCCTTATGTTATATTGTTAACAATGTACTCTTGCAAAAACTTAATAATTTTTATGTACTTCTGACACATTTTTATGTTATACTTGGACAAGATTATCGGGCAAAGCAGCTTGCCCAAAGTGTATATAGGAATTGGAGGAATTGTTTTGGATAATACTGTTTTTCTGAATACAAACAGAGAGATGCCTTTACTCGGACTGGGAGTATACAAAGCCACCGGGGAAAATGAGGCCGAAAATGCTATTATTTCTGCTGTTGAATCAGGATACCGTCTGATTGATACAGCCTCCGTATATAAAAACGAAGAAAATGTAGGACGGGGAATCGCCAGCTGTGGAATACCGCGAAATGAACTTTTTATTACTACAAAAGTATGGAATACCGCACAGCGTCTGGGAGACATTCAGGGTGCTTTTGAAAGAAGCCTGGACCGGCTCAAACTGGATTATGTGGATTTGTATCTGATCCACTGGCCGGTTCCGGGATGTTATCTCAGCACCTGGAAAGTACTGGAGGAAATCCAGAAATCCGGGCGGGCTCTTTCTATCGGTGTCAGTAATTTTGAAATCCGTCATCTGGAAGAACTGGAAGCCAATTCCGGAATCATACCTGCTGTAAATCAGATTGAATGCCATCCTCTCTGCTATCCGAAAGAGCTGATTGATTATTGCCAAGATAAAGGAATCCAGGTACAGGCATATGCCCCGCTTGCAAGGGGTGCATATCTTGATAATGATGTTATGTGTGTACTCGGAACTAAATATGCCCATACTCCTGCTCAGATTGGTCTGCGCTGGGCTACCCAGAAGGGAATATCAGTAATCCCGAAATCCGTACATCCTGACCGCATCAGAAGTAACGGCAATATTTTTGATTTCACAATCGAACAGGAGGATATGGATCTGATCGATACTCTGAACGAAAATT
>ENA-OQAJ01000296-OQAJ01000296.1-human-gut-metagenome-genome-assembly--contig:-NODE-296-length-15593-cov-3.699082_pt1 | contig 15593 bp, 20 predicted proteins | sample MGYA00242736_ERZ504529 | MGnify/ENA primary metagenome ERZ504529 (study PRJEB26092, sample SAMD00036275) | human gut metagenome | host: Homo sapiens | study: EMG produced TPA metagenomics assembly of...
AGAATTTGTCGTAAAAATGTGGTCAAATCAAGAAAATCGAGTGCGAAAGCAAGTGAAAAAATCCCTGTGAAGCCCGTTAAAAATCAAAGGCTTCACAAAAATCTTCACAAAATAATTAGCACTCACCTCTTGACAGTGCTAATAATAAGTGTTATATTACAAACTAGAACAAAGGAAGGGGAACAAAAAAGAGAACAAAGAAATAAGTTCTATGAGATTCCTGAATAACCTAAAGTTCCAAAGAAACAAGGTAAAGATGCATAAACTGAGAGTCCATCACATGTAGATGGACGGTATAGAAAAGGAAGAGATGACTTATGATGATGCCTAGTATTTTTGGAGAAAAATTTATTTGATGACTTTTTTGGAGATTTTCCATTTTATTATGATGACAGAGCAATGAAAGATACAGAGAAGAAACTTTACGGACGCAGAGCCAGCCATATAATGAAAACCGATATCAAGGAAACTGATAAAGGCTATGAACTGGTCGTAGATCTTCCGGGATTTACCAAAGATGAAGTAAAGGCTGACCTGGAGAATGGTTATCTGACTATCAGTGCAGAGAAAGGCTTGGATAAAGATGAGCAGGAGAAAGAGACAGGACGTTATATCCGTAAGGAACGTTACGCAGGTGCCTGCAGCCGTAGCTTCTATGTAGGTAAAGAAGTTGAGAAAGAAGACATTAAAGCAGAATTCAAACATGGTATCCTGACATTATTTGTACCAAAGAAAGAAGCAAAACCAGCAGTAGAACAGAAGAAAACAATTGCCATTGAAGGCTGATGAATAAATATTCTGACTGACCCGTTAAGGGTCAGCCAGAGATTAAAAACAGATATAAAAAATAAAAGCTTACACTAAAAGATTGAAGATAAAAGGTTGAAAAAACCTGTAAAGATAGATTTGGAAAGTAAATCTGGCGAACAGATTTGACATATATAAAATATATTAGAAAAGGAGATATGACTTATGTTAATGCCTAGTATTTTTGGAGAAAATTTATTTGATGACTTTTTTGGAGATTTCCCATTTTATTATGATGACAGAGCAATGAAAGATGCAGAGAAGAAACTTTATGGACATAAAGCAAATCATGTAATGAAAACTGATATCAAGGAAATGAATAACGGATACGAACTGGTTGTAGATCTTCCAGGATTTAAGAAAGATGAAGTTCATGCAGCACTTGAAAATGGTTATCTGACCATCAGTGCAGAGAAAGGCCTGGATAAAGACGAGAAAGGAAAAAGAGACAGGACGTTATATCCGCAGAGAACGTTATGCAGGTGCCTGCAGTCGTAGCTTCTATGTAGGTAAGGAAGTACATCAGGACGACATCAAAGCAGAATTCAAACATGGTATCCTGACATTATTTGTTCCGAAGAAAGAAGCAAAGCCAGCAGTGGAACAGAAGCACAGCATCTCCATTGAAGGATAATAGATGTTAAGTTACAGCAACGGGAGGTCAAATCTTTTGGCTTCCCGTTGTTTGCATAATGAGGATTGCAGAAATAAGAAGTCAGGAATGATTGCGTTAGAATGTGTTTATGAGGGAAGGTGATGATATTGAAAAGAGATTACTATGAAGTTCTTGGCGTGAACAAAAACGCAGATGCAGCAACGATTAAGAAAGCATACAGAAAACTGGCAAAGAAATATCATCCGGACAGTAATGAGGGAAATGCTTCGGCAGCAGAGCATTTTAAGGAAGTAAATGAAGCCTATGATGTTCTGAGTGATGAGAAGAAACGTAAACTGTATGACCAGTTTGGCCACGCTGCTTTTGAAGAAGGTGCCGGTAATTATGGAAACGCACAGGGAAGTCCTTTTGGCAGTGGCTTTGGCGGAGCACAGGGCAATCCTTTTGGCGGCGGTTTCCATGGCTCGTACAGTGATGGCAATGGTTATCATGAATATCATTTTGAGAATGGCGAAGATATGGATGATATCCTGAAGAACATCTTTGGTGGTGGATTTAAGAAGAGTAAATCATCCGGTGGTTTTGGAAGCAGCGGCTTCGGTGGCAGTGGATTTCATGGAAGTGGTTTTGGTGGATTCGGAAGCAATGGAACTGGCGGCTTCGGCAGTGGCTTTGGTACAGGTGGAAGTGATTTTGGCAGTCATGGCTTTAGTGGTTCTTACAGCAGTAAAGGTGAGGATCTTCATGCGGAGGTTACTGTCAGCTTTGATGAAGCTGCTTTTTGGCGGTAAGAAGGTTATCCGCCTGCAGAGCAGCAATGGTGGCGTCCAGAATTACGAAGTCAATATTCCGGCAGGTATTGAATCCGGTAAATCTATCAGACTTAAAGGAAAAGGATATCCGGGAGTCGGCGGAGGTGAAGCCGGTGATCTGCTTCTGAAAGTAAATGTTCAGGATAAACCTGGATATAAACGGGAAGGCAGAGATATTTACACAACTGTAAATATCCCATTTACAACAGCAGTATTTGGCGGTGAGGCGAAGGTTCACACTATTTACGGTGATGTTCTCTGTAACATTAAACCAGGTACTCAGTCCGGAACGAAGATACGTCTGAGAGGCAAAGGTATCGTTGCAATGAATAATCCGTCGGTACACGGTGATGAATATGCAACTGTACAGATTGAAGTTCCGACAAATCTGACACCGGAAGCAAGACGGAAACTGAAAGAATTTGAGCAGGAATGTAATGGAAGCCGCAGAAGCCGTGGATTTGGCAGCGGGAGTGCGGCGTGAAGAGTAATCAGAAATATTTTTGAGAATATAGTGAAGCAATTTTACAGAGAAACGAAAAGGATACATGCACAGTAACATTACCGTGTATGTATCCTTTTAGCATAATAGGGAAAATAATTCTATGAGCTTTTTCTGATATAGAATATTGTTTATCTGGGTTCTTTTCCATCACGGAAGAGCATCATCATTTCCTTGGTCAGGCTGATATTATTGCCCTGATCCGGGATTTTGTCACGTTCTACCCACTGTGCCATGGAGAGCTCTTCATGGTCAACGGTCAGGGTATCATCGCCGTCCACATCACAGAAGAATCCGAAAAGCAGGGTACCGCTGAAGGACCATGGCTGGCTTTTGTAATAGCGGAGATTCTTTACCTTAAGGCCAACTTCCTCCATTACTTCTCTGTGAACAGTTTCTTCAATGGTTTCTCCGATTTCTGCAAAGCCTGCGATAAGGGCGTAACGCTTAAATCTGCGGCCCTCATATTTGGAAAGAATGATTTTATCTCCGTTTGTGATTCCTACGATTACTGCAGGACACAGGACAGGGTACTCCTGATTGCCGCAGGAAGGGCATTCCATCATACGTTCTTTTTTGGCTGTGCAGCATTGGTTTTCCACAGCAGCCGCAGAACCGGCGCTTGCTGTACCACTGGAAAAGCTGATGTCCTGTAACTCCTGCAAATGCCAGATGCTGTGGCCGGGCTGTCCGAAGATTTCGTATATCCTGGAATTCGTAATCTGGAAGAAGGGTGGTATCCAATTCCGGGATCAGATAGAAACGCTGATCATCGATAGAAAACAGATAAATGTACTTGCTGTAGAGATTTGAAACTTTTTCCTCCAGATCCTGAAAACGTGGAAAATAAATATCTGCTTCCCGTTCCTGATGTGGAAGAAGAATACTGCCTTTTTCGTAGGCAAGGATAAAACTGTTCTTATCCGGGGCAGAAGGTTTGTATTCGTTGTGGTAAGTGTGTGGTGCGATATCCTGAATCATAGTAATGTTCCTTTTCTGTTACTGCCACCGCAGAGTTGTTCTGTGAAATATATTACAGGTGCGGAAGTGAGCAGTAATCTATTATTTATTAAATGAGCAGGCAATCCTGCAGGCAGGATTCCTGTACATAGTATATTACGGCAGTTTTAGAAAAACAAGAGAAGATGTCCAATTGCTACAGGCAATCTAGAATGAATTGTTATTGTTCACTGGTGATATCCCGCGAGGTGTTTTTTGTGAGCGAAGGTCACAGAAAACCCGAGACATACCGCGCGAATTTTATGCGATTAGCATAAATTAAGTTTGCGAAGCAAACGATACTCCTTGGGCATTGCACAAGGAGGTTCATATTTCCTGCATCGCGAAGCGTGTTGCTGAGAACGGAGTGAACAGTAACAATTTACGCATCCTGTACCTTGATTGCTGTATAAATATTAGAAGATTTTGATTTGGATGGATGGAAGGTAACACACACATAGTCGCCGTATTCCATGCCGCCTGCAGTGAGATCCTGCGCGTTTTCTGTACGGAAGGTATCTATGGCACCGTCATCTGTCTGTACAGTGATGGTGTTGGCAGTACTTCCAATGATCGTGCCGGTTACTGTAAAGGAAATATGTTTGTCATTAATGGTATCAGGATCCTCACCTGTCACAGCAATAATACGGACTTCTTCCAGGGATGTTGTTTCCAGATCTCCGATATAAGTAACATTAACATGAGATCCCGGGGCAATTCCTCCCTTGAAGTAAGCGGGGATTGCTGACATATCCAGATTAAAGGAGGTGTCACTTCCGGCAGGAAGAATCCGGAGGTATTCAGATTTACTCCCTGTACAGTTGCCAGCAGCTGTTTTTCTTTATTTTCTATCTGCTCCGGTGTCTGTGTGAGTTTTGGATCCGGAGTTGGGGTAGGATCCGGTATTTCCAGATCTTTCAGATCAGAAATACTCAGTACTTTCAGGTGACTGGCATTTAAGGATACGGAAGAATCATTGGAGGTATCCGGGAATTTCCCCTTGAATGTAAGGTAAACCCAGTCACCGGCTTTGATTCCATTCTGATAATATTGTTTTGTTCCTGTGATTGGATAGGTGGCTGTTTTTCCTTTCTTTGATTTTATTGTGATGGTATTGGAAGTCAGGGAAATGACCTGCCCATGCGCAGTGCGCTTTTTCAGCTTATTTTTTTTTATGAAATTCATCTACAACCTTCAGAACATGTACACTGCCTGTGTCAGTACCGGAAAGCTGACCTTCGTAAATGATACTGATCTCATCGCCGGTGATCATGCCGCCTTTACATTCCAGGGTGGCATTGGAAACATTAAATACATAGGAGGCACTGTCCGTGTTCAGAATAAGCTGGCTTCCTGAAAAATCCTGCAGGGTACCGGAAAGTTCATCCATATAGATACGGTCTTTTGTTTCGGTTTCAGTTGTGGTGTCAGATGAAGAAGTAAGTTCCCGGACGGATGTGTCTCCGGTGGATGTGAATTGTTCCAGTATGGTTTCAGGGCTGCATCCGGCAAAAGAAAAGCTAAGGCCGGCACAGACACATGCAGCAAGCAGTTTTTTCATAATACAGACAGGACCTCCGATAAATCATTCGTTTGAACATGATTCCTGCCGTATGCAATAATTATTTACAGGGAGGGATATTGCTTTCCGGCGGTTCGGGGATAAAATCAAAAAATTTTCCGGTAGCTTTCCCATTCGTCATTGTCTTTGGCAGGAGTGCATATCAGGCCGGTACATTCCGTACAGGCGTTGGTATTCAGGTAATTATCATAACATATATTATAAGGATTTTGGCAGTTATTTTTACATATTTCTGACATTTTTTACCTCCATGATTATAGCAGACCGGGGCGGGATATCTGTATTCATGTAATTTCTCATTTCTGAAGATGCCGGACTGCTGCATAATGTTATAGTATTAGTATATGCGGCTGTTTTTATTCATAGACTTACGAGTGTTTGCAGCAATATTCTCAAGTAAAAAAAGCAGACCATTCGTATAGAATGAACAAAAAACAGCATTCAAATTTGTGAAAATAATAACGGAAAATATATTGAAATTTCTATGGATTGTGTTATAATTTCGATAAATAAATAATAGCGAAGTAGGATTTTTATGCGTCAAGTGTTCACAGCTGGGGAGTCGCCGTGAAACGAAAAGCAGAAAAGCGAGCTGCTTACGATATAATTTCCGCACCCGTTGCTACATGTGAGGACATCTCATAATGTGGAGGGATTATTATTTATGTAACTACTCTATTTTTTAAACACATTATGGAGGTGTTTTTATTATGCAGAAAAACAATATTGGAACGTAAAAACATTGGTGTTCATGGCTCTTCTGATCGCCATGCATCTGGTACTCACACGAGTTCTGGTCATTGATCTTGGTGCGTACCGTATTTCTGTGGGAAGTGTATGTACAATCCTTGCAGGTCTGTGGCTGGGACCGGTGGCAGGCGGTGTCTGTGGATTATGTGCAGATATTATTGGGTGCTTTATGAAAGGCTATGCTGTAAATCCGTTTATCACAGTTGCAGCAATCCTCTGGGGTGTGCTTCCTGCCCTTGCAAAACCATTATTTGCAAACAGAAAGAAAACAGGAAAGACAGTTGGTATCTGCGTATCTATCGTGGTAACTGCAGTTCTCAGCTCTTTGGTTCTTACAACAGCAGGACTTGTGATCATGCTTGGATATAACTTCTATGCGATCATGCCCGGAAGACTGGTACAGTTTGCAATTATGATCCCGATTTACTGTGTATTAACATGTCTGCTGTATTTCAGTCCGCTGACAGCAATGGTGGTAGGTAATACATCACCTGCAGTGCTGAAAAACAAAACAGTATAATTGAGTTACTGTTCACACACCACTATTCCGCGAGGTGTTTTGGCATGAATATGCCAAAAATCCCGAGACATACAAGCCAAAATTCCATTGCCGCAGGCAATCTGGAATGAATTTTGGCTACGTTACTGTGAACGGAGTGAACAGTAACATAATTGAGGCAGAGATAAAATACAGAATAAGACTTGAATATTAAAATTAAAATGATATACAACATAGTTGGCGCGAACTATGTTAAATGAATCAACTGATTCCCCGAAAAAGAAAAGTTAAAATCTATAAAAATTAAGAACTATCTGTAAAAGCAAAAAATGAAAACGCTTTACAGATAGTTCTTTTTATTTCTCAGGTGGGAAATTTCCGTTTTCATCCGGCTGTACGCGGAACCAGTAAGTATAAAGCTGCTGGAATCCAAGTGATCTGTATAATGCCCGGGCATTGTCATTTCCCTCTACAACCTGAAGATATGCATTCTGTGCACCTTTTTTTTCATTCCTTCTTTCAGAAGTCCTGTGCAGATCTGACGGGCATAGCCATGTTTGCGGTATTCCTCTTTGACATGGATGGCGTAAATACCGATGTAGTCTCTGTCCAGGATACCAAGCCCTGTTGCAATGATCTGCCCGTCTATGCGGATGCAGGCGCAAATGGTTTCTTTGAGGATTGCCTGATACATGGATGGTACAACTTTTCTGTGAATCGGATTTATAGTATTTTTTAGATTGAACAGACTTTCAATCCATTCAGACGGAATGTTATTGTAGAATGTTACATCAGGATATGGAGTATCCAGATGTGCGGCGTTCATGCTCATTGCCATGACATTGGTGGTATGCTGGATGGCATATCCCCGATTCTCCAGAACATAATCAAAGTCAGGAGAGACAAGAGGACTGATCTTAAATACAGCGGGGGTTCCCAGACGCTTATATACGCTTTCACAGTATGGGATTTTTTCCCGCCAGGTGAGGGTGGAATTGCCGAACTGTTCTACGCTGTTGGTTCTGTGTGTATAAAAATAAGAAAATCTCAGGATCCAGCCGTCGTATAATTCCATCTTGTGAGATGGCCAGGCATTCAGAGACATATCTTCAATCTGTTTAATTGTAGTTTCCATAATATAAGGAAGACTCCTTTCCATAATAAGTCCGCAGATATAAGCGAGGACAGTGATTTATTATACAAAGTTCCGGGAAAATGCGCAATAGCTTATCTGTTCAGGGATTGTTATCAATGCTTTGAAGGAGAGGGAACAGTTTCTCGGCCAGAAGCTTATGTCCATACAAAGTAAGATGAATCCCGTCTGTTGTTATGGTATCAAATCCCGATTGAGTTGCTTCCTTATTAAAAATAGTTATGCAGAGGCAGAAATGGAAGTCTGAATCTGACAGAGAGCTGTCGGATAATATCAGACATGGTATGGACATAGGGAATCCATGTCTCATATTCTTCCGGATGTGGAAAGATAAAGGGTTCCATAAGGATTACCTGCCTGGCATCTGCAGTGAGCAGATCCAATAATTCATTGTAATGAGCAGCAAACTCTCTCATCATCTGTTCTTTCTGAGAATCCGTCCGGTCTGTGTTCATTATCAGACCGATATCATTAATGCCGATCAGCAGAGTTATAACAGGAGAGTGATGCAAAAGAATACGGTGTTGACGGATATTTTCAAGGACTCTTGCCACAGTGAAGCCATCTATGCCACAGTTCCTAAAATGTATGGCACCTGTTGATTTATCTGTTAACTGTACAGCGCTTGATGAGCGTCTGACGGTATCTGCGGATATGGAGAAAGAAGGAGTCTGATTACGGAACATTTCTGAGAGTATCTGTACATACCCATTTCCCAGAGGAAAATCTTCAAATAAATGATTACAGTCCGTAATGCTGTCTCCCAGACAAATGATTTGCATAAAAAAACCTCCTGTTTGGTATTACCAATATAAGGATTGGTAAGTGCAGAGATATAAAATTTATATAAAAACCATATAAAATAATATCATCTGCTTACAGTTCGGTCAATGAAAATTTGCCTTTTTTTCGTGAAAATGCATTAAAAAAAATTATGAAAATCTATTTTTCAATCAAAATATCTGGATGAAATGCACAAAAAGAAAATCTATTTTTGCCAGAAATAGTCAAAATAATTGTTGACTTTTTAACGGATTTAATATAATAATCTCAAAATCTTGAATCGATGGAAAGCTTATGAAATATTTTACAGACATAAGTTTAGGAATCCTGGCTGAGGCATCTGAGGCAGACAGCATAAAAAAGCCAGAATATCTTCCGGAGATTTAAATAGAAAAAGGAGGGAAAAGAAACGGGTAATTTAGCAGACACGTTAATGGAAGAACTTCAATGTAAGACAGTTTTTACCATACCGGTGTTTGGAGGAATACCAGTTGCAGAGTCAGTAGCAGTGACATGGGTGATCATGGCAGTGCTTTTAATTTTGTCATTGGTGCTCGTAAGAAACCTGAGTGTGGAAAACCCCGGTAAGAAGCAGCTTTTGCTGGAAACCGGTGTCAGTTTTCTTCATAACTTCTTTAAGGATATCCTTGGAGAAGAGGGAAAAATGTATATTCCCTATCTGATGACAGTTGTCATTTACATTGGAATTGCAAACATTTTTCGGTGTGTTTGGATTTGTACCGCCTACAAAGGATTTAAACTGTACGATCGGTCTTGCGATCACAAGTATTTTTCTGATCGAGTATGCAGGATCTAAGAAAGTATGAAAAGGCTTTCTTAAAAGCTTCGCAGAGCCGGCACCGATTATGCTGCCGATTAATATTCTGGAGGTCGTTATTCGACCGACATCACTTTGTATGCGACTTTTTGGTAATGTGTTAGGAAGCTATGTGGTTATGAAACTTCTTGAGTTTATATGCCCGGCAGTTCTTCCTATTCCATTCAGCCTGTATTTTGATTTCTTTGACGGATTCATTCAGGCGTATGTATTTGTATTCTTAACTTCTTTATTTATCAAAGAAGCTATTGAATAAAAAAGATTACTGTTCATACAGGAATATGACACCTATATAAGACCTGAGACGCGGGACATAAGGGATAAGACAGCAGTTATGAACAGCACTTAAATGCTGTCCGGATATTCGGTGGGTCATAACGGTCATAAACAACCGTTGGTACAGACATCTGTTGCACAGACATCAAATGATCTCATCGGAATATCGACAGGATAGCATATTGTGAAGAAAGATTTGTAATATTTAGTTTATTTCAGTTAAACAACAGGAGGAAAAAGTTATGTTAGTAGCTATTGGAGCAGGAATCGCAGTTTTAACAGGTATTGGCGCTGGTATCGGTATTGGTATGGCAACATCCAAAGCAGTAGAAGCAATCGCAAGACAGCCAGAAGCAGAAAGCAAGATCAGCAAATCCCTTCTTTTAGGATGTGCCCTTGCCGAGGCAACAGCTATTTATGGTTTCGTTATCGGTCTTCTGATCGTTATCATGCTTGGCTAATTGATGGATAAAGAATAACTAAGAAAGGCAGGTGGGACAGGTGATCGAGATTAACATCAACCTGGTCTTTACAATTATTAACCTGATTGTTCTTTATCTTTTAATGAAAAAGTTCTTATTTGGTCCGATCCTCAATGTGATGGAGCAGAGAAAAAACATGATCGACCAGCAGTTCGCAAGTGCCAAAGATACAGAAGAACAGGCATATGAACTGAAAGGCAAATATGAAGATGCACTGAAATCTGCGAAAGACGAATCCATGCGTATTGTAAACCAGGCAAAGGATGAGGCAAAAGTACAGGCTGAGCGTATTGTAAAAGATGCAAACACACAGCTGGTGCAATGCTTGACAAAGCAAAGGCAGATATCAGGACAGAGCAGGAAAATGCTATGAAGGCTATGGAAAGCAGAGTGGCAGAGATCGCGCTGGATGCAGCCTCAAAGATCATGGGAGAGAAAAACAGCAGTCAGCAGGATTTGTCCCTTTATGACCAGTTTATAAAAGAGGCAGGTGATTCCAATGACGGAAACAAGCATTAATTATGCAAAAGCATTATATGAGCTTTCTGTCCCGGAAGAAGCTGTTTTGGAGACAGAAAAGATTTTCAGGAGTACCCCGCAGTTAAAGGGGGCTCTTGAGAATCCGCTGGTTTCTTTAAAAGAAAAAGAACATGTAATTGACAGGGTTTTCCCACAGGAGATGAAAAATTTCCTGAAGGTGACCTGTAAATATCAGAAAATCAGCAGCATTTATGATATTCTGGAAGCATACGGTGATTATAGCCGCAAGCAGAAAGGTATCCTGAAAGCTGTTCTCACATATGTAACAAAACCGGAAGAAGCCCAGAAAGAGAAGATGGAAGATTTCCTTCGCAGGGAATTTGGAGCAAAGGAAGTAATCCTTACTCTCAGAGAAGACAAATCTTTGATCGGAGGCTTCATTCTTTCTGCCGGAGACAAAGAGTTCGACTGGAGTCTCCGCGGACGTATAACAATTTAAGACAGAAATTGACACGGAGGTGAATAAAAGTTGGCTGCAATGAATCCAGATGAAATCATTTCGATTCTGAAAGAAGAAATTAAGAATTATGACGAAATCAGCAAGGACCAGGAAGTAGGAACAGTCATCTCCGTCGGAGATGGTATCGCCACGGTACATGGTATTGATCATGCTATGTATGGCGAGGTTGTAACCTTTGAGAATGGTCTGAAAGGTATGGTTCAGGATATCCGTGCAAACAGCATCGGATGTATCCTGTTCGGTAAAGATACAGGGATCAAAGAAGGAACAAAGGTAGCAAGAACCCAGAAGCAGGCAGGTGTGCCTGTAGGTGACGCTTTTATCGGAAGGATCGTAAACGCTCTGGGAGCGCCGATCGATGGTAAAGGTGAGATCAAGGCAGACGGGTATCGTCCGGTAGAGAATCCGGCACCTGGAATTATTGACAGAAAATCTGTAACAGTTCCTCTGGAAACAGGTATTCTTTCTATTGACTCCATGTTCCCGATCGGCCGTGGCCAGCGTGAGCTGATCATCGGTGACAGACAGACAGGTAAGACTTCTGTTGCACTGGATACCATTCTGAACCAGAAAGGCAAAGATGTAATCTGTATCTATGTTGCAATCGGACAGAAAGCTTCTACAGTAGCTAAGATTGTATCTACTCTGGAGAAACACGGTGCTATGGACTATACAACAGTATTCTCCTCTACAGCCAGTGACTGTGCACCGCTTCAGTATATTGTTCCTTATGCAGGTACTGCACTTGCTGAGTACTTCATGTATAAGGGAAAAGATGTATTAATGGTTTATGATGATTTATCCAAGCATGCAGTTGCATATCGTGCACTGTCATTGCTTCTGGAACGTTCACCGGGACGTGAGGCTTATCCTGGAGATGTATTCTATCTCCATTCCAGATTACTGGAGCGTTCCAGCCGTCTGAATGAAAAGGCCGGCGGTGGTTCTATCACTGCACTTCCTATCATTGAGACACAGGCAGGTGACCTTTCCGCTTATATTCCTACAAACGTTATTTCCATCACAGATGGTCAGATCTTCCTGGAGAGTGACCTGTTTAACTCCGGTATGCGTCCGGCGGTTAACGTAGGTCTTTCCGTATCCCGAGTTGGTGGTGCTGCACAGGCAAAAGCCATGAAGAAAGCAGCAGGAAGTGTCCGTATCGATCTGGCTCAGTATCGTGAGATGGAAATCTTTACACAGTTCAGTTCTGATCTGGACGAGGCTACAACTCAGCAGCTGAAATACGGAAGTGGACTTATGGAACTTCTGAAACAGCCGCTTTCAAGCCCATTAAGTCTTCATGAGCAGGTCATCACTCTTTGTGCGGCAACACACAAGGCAATGATGGATGTGGAAACTAAGAAGATGAAGAAGTATCAGAGAGATATGCTGGACTACTTTGACAGTGCTTATCCGGAAATCGGAAGAGAGATCGAGGAGAAGAGACAGCTTCCGGATGAACTGGCAGAAAAGATCGTGAAAGTGGCAGAAGAATTTGCAGATAAGAGCAGGTAGGTGTTGATATGGGCAGTACGAAAGAGATTCAGACTCGAATGAAAAGCATTCAGGACACCATGAAGATCACCAATGCCATGTATATGATCTCTTCATCCAAGATGCAGAAGGCCAAAAGAATCCTGTCCGATACAGAGCCGTATTACTATAATATGCAGGCAGCAATTTCCCGAATCCTGCGTCATATGCCGGATACAGAGCATCCTTTTTTCAGTATCCGTCATAAGATCGCAGAGGAAGACCGTAAGATCGGCTGTATCGTAGTTACCGGTGATAAGGGTATGGCAGGTGCCTATAACCATAATATCCAGAAAATGACAGAACAGTTTATGGCAGAGCATGAGCACTGCAAGCTTTATGTGCTGGGTATGGTAGGCCGTCAGTATTTCACGAAGAAACATATGGATATCGCAGAGAACTTTCCATATACAGTACAGAAACCGACCATGCACAGAGCGCGTCTGATCTCAGAGGAGATTGTCAGAGCGTTCCTGGACAGAGAACTGGACGAAGTCCGTATTTTCTATACGGAGATGCAGAGTGCAGTTGCAATGGAGCCGGTGAATATGCAGCTTCTTCCATTGAAGAAAGCAGAGTTCCTGCCAAATCAGGCAATGCTTGCGGACATGCCACAGGAGGAAATCGTGTTGTCACCATCAGCCGATGTACTTCTGAATACCATGATCCCAAATTACCTGACCGGTCTGATCTATGGATGTCTTGTAGAAGCGTATGCCAGTGAAAATAATGCCAGAATGATGGCAATGCAGTCCTCTACGGACAGTGCAAAGAAGATGCTCAGGGAGTTATCCATTGAGTACAACCGTGCGCGTCAGGCTGCCATCACACAGGAAATCACTGAGATTGTCAGCGGTGCAAAAGCACAAAAAAGGAAGTGACGACGATGAACAAAGGTAAAATTGTACAGGTTATGGGACCTGTTGTAGACGTTGTTTTTGAAGATGGAAATCTTCCTGAGATTAAGGATGCCCTTGAGGTAGAGAACAACGGTAAAAGATGTGTAATGGAAGTTTCCCATCATCTGGGAAACAATATGGTACGCTGCATTATGCTGAGCGCAAGCGAGGGCTTACAGCGTGACAGAGAAGTCATCGCCACAGGAAGCGGCATTAAGGTTCCTGTAGGTGATAAGACACTGGGACGTTTATTTAACGTACTTGGTGATACAGTAGATGACGGTCCTTCCCTTGAGGGAGAACAGAAATGGGTCATCCACAGAGATCCGCCGGATTTCGAACATCAGAAACCGGCTGTAGAAATCCTGGAAACAGGTATTAAGGTTATCGACCTTCTTGCACCATATGCAAAAGGTGGTAAGATCGGTCTGTTCGGTGGTGCCGGTGTTGGTAAGACAGTCCTGATCCAGGAGCTGATCCAGAACATTGCCACAGAGCATGGCGGATATTCCATTTTCACAGGTGTTGGAGAGCGTTCCCGTGAAGGTAACGATTTATGGTCAGAAATGAAAGAGTCCGGTGTTCTTGAAAAAACAGCCTTAGTGTTCGGACAGATGAACGAGCCACCGGGATCCCGTATGCGTGTTGCTGAAACCGGACTGACAATGGCTGAGTACTTCAGAGATGAGGAACACAGAGATGTGCTTCTTTTCATTGATAATATTTTCCGTTTTGTACAGGCTGGTTCCGAGGTTTCCGCCCTTCTTGGACGTATGCCTTCAGCCGTAGGTTATCAGCCAACACTGGCTACTGAGATGGGTGAACTTCAGGAACGTATCGCTTCTACTAAGGATGGTTCTGTAACATCTGTACAGGCTGTCTATGTACCTGCCGATGACTTGACTGACCCGGCTCCTGCAACTACATTTGCTCATCTGGATGCAACAACCGTTCTTTCCAGAAAGATCGTAGAGCAGGGTATTTATCCGGCCGTTGACCCGTTGGAATCTACTTCCCGTATCCTGGAGCCGGATGTTGTAGGTGAAGAACATTATGAAGTAGCACGTAAAGTACAGGAAATCCTTCAGAAATATAAAGAACTTCAGGACATCATTGCTATTCTTGGTATGGAAGAGCTTTCTGAAGAGGATAAGAGCACTGTATTCCGTGCAAGAAAGATCCAGAAGTTCCTTTCTCAGCCGTTCCATGTAGCTGAGAACTTCACAGGTATCAAGGGTAAATATGTTCCTCTGAAAGAAACCATCCGTGGATTCAAGGCAATCGTTGATGGTGAGATGGATCAGTATCCGGAAAATGCTTTCTTCAATGTTGGTACAATTGAGGATGTCATCGAGAAAGCAAAGACTGAGATGGGTCAGGAATAAGGAGCGGATTTTATGGCAGATACATTTGGTCTTGAGATTTATGCCAGTAATAAGCTGGCGTTTGCAGGACGTGCCAAAACCCTGACAATCCCGGCTGTTGACGGTGAGCAGGCCTTTCTGGCACAGCATGAGAATATTGTTGCTGCTATCATTCCGGGAGAAATGCGTTTCGAGGAAGCAGATGGCACAAAGCATGTTCTGGCTGTGAGCAGTGGGTTTGTGGAGATGATCAATAACCGTGTGAAGCTGTTCTGTCTGACGGCAGAGAGTCCTGAGGAGATTGATATCCGCAGGGCACAGGAAGCGAAGGAAAGAGCAGAAGAGCAGATGAGACAGAAGCAGAGTATTCAGGAGTATCATATGAATCAGCTGGCTCTGTCCAGAGCTATGGCACGACTGAGGGTTACGAGTCATAAAGAAATTTAAAGAAACAAAATATATCAATAAAAAGCATCTTTGGATGGTCTGATGAAGGCTTTCCGTAGATGCTTTTATTGCTTTGTACCATATTCTGACTTATTTCTTAGCTGGTGAAAATTATTTTTGCAGAGTCCATTTTCTGTTTGAATTATTTCCAATTGGAGATACATCAGGTATTTCTTTTAAAATAGCCCGGGTTCGCGGAAGACTTAATCCAATATATTCAGCAATATCACTGGTTTTTGAGATATTGT
>ENA-OQAJ01000297-OQAJ01000297.1-human-gut-metagenome-genome-assembly--contig:-NODE-297-length-15578-cov-2.024400_pt1 | contig 15578 bp, 17 predicted proteins | sample MGYA00242736_ERZ504529 | MGnify/ENA primary metagenome ERZ504529 (study PRJEB26092, sample SAMD00036275) | human gut metagenome | host: Homo sapiens | study: EMG produced TPA metagenomics assembly of...
CACCGGCGCTCCGGGCGCGTGCCGCCGCGCGTTCGTCAATCCCTCCTGGATCGCGCGGTAGGCCACCTTGCCGATTGACTCATCCATCACGCCCAGCTGCTGGATATCGATCCAGGTGTTGAGCGACGTGCCCGAGTTGCGCGTGTCCGCAATCAGCGCATCCAGCGATTCGCGGGTCAGCGACGTGTCGTCGGACGGGGCGAGCTGCTCCCATGCCTGGTGCGGGTTGCGCAGCATGTCGATGATCGAGTGGGCCTCGTCCAATGCCCCGGCCGACTGCCGACGGATGTCCTCGGCCTTATCCGCCAACGATTGCGCTTCGGGGGAGTCGCCGAGCTTGGCCGCCTCCGCCTTGAGCGCGCTGGCGTTCAGGGCCATCAGGGACAGGGAATGCGCGAGGGTGTCGTGCGCTTCGGCTGCGATGGCGTCGGCGAGCTGCTGGTTGGTCAGGTCGGGTCTGCAGGGTCGCGGCATGCGTGGTGGCCGCGCTGGCCACCGCATTCGCCGTGCGCAGGCGGGCGCGCGAACGGATATGCAGGCCGATGAGCGTAGCGATGGTCACGAACACCAGTGAGGCCACCGTGGCGGTGATGATGACGGTCGGCTCCTCCACCAGCATCACCATCGGGGAGCCTGAATCGCCGCCGGTATGCGGTTGAGCGAAAATCAGATGCCAAATCGAGGCTTTGGGCTGTTGCAGGGCGTCGCGGAGCTGGGAGATGAGCGTCACGATGGTGCCGCCAACCGTGGCGCGGATGGTCGTGTTCCGGTTTGAACGACGGGCGAGCAATGAGGTCATCGCCATCAGTGCGATGAGCGAGTCATACGGGAACACGACCACCAGCGCGCAGGCGATCCAGAACGTCGCCTCCGGGTATTCGCTGCGGGCCAAGAGCAGGAACTGCCGGGAATGCCAGCAAGGTGCAGAGGACCATCAGCGTGTATCCTGCGGAATCCTGCGCAAAATTCTGGGCGAAGAACGAGGTTTGCGCCATGCACATGAAACTGGCCAATGGCACCATAACGACCGAACACCATACGCGCGTAGTCACGGGCGACCTCGTCCGTATCCGGTGTAGGAACCGGGGACCCCGTGCCGGGCATAGGGCGAGCGTCAGGCCGTGAGCCGGGTCGGAAACCGGGGTATGGCCCGGCGGCGCGTTGTGGGTTCGTCATGCTTTCCACTGTATGACCTGCATCCGGCCCCCGCCACTGGACATGCGGGCACCGTTATCACCTCCGTATTGCCCGAACAGGCAACGAACAATGACCGTTCGTCCACTAACGTCGCTGTTTCGCGGCCGGTAGCGTCGTGCTCACATCCCTATTTCGGGGAAGATACGAGAAGGAGCACATCATGTCCAACCACAACATCGCCCCGCAGCCGGTTCCCTCATCCCCACAGCAGTACCAGCCACAACAGCCTCAGCCTCAGCCGCCGCAACCGCAACATCTGCATACCACCATCTGCGGCATCGCGGCCGTGGTGTTTGGCGCGTTGGGTTTGGTGCTGAGTTTTATTCCCATCGTCAACAATATCGCCGCAATCCTTGGCTTCATCGGCGTCATACTGGCGATTATCGCCATAGTGGGCACCTTCCGGGGCAAGAAACGCGGCAAGGTGCTGTCCATTGTGGCGGCGGTGCTGTCGGTGTTGGCCATTGTGATCACGCTGGCCATGCAGTCCGCTGCCAGCAAGGCCATTGACGATTCCATTAAGGAGTCCAAGGGCATCGACACGTCACAATCCTCATCATCAAGTCCGCGGGCAAATCGTCTGATGCCTCCAAGAGCAAGGCATCCGAGCAGAAAGCGCAGGGCGAGCAGGATTTGGAAGGTGATATCGAAGGTGCCCACGTGAAAATAGTCTCCGCCGTGAAAAGCGTCAACGACTATAACGGCAAGCCCACCGCTCTGGTGACTTATGAATGGACGAACAACACGTCCAAGAACAACTCGTTCGCCACTTTGGCTCACCCGAACGTGTTCCAGAACGGCACCGAACTGGAGACGGCAGTATACTTCGATCAGCCTGAAGGCTATGACGCGAATTCGTATTTGGCCCAAGCACAGCCCGGGACCGCGGCAACGGTGACGCTGGGCTATGTGCTGCAAGACGATTCGCCGATTACGGTGGATGTCACTGCGTTCCTATCAACGGATCAAGACACCAAGGTGACGCATACCTTCACGTTGCAGTGAATCGCGCGGCGGTCCAAGCTGCGATCGAATGTCAATCGAATCTCAAGTGCATGCCACGCGCATGGTGGAAACGCCCGTTACGCTTTGAGATGAGCAGAACGAGCCGATCGATCATATTCATGGAATGTTCAGCTTTGTTCCTCTAAGATTGGTACTGGAACAAACGCTAAAGGAGCGATTATGACATTCGGTCAGCAGCCCCAGAACAACGGGCAATACAACCCGCAATACAACACGCCTGATTACAACGCCGCCCAACAGTCTGGATATGGCCAGCAATACGCACAGTCCGGTTACGGCCAGAACTACTATGCCCAGCCGCAGGGCGCTCCCACCTACCAATACGTGCCGCAGGGTACTGGTGCCGGTGCGGGTGCGGCCACCATCAACACGACGATGACCTACAACTATGAGGAAGCCCGCCGAGTCTCAGTGACCAAGGTGTACGGCGAGATGACCATCGGCATCCTCGTCACCGCCGTGGTCGCCGTGCTCGGCAGATCACTGGAGCTACTACAGCTTCCTCATGGCCACCGGCATGGTGGGCCTCATCGGCCTGTGCGTGGTGCAGATTGCCCTGGCCGTGGTGCTCGGCATGCGCGTCACCAAGATGAAGTCGGCCACCGCGCGCGTCATGTTCTATGTGTACGCCGCATTGATGGGCTTCACCTTGAGCTCGATCTTCATGGTCTACGACCTCGGCTCGATCGGCGTGGCACTCGGTGTCACCGCCGCGTTCTTCTTTGCGCTGACCATGTTCGGCATGACTACCAAGTTCAACATGCTCAAGGCCGGCCCGATCCTGATGATCGGCCTGATTGTGCTCATCATCTCGCAGATCGTGCTCGCCTTCGTGCAGGTCGACGGCATGACCAAGATCGTCTGCGCCATCGGCCTGATCCTGTTCGCCGGCATGACCATCTACGACGCGCAGTCCACGCGCGCGCTGCTGACCGAATACGAGGCCCAGGGCCCGGAAATGGTCAAGAAGATCTCCATCCTGTGCGCCCTGAACCTGTACCTCGACTTCGTGAACATGTTCCTGTACATCCTGCAGCTGCTCGGCAACAGGGACTAGCCTCGACAGCCGATTGGCGAGCGGCATGTAGCCTGCCCGTCAAACGTCACAGCCCGACCACATTGTGGCCGGGCTTTTTCATGTCTGTCACATTCGCACGTTAGGCTGGCTCCCCGTGAAAAGACAAGAACTCGTAGGCATGCTGAGCCTGTTGTTGACCGCGCTGATCTGGGGTTTTGCGTTCGTGGCGCAGGTCCAGGGCATGGATTCGATGTCGCCGATGTTCTTCAACGCCGCGCGCTTCACGCTGGGAGCACTGTCTTTGGTGCCGATTCTGCTGTGGATGCGTGGCCGGGGGAGCGCGGATAAGGGCGATACAGCCGGGGCCGATGTCGTTGGGACCGAGGCATCCGTGGCCGTCTCCACAGATGCCGCATCGAACGGTGCATCCGACGTCGTTACCATCACCGGTGCCCAAGCTGAATGCGAACAGCCCGATTCGGCCGTGGCGCGATTGCTCGCCAACCCGGTGGTCATTTCCGTGATCTGCGGCATCGTGCTGTTCACCGCCAGCACCCTGCAGCAGTATGGCATTCTGTACGGCAAATCGGCCGGCCGTGCGGGATTCCTGACCGCCATGTACATCGTGATGGTGCCGTTGCTGGCCTTCGTGTTCCTGCGCCGGCGCATCGGCATGCTGGTGTTCGTGGCCGTGGCGCTGTCCATCGCCGGCTTCTATCTGCTGTGCATCACCGATGGTTTCGGTTCGATCGGCCTGGCGGATATCCTGCTCGTGTTCACGGCCGTGCTGTTCGCCGTGCATATTCTGGTGATCGATACTTTGGGCGGCACCGTGGACGCCATCAAGCTTTCATTCGGCCAGTTCTGCACCACCGCCGTGCTGAGCTGGGCGGGTTCGCTGATCGAAGGCTCGGTCGACTGGGCCGGCGCTGCTCATTCCTGGATTCCGATTCTGTACGCCGGCATCGGCTCGGTGGGCATCGCGTACACCTTGCAGGTGGTCGGCCAGCAATGGGTGCCACCGACGCGAGCCAGCCTGCTGATGAGCTCGAATCGTTCTTCTCGGCGGTAGGCGGTGCGTTGCTTCTCGGTGAAGTGATGACCCCGCGCGGCTACCTCGGCTGCGCCTCATCTTCCTCGGCACCCTACTGGCCCAAGCGTCGGCCAGGCTGCCGAAGTGGCCGCAACGTGAATGAATCGGCCGCAGGCCGATTCCATAGCACCTCAGTCCGAGGTCTTAGGCGCTTCGCCCACTTGCGGCGCGCCGTTGATGTCGCGGTGGATGTTCTGCATCTGTATCTCGATGTTCTGCAATGAGCGCGCGCAGTCGAGCAGCGTCTGGGAATGCTCGGCGAGCTTGTTGTCCGGCAAATCGGTCTTGTAGCGCAGCGCATGCTCCAGCGACGCCCAATAATCCATGGCGATGGTGCGGAACTGCACCTCCACCGGCGTGTAATGCGCGCCCGAGGAGAGGAACACGGGCACCGCGTAGATTACGTGCAATGAACGATACCCGTTCTGTTTCGGGTTCTTGATGTAATCCTTGACGCGCAGCACCTGAATATCGGACTGCGACGACAGATAGTTGGACACGGAATACACGTCGTCGCGGTAATTACAGATCACGCGGATGCCGGCCACATCGAACAGATTGTCCTTAATCGAATTGACGCCGATCGGCAGACCCTTGCGCTCCAGTTTGCCGATGATCGAGCTCACCGACTTCAGACGGCGTTCCATATGATGTATCGGGTCATGGCTGAACCGCACCTGGAACTCGTCGTCGAGAATCTCCAGTTTGGTGCTGATCTCGTACATCGCGCCTTCATACACCTGCATGAGGTCAACGAATTCAACGACCTGTTCGGGAGTGAAGGTGCCTCCCGGAAGATCCAACGCTTTGAGACGGGCTTGCAGATCGGAGGTTTTGAGTCGGCTATGTCGGTCAAGTATCACGTCCACCAATATACTCGGCGGATTCCAGCCAATCTGGACGTTCGCGGGGAATCTTTCCAAGAACCCATAATTTGACATCGTGACAACCAATGGCATACGTGACCGGAGCATGACGAACCCCGTCGATAGAATCGGTCGTTATGAATGAAGACATGATGACCGAGGCGGAGCGCGCCTCGATTGCAGCCGATGGAACCGATGGTTTGCTGGGGAAACGCGGCAAGGGCGTGTTCCATATCCATACGCTCGGCTGCCAGATGAACGTGCACGATTCCGAGCGCATCGCCGGCGTGCTGGAGCCAATGGCTACGTGCCTGCAACCGAGGACCAGATCAATGACAATGACCTCGATTTGCTGGTGCTCAATACCTGTGCGGTACGCGAGAACGCAGCCGAACGCATGTATGGCACCATTGGCCGATTCAATCGCGTCAAACTGGTTCGGCCGAACCTGCAGATCGCCGTTGGCGGCTGCATGGCCCAGCTTGACCGCAAGAAGATCGCGGATACTGCGCCATGGGTTTCCGCGGTGTTCGGTACCAAGAACATCGAAGATCTGCCCAAGCTGTTGGATCAGAATCGTGCGACCGGCAAGGCGCAGGTCCAGGTCACTGAACAATTGCGGCAGTTCCCGAGCCAGCTTCCCGCCGCCCGCGCCTCCCGCATCAGCTCGTGGGTGGCGATTTCCGTGGGCTGCAATAACACCTGCACGTTCTGTATTGTGCCCACCACGCGAGGCAAGGAAAAGGACCGCCGCCCCGGTGACATTCTTGATGAGATTCGCCAATGTGTGGCCGATGGTGCCAAGGAGGTTACGCTTCTCGGCCAGAACGTGAATTCGTTCGGTTATGGTATTGGCGATCGATACGCTTTCAGCAAGCTGTTGCGCGCCTGCGGCACCATCGACGGTCTCGACGCGTGCGCTTCACCTCGCCGCACCCGGCCGCCTTCACCGAGACGTCATCGCCGCGATGGCCGAAAACGCCGAACATCATGCACCAGCTGCACTTCCCGCTGCAGTCCGGCTCCGACCGCATCCTGCGCGCGATGCGCCGCTCCTACCGCTCCGCCAAGTTCCTCGACATACTGGGCCGCATCCGCGCCGCCATGCCCGACGCGCAGATTTCCACCGACATCATCGTCGCTTCCCCGGCGAAACCGAAGAGGACTTCCAGCAGACCATGGACGTGGTGCGCCAGGCGCGCTTCTCCTCGGCGTTCACGTTCATCTACTCGCCACGCCCCGGCACGCCGGCCGCCGCAATGGAACAGATTCCGCGCGACGTGGTGCAGGACCGGTTCGACCGTCTGGTGGCGTTGCAGGAGCAGATCACCGAAGAGAACCTCGCCACATTCGAGGGCCGCGACGTCGAAGTGATGATCACCGGCAAACTCGGCAAGAAGGACACCGACACCCACCGTGTCACCGGCCGCGAGAAAACCGGCGTGCTGGTGCACATCGGCGTGCCTGAAGGCGAACCGGTACCTGAATCGGCGATTTCGTCACGGCCACCGTCACACACGCCGGCCGCCATAATCTGCTTGCCGACCCCCGACGTGGCCGCCGGCCAGACCTATTCCGTGCGCACTGGAGGGCGTATATGACGCAACGAGTCGTCTCCATCGTCGGTCCCACCGCGTCCGGCAAGACGGGGTTGGGCATCGCCATCGCCCGGCGTCTGGCCGAAGCGGGGGAGCGGGCCGAAATCGTGAACGCGGACGCTACCAGATGTACCGTGGCATGGATATCGGCACCGCCAAACCCACCGCCGAGGAACAGGCGGCCGTGCCGCACCATCTCATCGACATCATCGACCCCGAAGACACGATGAGCGTGGCCCGATTCCAGCAGCTTGCGCGCGAGACCATCGCCGACCTGCAATCACGTGGCATCCGGCCGATTCTCGTCGGCGGCTCCGGCTTGTACGCCAGAGCGGCCATCGATGACATCACCTTCCCCGGCACCGATCCCGACGTGCGCACACGTCTTGAGGAACGCGAGAAAACCGAGGGTGCCGGTGCTTTGTTCGACGAGTTGCGGGCCAAAGACCCCGAGGCCGCCGCGCGCATGGACCCACGCAATCCACGCCGCACCATCCGTGCGCTGGAGGTCATCGAGCTTACCGGCAAACCGTATTCGGCCAGTCTGCCGCGCTACCGGTACGTGATTCCGTCCGTGCAGATCGGACTCGACCTGGACCGCCCGGATTTGGACCATCGCATCGATTTGCGCACCAAGCAGATGTATGACGATGGGTTCATCGAAGAAGTCGAACGGTTGCGCCCGCATCTGGGTGCCACCGCCGTACGTGCGCTCGGCTATCAGCAGATCATCGACCTGCTGGACGGCATCTGGGATGTGAACGACGCCTTCGCGGACATCGCACAGAAAACCAAGCGACTCGCCCGCAAACAGATGGATGGTTCGGCCGTGACCCGCGCATCCACTGGCTGCAGGCCCTGAACCCGAAACTGGTCGACAACGCGATGGCCATTATCGCGCACGCCGACGCCGGCGACTACGACCCGATCGACGCCCGAGCCGACGAATACACCCAGCATCATCTGGGCGATATCACGGCGTAGGAATCAGCCAAAGGCCGATGCAATCACCCGCAATCAGTGTGCAGGCCCCTGATTCCAGCCGGCGATCAAGAACACACGCGTCGGATTCGCCGGGCGTAGTATCGCGTCGAACATCGTCTCCAGTGCAGACGTGTCGCCCCGATATGCCGAGTGCTTGGCGGAGCGATACTCCTCGCGCGTCACTGAGCCCCAGTCGAGATCCCAGCCGGCGTCATGCGCCAAGCGTGAACCGAATATACGCAGCACCATCGCATTGCCGCCACGGAACGGATGCAGATAACCGAGCTCATCATAAATAGAAGCGAACGCGTGAACGAACACGTCGCGATCCAACGCATGCAGGTTGCGCTTGTCCGCCAACTCCATCGCGATGTTGTGCGCGCCGGTCTCAATGAGCCCAGCCGGGAAGAACGCCTCAGGATTCGCGGCTCGAGCCCGGTCGTCGTCACCTCGCGTGTGGTGTTTGAGGTACGCAACTTGCCCGCATCCTCAAACACGCCTTCGAACAGCCCCTTATGAATGGCGGTCAGCTCATCCAAGTCGCCAGACGGATTCCATCGACGTTCCGCCAACAACACGGTACGTGCGAACACCGCATCCGCCCGATCCGTGGCATGATCATCCAGACTGCCGGCAGCCAGACGATCCTTTCCGGCAGGGTCGGCGGCGGCGCGCAGACGCATGGCAGTCTGTTCGTCCGCCACGTCGATGAGATGGGTCACGGGCTTCAAGCCGCGTTCGTAGGCAGCCGCGGCGCGCATCGTTGCCTCGCCCGGCGTCATCGCTTCCAGTGCGCAGTTCTTGAGTGCAAATGCGACTGCGCTCGCACGCTCTGCGGGTGTCATGCAACCCATGATAAGGCATATTCGCGCCCCCAGCGGGGGAATCGACTCAGACGAACGCGGCGAATCGGCTGTCGGGATTCGTCAATCGACATATCGTCACGGTGTCGTCACCAACCATGCACCCCCCGTACTAGTAGAATCAGACCCGATATGGCACGAACAGCATCCTCCAACAGCACCAAACCCCGTAAATCCAAAGACAACGGGTCTACCCATGATGGCGAAACCAAGGTCCAGCCCGAGCTTGACCTCGAACCTGAGCGTTGTGGAAGAAGATCCTGCTCGCGATTCCGCGCGCGTTCGGCTCCGGCGTACGCGCCGTCACCGCGTCGGCGAATACGATCCAGCCTACCGTCGTGACGGTTTGTGCTTCCTGCTGCTCGTGCTCGCCGTACTGTTCTGCGCGTCCGAATGGTTCCGCGTCAGCGGTCCATTCGGCCAGCTGCTTCACGCCATCGCGGCCGGTGTGCTTGGTCTGATGAGCGTCGTGCTGCCGGTGTTGCTCGCCGCCGTGGCCTTCCGACTCATGCGCAATTCCGGTAAAGGGTCCAATAACCCGCGTGTGGTCACCGGTTGGGTGCTGCTCATGTGGTCGATTTGTTCGATCATCGACGTGGCGATCGCCGCCGACCACACCGGATTCGACATCACGATTCTGCAATCCGCCGGCGGCCTGTTCGGCTTCTTCCTCGCTCACCGCTCGCCTGGGGCCTTTCCAACGTGTTCGCCATCATCATTTTCGTGGTCGTCGGCCTGTTCTCCTTGCTGATGATTACCGGCACCACGTCACCGATTTGCCGGAGGATGCGCGCAAAATCGCCGCTAAAATCCAACGCAAACCGTATGTGCCGATGGGCCAGGAGACGGATGGGAGCGCCAGCCAGTTCCCCAACGAGGTCCGTGTGGGAGATACCACTCTCGCCTTTGCCGACGGTGTTCCCTCGCATGACGCGACGATGACGGAAGCGACAACGATCAGGCCGGCGATGCACGGCCCAGCCTGTTCGCACGACTGTTCGGCCGCAAATCCAAGACCGAAGACGACAAAACTCTTGACAAGTATGCTGCCGACGATCCATTCGACCGTGCCGCCAGCCAGCATGGTGCCACCGCCGAAACCCCGGTGGTCGATCCGATGACCGGCGAGATTATCGGTGCGCGAACCATTGCATCGTCTTCGTGCGACGGCCGTCCGCACTATCCAGCCCTGCGCCTGCTGCCGATGCAGATGATGGCGACGCTTCCCGAACCCGCGTCATCACCAGTGGCCAGACCGTCGCCATGCCCGGTGGGGGAGCGGTAGACGACCCGTGGGCACCCAGTGCCGCCCAGGCCGGTACTGTCGCGCTCGCAGGGGCAGCCGGTGCGATGGGAGCGGCCGGAGCCGCCGGTGCCGCGGCTGCGGCAGCCGCGACCGGAGCCTACGCGGGTGCGATGCGGACGCAGCGGAGTCGGCCAGGGCGTGCCCAATACGGGCGGCCAGCCGAATGCCACCGCCGGCAACGATACAGACGACGACGCCAATAGGCCGTATCAGTTGCCCGACCTGAACCTGCTGACCAAAGGCCAGCCCCATGCGATGCGCACCCCGGCCAACGATCGCGTGATCCGGGCGCTGACTTCCACCTTCGAACAGTTCAACGTGGATGCCAAAGTCGTCGGCTTCCTGCGTGGCCCCTCGGTCACCCAATATGAGGTCGAGCTTGGCCCCGGCGTCAAGGTGGAGAAAGTCACCAACCTGCAGCGCAACATCGCCTACGCGGTGGCCAGTTCGGATGTGCGTATCCTTTCACCGATTCCCGGCAAGTCCGCCATCGGCATCGAAATCCCGAACGAGGATCGCGAAATCGTGCACTTGGGCGACGTACTGCGCTCCGACAAGGCCGTGGGCGACCCGAACCCGATGCTCTCCGGCATCGGCAAGGACGTCGAAGGCCACTTCGTGACCGCCGACCTGACCAAGATGCCGCACCTGCTGGTGGCCGGTGCCACCGGTTCCGGTAAGTCGAGTTTTATCAACTCGATGCTCACTTCGATCATCATGCGTGCCACGCCCGAACAGGTGCGTCTGATCATGGTGGATCCCAAGCGCGTGGAACTGTCCGCCTACGCAGGCATCCCGCACCTGCTGACCCCGATCATCACCGATCCGAAGAAAGCCGCACAGGCCCTCGAATGGGTGGTCAAAGAGATGGATGCACGCTACTCCGACCTCGAATTCTTCGGATTCCGCCACGTCAAGGACTTCAACGAGGCCGTGCGCGCCGGCAAGGTACATGCGCCCGCCGGCTCCCAGCGCAAGGTGGCCCCCTATCCGTACATCCTCGTGGTGGTCGACGAGATGGCCGACCTTATGATGGTGGCCAAGAACGATGTGGAAAGCTCCATCCAGCGCATCACCCAGCTGGCACGAGCCGCCGGTGTGCATCTGGTGCTCGCCACCCAGCGTCCGTCCGTGGACGTGGTCACCGGTCTGATCAAGGCCAACATTCCATCCCGACTGGCGTTCGCCACCTCGTCCGCCACCGATTCGCGAGTCATTCTTGACACGGTCGGTGCCGAGACCCTGATTGGTCAGGGCGATGCGTTGTTCCTGCCGATGGGTTCCGCCAAGCCGATTCGTGTGCAGGGCTCGTGGGTGTCCGAATCCGAGATTCGCAAGGCCGTGGAGTTCGTGCGCACCCAGCGCAAGCCGAAATACCGCGAAGACATCGAACAGATGGCCAAGGAAGCCGAAAAGAAAGACAGCATGGAGCCCGACGAGGAGATCGGCGACGACATGGACGTGCTGCTGCAGGCCGCCGAACTCGTGGTCACCAGCCAATTCGGCTCCACCTCGATGCTGCAGCGCAAGCTCAGGGTCGCTTCGCCAAGGCCGGCCGACTCATGGACCTGCTCGAATCGCGTGGCGTGGTCGGGCCGTCCGAAGGCTCGAAGGCCCGCGAAGTGCTCGTCCAGCCGCAGGACCTGCCGCAGGTGCTCGCCTTCATCCGAGGCGAAACCAGCTCGCTCGAAGCCACCGCCCCCGCAACAGCCCGAACTCGGCGAATAATTCACCCATCGACCTTCCTCTGATGAGGGAGGTGCCCCGAAGGGGCGGAGAGAGAAGCGCGGCCACGCGGCCATCAGCACGCAACCTGATTCCCGAATAATGGCAGTCAATATCCAGCCAATACTCACTCAAGGTAGAAGTGTGGGGGTAACGTGAACACTATGGATGAGAACACAATGGACAAGCAGTCATCGCCCAAATCATCGCTGTTCGACGGATGGAACGCGCCGCCGAACCTGGTCACCTACTCGCGCATCGTACTCGTGGTGTTTTTCCTGACACTCGACATTCTCGCCGGTGCCTGGGGTGAGAACAACCTGACCATGCGCTGGGTCGCCGCGGTGCTGTTCATCATCGCCGCGTCCACCGATAAAATCGACGGTTGGATGGCCCGCAAATACAATCAGGTCACCGAAATGGGCAAGCTCATGGATCCGATCGCGGACAAGCTGCTCACTTGCGGCGCAATGATTGTATGCTCCGCGTTCGGCGAGCTCGGCTGGTGGGTAACCATCCTGTTCCTGATTCGCGAAATTGGTATCACCGTTATGCGTTTCTTCGTCATGGAGCGTCCGGGCGGCAAAGTCATCGCCGCCGCATGGCCCGGCAAGCTCAAGACCGTATTCCAGTGCGTGGGTCTGTCCATGCTGCTGCTGCCGTTCTGGTCTCTGGGTAACGGACAAGCCACGCCGTTCTGGATGACCGCTTACTACTTCCTGACCTACGCCATCATCTACGTGCATTGGTCCTGTGCCTCTACTCGGGTGCGTGTACCTGTACAACACGTTCGTCGCCCCGAAGCGGAAGTGACGGATATTCCAATGCGGGAATTGTGCGACAGTCTCGCGGCCGGCATCCTCAAGATTTGCGAGGCGAACAATACGAAAATCGCCTGCGCTGAATCCCTGACCGGTGGCCTGCTTGCCGATGCGTTCGTGCGTATTCCCGGCGCTCCAACGTGTTGTTGGGCTCCGCTGTCACTTACGACATCAATGCCAAGGCCTCGATCCTGCACGTGGACAAGGCCCTATTGGATCGAGAAGGTGCCGTACACCCCGAAGTCGCCCGGCAGATGGCCGTCGGTACCGCTCGCCTATACAGCCAGCCGGAATACGGCGACCGAATCATCGGCCTTTCCACCACCGGCGTGGCCGGCCCCGGTCCGGACGGTGACAAGCCGGCCGGACTGGTGTATGTGGGCCTGCGCATCCCCGCAAGCCTCACCCCGGACCATGCGAAGTGCTCAAAGCCGTCGAACTCCATCTTGATGGCATGCGCGAAGAGATTCGTCGCCTCACCGTATTCCACGTTCTGCAAAACTTGAGTCTATTCACAGCAAGTTTTAAGGAATAAAACCGTTGGGTTGTCGTGTTGTACATAGTGGAAACACTGAACCGACCTGGGAAGGGGCGATGGCGATGGAAACGATGACCCGAGTGAACGAACAGATGGATGTGGCCGCCAAGAAGCCGATGGCTGTGCAGCCGGGTGTCGCCCGTATGCGTGAACTGACTCCGGCCCAGCGCCGTGCGGTGATGTTCGCCCAGCAGCAGGTGCTCAAGGCACAGGCCGCCAAGAAGGCCAAGGATCAGCGTCAAGCCGTTCGTGAACGTATGTGGGATGAGGATTCGCCGTCGTACAAGCCGACTGCCGCCGCCGAGCCCGTGGTGGCTGAGGAGGAGCCTCGCGAGTTTTCGCTGCGTGGTGCTATCGGTCATGTGCTGCGCGAGCTGCGCACGCGCGATCGCCGCACGTTGCGTGAAGTCTCCGAGAAGGCAGGCGTTTCGCTAGGCTACCTTTCCGAGTCGAACGTGGACAGGAGGAAGCCAGCTCCGAACTGCTGAGCTCCATCGCCGATGCGCTCGGAGTCTCCACTTCGCGCATGCTGCGCATGGTGGCTGATTATCTCGACTCGGTCGAGGGCTGATCGGTTGGCGGTGTGAAGCCGCGTCCCGTAATCTATGTCTAGCTGTGAACCCGTATCGCTTGTGGCGATGCGGGTTTTTGCTGTCCTGCGGTTGGTGGCACACTGGCGTGTATGCGTGAACGGGAATTCTGGGAATTACTTGAAGAGGTGTTCGGTCGGACCTACGGTCGTTCGCTGTCGCGTGATCAACGGATGCCCAAACTGGCGAATATGACCGTGGGTCAGGCGCTGGAGCGCGGGGGAGGAGCCACGCGTGGTCTGGAATGTGCTCTGCGACCAAATGGAGGTTCCGGACTCCAAGCGTTGGGGCCACGATCATAACGCGCCGCCCATGCCCGCCGTCTGACACTGCGGGATTACGGAGTCGCTGAATCGTGAAATTGGCGATTTCGGCGTGTTGCACGCCAAATTCGAACAAATGTTCGTGTGTGTGGTTATAGTTATCCACAGTGACAAGAAGCCGCATACGTGTGCACAGGGTGCTTGCCATCTGCCATAATCCTTACCGCAGTAAGGCTTAAGGAGGCCAGGTGGCCAAGCTCGGGCAAGCTGGAACCACAATGGTTGGTTTGGATTGCCTCACATGGCATGTCCGTCATACGGTGGAGGCATCCGATTCGCACACGACTTCGACAAGGAGAAGATCATGGCACTTGAGACCAAGCCGGCCAAGGACCCGGCAGCCGAGGACAAGCACGAGCTCGATCCCAAGCGCAAGGCGGCGCTGGACACCGCGCTGGCGCAGGTCGAGAAGAGTTTTGGCAAAGGTTCCGCAATGCGACTGGGCGACCAGCCCGAGCAGAACGTCGAGGTGATTCCCACCGGTTCGTTGGCTCTCGATATGGCGCTCGGCATCGGCGGCCTACCCAAGGGCCGCATCGTGGAGATCTACGGCCCCGAATCATCCGGTAAGACCACGCTCGCATTGCATGTGGTGGCCAATGCCCAGAAGAAGGGCGGCGTGGCGGCCTACATCGATGCCGAACACGCGCTCGACCCGGCCTACGCCCGCAAGCTCGGCGTGGACACCGACTCACTCATCGTCTCCCAGCCGGATAACGGCGAGCAGGCCCTCGAAATCGCTGACATGCTGATTCGCTCCGGTGCGCTTGACGTCATCGTCATCGACTCGGTCGCCGCTTTGGTGCCGAAGGCCGAAATCGAAGGCGAAATGGGAGACAGCCATGTTGGTTTGCAGGCCCGACTCATGAGTCAGGCGCTGCGCAAGATGACCGGCGCGTTGGCTCAGGCCGGCACCACCGCCATCTTCATCAACCAGCTGCGTGAGAAGATCGGCGTGTTCTTCGGCAACCCTGAAACCACCACCGGTGGTAAAGCTCTGAAGTTCTACGCCTCCGTGCGTCTCGACATCCGCCGCATCCAGACCTTGAAGAACGGCGACGAAGCGGTGGGCAACCGCACGCGCGTCAAGGTGGTCAAGAACAAGATGGCCCCGCCTTTCAAGTCCGCCGAATTCGACATGCTCTACGGTGAAGGCATTTCCCGTGAGGCTCGGTGATCGACATGGCCCAGCAGGTTGGCGTGGTTAAGAAGTCCGGTTCGTGGTTCACCTATGAGGGTGATCAGCTCGGTCAGGGACGAGAGAAGGTCCGTCAGTTCCTTAAGGACAACCCGGCCATCACCGAGGAGATTGAGAACAAGGTCAAGGCCGAGTTCGGTCTGATCGGTTCCGCCGATCAGTTCGCGGAAGATGGCGAAGCCGCAGCAGCGGCCGCCGTCAGCGAGGCTGCTGCTGACGTGGCCAAGGACAGCAAGGCCGCAGCGGCGCCTGCTGCCAAAACGACCCGTGCCAAGGCCGGGCACAGCTAAGGCCTGAACATGATTAGTGCCGAAGCGTTCTTGCGGCGCAATCCTGTTGCGTCGCAAGACATGCCCATTGCCGAGCAGCATGTTCAGTCGAAACCGTCGGGACGTTTTTTCTCGACGGGGGGAGAGACGCTGCCGTTGTCGA